>OBLQ010000312.1_pt1 | contig 18291 bp, 19 predicted proteins | sample 1519881 | NCBI WGS metagenome assembly OBLQ01 (sample SAMN01911456, study PRJEB22533) | soil metagenome | biome: Soil | place: Malaysia | collected 2012-04-30 | depth DG_metagenome m | reverse complement strand
CGGAAGCTCTGGCCCTTGATCATTTCTGGGCCGGTTCCATTCCTCACCCCATCCGGCGCACTCCCGCATAGCAGCAACGAATTTCTCCCTGTGACAAGGTCACGCCGCATTCTTTGGACTCCACCACGCGAAGCCTCCCGTGACGGGACGGTGAATGCGGGTAGTGGGCTACTTGGGCCGAATGTCTCAGCAACCTCGTCGTACACAAGCCCTGCGATCTCACCGCCAAAACCGATCAAAGTCATGAAGCCCCGGAGCGGAAGTAGAAGCAGGTTCGCCTTGCGGTGCAAGGAACCTTCTTCCCAGGTTGCGCCTATGCGCTCCTGATCGCTATGCTCTCAATCATGTCCACACTGGTTGAATGCGTTCCCAATTTTTCTGAAGGCCGCGACAAAGCCGTAGTCGATGCCATTGTTGAAGCCATGAAAGTCCCTGGCGTCTACTTGCTCGACCGCGAGATGGATTCCGACCACAACCGCTGCGTCATTACTCTGGTGGGCGACCGCGAATCCGTTGCTGAAGCGGCCGTTCGCGGCGTAGGCAAGGCGGCCGAGCTGATCGATCTGACGAAGCATCAGGGCGCGCATCCGCGCATCGGCGCCGCCGACGTGATCCCGTTTATCCCCATTGACGGCGTTACCCTGGAAGATTGTGTGGCCATTGCGCGCCAGGTGGGCGAGCAGATATGGAAACGCTTTCAGGTCCCCGTCTATCTCTATGAAGCTGCGGCAACCAATCCTGACCGGCAGAACCTGGAAAACATCCGCCGCGGACAGTTTGAAGGCCTGCGGGAAGATATCCAGGTCAATCCCGCGCGCCGCCCTGATTTCGGCGACCCGCGCTGTCATCCCACGGCCGGCGCAACCGTGGTCGGCGCGCGCAAGGCCCTGATCGCTTACAACGTCTTTCTCAACACCACCAATGTTGGTATCGCGAAAAAGATCGCCAAGGCCATCCGGTTTTCGTCCGGAGGGCTGCGGTTTGTAAAAGCCGCCGGCTTTGAAGTTCGCGGGATGGCCCAGGTTTCCATGAACCTGACCGACTTTGAGCAGACGCCCATCGCCCGCGTCTTTGAATTCGTGAAGAGGGAAGCGGCGCGCTACGGCGTGATGCCGGTGAGCAGCGAAATTGTCGGGCTGCTGCCGAAGGCCGCGCTGGAGCAGGCCGCGGAGTGGTTCCTGCAGGTGGAAAACTTTGATTCTTCCCTGATCCTGGAAAACCGCCTGGCCGGCGTGATGGGCGGCAAGATGGCGGTGGGAGGATTGCGTGCCGGCGCTGAGCCTTTCATTGAACAGCTCGCCTCGGCCTCGCCCACTCCTGGTGGCGGCAGCGCGGCGGCGGCGGCGGCGGCCATGGCGGCGGCACTGGGAAGCATGGTGATCGGTGTATCGCGCGGGAAAAAGGCCTATGCCCAATATGAGCAGCAGTTGAGCTCTGCGGCCGCTCGTCTTTCCCATCTGCGCGAAGAACTCAAGGCCGGGATTGATGCCGACGCCGAAAGCTTCAACCAGGTGATGGCCGCTTACAAACAGGCCAAAGTGTCCGCGGACGGGGATCAGGCGATCGAGGTGGCCTTGAAAGGCGCTACCAGCATCCCGCTGAGGACGGCAGAGCAAGCCAGGGAGGTGGCGGAGATCGTTGCCGGGTTGCGGCCCATTACCAATCCTAATGCGGCCTCAGACCTGACCGTGGCCGGTCTCCTGGCCAACGCCGCGATGGAAGGCGCTCTGGCCAACGTGGAAATCAACCTCGGATCGTTGAAGGACGCAACTTTTGCCACCGAAGTGCGTTCCAAGGTAGCGAAGCTCCATAGGTGAATACCTTAAGTAACCGAGGTTTACATCTCAAGCCGTCCGCGGAAGTATCAGAATTTCCGGAAAACCGGATTACAATAGAAGGCATCATGAAACGCTTTAGTGTTCTGGCTTTGGCTTTTGTCGTGAGTAGTCTGCCTGCATTCGCCGCCTCGCTGGCGACGGCCGCCCGCTCAGTGATCCCCCATGAAGTTCAGCAGATCATCAACGTGGACTATCGCAGGATGAAGAATTCCGATACCGCCATGCAGATGAAGGCCAAACTGATGCCGCCGAATATGCGGCAGTTTGAGGACGCGCTGAAGGACATCGGCGTTGTGGTGGACCGCGACATGGACCAGATCACGCTGGCTTCGTTCCGCACCAAGGGCGGCCTGCAGATCATCGGCATTGCCCAGGGCACTTTTCCCCGCAAGAAGATCTACGCGAAGCTCCACAAGGACAAGATCAAAGGGAAGAAAATGAACGGCTCGATCGTGTATCCGATGTCAGGCGGCATGAGCATGGTGTTTCTGGATAACTGGACCATGTTGTTCGGCAACCGGTCCGCCGTCAAGGCAGCGCTCGACGCGCGCGACGGCAGCGGCATGAGCCTGAACGCCAATGAAGAAATTACCGACATGATCGCTTCCGTGGACCGCGGGACCGTGTGGAGCGTGCTGGACTCAAAAGGGACGCAAACCATGCTGAAGTCCGCGCTGGGCACCGCGTCCAATCTCAAGGAATACGACACTCTGAAAGACCACTTGACCGGCTCGCACTACACCATGGATTTCGATCACGGGATCGACTTTGACCTGAAAGTGGTCACGTCAGACAACATGACCGCCGCCACGCTTTCTTCCGTCCTGAAGGCCGGACTGCTGTTCAAGAAGATGAACGCCTCAAAAACGGAGAAGACCGCGATTGACGACACTGACGTCAAATCCGATGCCGACAAGCTGGTGGTCCACTTCAAGGCCGATGACGAAAGCTTCCAGGCGCTGCTGGATTCCCCGATGTTTGCCGCTGTGACGCACTAGCGTTATACGTCGTTCAGCTTGGCTGCCAGTTGGCGCAGCGCTTTGTCGTTGCGCCGGTACCACATCCACAGGCCCTGCTTCTCCGCATGGACCAGTCCTGCTTTTTTCAGGATGGACATGTGGTGGGAAATCGTCGGCTGTGAGAGCTTGATCCGCTCTTCAATGTCTCGTGCGCACATGCCATCGTCTTTCCCAAGCGAGCAATGCCCCTTCTGTTTGAGCAGCCGCAGGACCCGCAGCCGCGTGGGATCGGCGATGGCTTTGAAGGCTTCGATGAGATGTTTGTCGGCGAGTGGCATATCGATATCTATCTATACATAACACATTGACATAGGCCAATGTTTTCTCCCTGCAGAGAGACGGAGGGAAGGCGATAGTCAGGAAATCTGAGCAGCCTCTAGCAAGCGAAAGCACGTTGGCCACCTTCCACTCCGAAGTCGTTTGCTTGCCGCATTTCTCCGTGCCTCCATGTGTCCGTGGTGGAAAACTCTCTTGAGCGGTTAGAATCAGCGAATGAGCGATTCCGGCATCTTTTCCGGCAACGAGCGCAAGCAGAAAGAGCAGCAGATGCTGCGCGAAGGGCGCTTGCCTCCCGGCCAGGCTCTGACGCTGAAATGGCCGGTGTTGCATTACGGTTCGGTGCCGAAGTTTGATCCGGCGCGCTGGGATTTTCGCGTCTGGGGTCTGGTGCAAAGCCCTTTTCGCCTCACCTGGGACGAATTCGGCAGGCTGCCGCGTTTTCACAGCAGAAGCGATTTCCATTGTGTGACTCGCTGGAGCCGCTTCGATAATGAATGGGACGGGGTCGCATTCAGGGAAGTCGCGCGGCTGGCGCAGCCCGGGCCGGAAGCCACGTACGTCCTGGTCCATGCTGAGCAGGGTTTCACCGCCAACGTCCCGCTGGCCGACCTGGATCGTGACGATGTTCTCCTGGCCACGCATCATGATGGCGAGCCTCTTTCCGCCGACCACGGCTTTCCCCTGCGCCTGATCGTGCCGCACTTGTATGCCTGGAAGTCCGTCAAGTGGGTGCGTGGCTTGGAGTTTCTGGAACGCGACGTCGCCGGTTTCTGGGAGCAGAACGGCTATCACATGTACGGCGACCCGTTCCGTGAACAGCGTTTCGATACGGACTAGCGCTGCATCCTCGGTGTCGCGCACCCAGGCTTTTCCAGAAAAGCCGACGCAGGCTGAATGCTGAAAGCTGATTGCTGAGTGCCGCTTGGCTAGTGCTTCACAATCGGGTTATAGCCCTCGCTTGCCAGGCGGCTGCGCATGGTTTCCGCGTCTTTAGGATCGCTGAACGGTCCCACCTGCACGTGATACAGGGCGTCGCCAGAACCGCCGGCCATGAACACGGGATACTGTTTCTTTCGCAGCGCTGAAACCAGGATTTCCGCGTCTTCCTGTTTGGAAACCGCGGCCACCTGCACCGTGTATGCCCCGTTCGGGTTGGCCTTGATTTCCGTGGCCTGGCCGGAAGCCGGAGTGGGAGCAGAGCCTGCGGAGGCAGCGGTCTGGGTGGGTTGGGTCGGAGAGGGCGCAGGAGGCGGCGTCGTATTCGCGGCCGATGGTTTCCCTGCCGCGCTGCCTCCCGTGGTGACTGTTCCTACAATCTGGGTCCGCCTGCCGTAGGAAGTGCTGCGGCCCAGCAGGTAGCCCATGGTGAAGAAAACCGAGCAGACCACCACCAGAGCAAAGAAGATACCCAGCAATTTGCCGGTGCTCAGAACGATTTCCGTGTCCTGCGTGCCGTCGTCATCCAGAAGCAGTTTGCGCACTTCTTCGCGCGTCTGTTGCGTCCCCGATTCAGTCATTTTCTACTCCAGCTCTGGTTTCCTGCCAGTGTACCTCTATTTGCCGGGGGTTTTCCCGCTGTATTTGTCCAGTACTTCGGTCAGGGAGGAGAGAATGTCCACCGGCAATGGGAAGACGATCGTCGTGTTCTTTTCCACTCCGATTTCGGTCAGGGTCTGGAGATAGCGGAGTTGCATGGTCAGCGGCTCGGTCGCCAGCGTGTGGGCGGCTTCGGCAAGGCGCTGGGAGGCGGAAAACTCGCCTTCCGCATGGATGATCTTGGCGCGTTTTTCGCGCTCCGCCTCGGCCTGCTTCGCCATGGCCCGCTGCATCTGGTCGGGCAGGTCCACCTGCTTGATTTCGACGTTTGATACCTTCACGCCGTAAGGAGAAGTGTGCTGGTCCAGAATGGTCTGGATGCGCGCGTTCAGCTTGTCGCGATGCGCCAGCAACTCATCCAGGTCAACCTCGCCCAGCACGGAGCGCAGCGTGGTCTGGGCAAACTGCTGCGTCTGCCAGTAATAGTTCTGCACGCGAACTACCGCCTGGGAAGCATTCAGCACCTCCCAGTAGATCACAGCATTCACCTTCAGGGTGACGTTATCGCGGGTGATGATGTCCTGGGGCGGCACTTCCAGTGCCTGCTGGCGCAGATCAACCCGCACCATGCGATCGACTGGCGCGAACACCAGGATGATGCCCGGTCCTTTGGCATTTTCCAGCAACCGGCCGAGACGGAAAATGACGCCCCGCTCGTATTCCCGAAGGATCTTGATGGAATTGATGAGGTACAGCCCAAAGATGACAACAACGACCAGGAACGGAATGGACAGGAATTCCACGGCGCCTCCAGAAATAGTCAGTCAGTTGCTTAGCCCGGATTCTATGGTATCTGAATACCTCCGCAAAGTGAAAAATCAGTGGCTGGCCGCGTTCAGGCTAGTTGGCAGTGGCGCCGTGACGGGCTCCACGTTCAGCACAAGGTCCTTGACGCTGCGCACCATCACCTGCTGCCCGACATCGAGATTGGTGGTTGCCACCGCATCCCACAGCGCGCCGCGCACGAACACCTTGCCGTTGGGCGTCATGGGCGAGCGCACCACGCCGAGTTGGCCCACCAGTCCCTGCTCGCCGGTCACAACTTTGTTGCGGCGGGCGCGGATGGCGATGGTCATCAGAAACGCGGTGATCAGGCCGAGCGGGATGCTGACGGAAAGCGCGGTCAACAGATGCACGCGCATCTGCGGGATGGGACCATCCACCAGCAGAAGAGCGCCCAGGACCATCATCCCGATGCCGCCCGCGGTGAGCACGCCGTGCGTCTGAAACTTGGCTTCCAGGCCGAAAAAGAGAAACGCTGAGATGATCAGGACCAGCGCAATCGAGCGGAAAGGCAGCATATTCAGCGCGTACAGCGCCAGCAGCACGGCAATAAACCCGACCACTCCCGGCACCACCGCGCCGGGATGATTGAATTCCACGTAGATCGCCAGCATGCCGACCGCAAACAGCAGGAAGGTGATGTTCGGGTCCATCAGCCCGGAGAGGATTTCCTGCCGCAGCGTCATCGGATAGACCTGTATGGATTTCCCGGCCAGATGCAGGACGGTGGTGGAGCCGTCAAAGCGCTTGATGGTCTTGCCGTCAAGCGTCTTCAACAGGTTATTTTCATCTTTGGCGATGTATTCCACCAGATGCTGGGCCAGCGCTTCATCGGCGGTGAAAGACTTGGACTTGCGCACGGCACTTTCAGCCACCTCGACATTGCGCCCGCGCTTGCTGACGTATGACCGGAGCAGGGAAGCGGCATAGTTCTCCACCTTCTCCTTCATCACCGAATCTGAGGAAGACCCAAAAAGAGGGACCGGATGCGCGGCTCCCGTGTTGGTGCCCGGCGCCATGGCGGCCACGTCCGCCGATTCCAGAATAAAAAAACCGGCCGAAGCGGCCCCGCCGCCCGAAGGCGTCACATAGATGATGACTGGCACGGGAGAATCCAGGATCTTGTGAATGATCTCCTCCATAGAGGTCATCAGGCCGCCCGGCGTGTTGATCTCGATCAGCAGGGCCGGGGCCTGGGTGCGCTGTGCCTCCTGGATCGCGCGGTCAACCCGTTCAGCCACGACCGGATTGATGGTGCTGTCCACAACGATCTTCAAAACGTCGCCTGAGCCGGCGCGCGATACCAGCGCGCTGGAAAGAATGATTGCCGGTATCAGCAGGGAACGGAATGGTAGCCGCATGGTCATTTACCTCACTCTTGTGCCTGCCTTGACCTGGCCGCGGCCAGATCATGCTTCAGGGCTGTGGCGGCAGCGTCAGCCGGATCGAGCGCCAGCGCATGGTCCAGGTTTTGCTCGGCGCCGGTAAAGTTCTTTTCCGCCAGGTCAAGCCGCGCCAGCACCACATAGGTTTCCGACAGCGGCTTCAGGCGCAGCGAAGCTGCCGCTTCCTTGCGTGCTCCTGCGAAGTCGCGGTGGATCTCGAGCACTCGCGCCAGTCCTGCATGTGCGGCCGCGTTGGTTGGGTCAAGAATCACGGCTTCGCGGAATTGTTTTTCCGCCTCGCTGCTCACTCCCTGCTCCAGCAACTCTTCCCCGCGCTGGACGTGAAATGCCGCGTGTTGCACAGGATCCAGCTTCCGCAGCCGGGCTTCTTCCGCATTTTCGATCTCCAGCGCAAGCTGGCGGAATTCAGATTCATCATAATTGCGCTTGATGCGCTGCAGCGGCAACCTGGAAGGCGGTGTTCCGGCGGCGATGGCGTTGAGAAAGCTCCTGGCTTCAGCGTCGCTGTTCAGGGAGAGTACGGTCCTCAGCTCTTTTGCCGCGCTCCGGCTGTCCCCTTTGTGGAAGAGTTCCACCGCCAGGTTGAAGTGGTAATCGGGATCGTTGGGGTCTGTCCGCACCGTCCTCTCAAAGTACTCAAGAGCGCCGTCTTCACCCCGCCGCGCGCTCACCACGCCCAGGTTGTTGAATACCTCAGTCAGGGGCAACCGCGATGCCAGAGTACGAAAAGCAGATTCGGCCTTGTCCAGCTGATTTCCATAAAAAGCTGAAAGACCAAGGTAGAACTGCGCTTCGTTATAGTTCGGGTCGTTGCCATCCACTTTTTCCAGCCATGTGACCGCGGACTGGTACTCGTGGATCTTGTAATAAGTCTTGCCCAGTTGCAGGAGCCCCAGTGTGTCCGCGGGATCAAGGGTGACAGCCAGCTTGAACCGTGTGATCTTCTCCTCGTCGCTTCCCGCGATTACTCCCCGGACGTAGTTTTCCAGGGCGTCCAGCCGGATCGGCTTGAATTGAGAAGCGAACTCCGTCTTGCCGGTGTCGCCGGCGAGCTTTAGTTGATGGAGCACGTCCCAGGCCAGTGCTGTTTCAATATGGATCAGGCTGTCCAGCGGGCCGCTTTCCGTGATCTCAGGGCTCAATCGCAACCTGGCCATGTCCATGACGCGGGCCCGCACCGAGAAAGTTGTACCGTCATAGCTATAATCGCCCGTCAGGACGTAATCTGCATCCATGGCCTTCGCCAGTTCGTAGATCGTCGCTCGCGAAGGTTTGGCTGTTTCCGGCAGGCCCAGTTGGTCGAATGCACTTAAACGGTCAGCGCGGCTGATGAGGAACAGTGGGCTGGCGTTCAGGCGCGTGTTTAAGACCTCAGGGAATGCTTCTCCAATCCAGTCCATCCCCGGATCGTTGGAAGCATTTTCAAACGGCATGACCAGGAGCATTTGGGTGATGCGGGCCTCGCCGGTCTCCTGTGCGAAGACGCCTAAGGGCGTCCCAACGATGGCCAGAAGCAGGAAAACAAGAACAATACCGAATGATCTGTTCAACGTAAGAAGATTATAGGCCAGTCCGTGGCGAAGCGGAGGAGGGGGAGTGGGAGTGGGAGGCAACAAGAAGATGAGTTCCGCGATTCGCATGTTCGTACTGACCGGAGCGGGGATCAGCGCGGAAAGCGGCATTCCCATTTTCCAGGGAACAAGCTGGCGCGGGCGCAGCCACTACGAACTTGCCAGCCTGGATGCGTGGAAGGCCGATCCCAGCCTGGTCTGGGACTACTACTCGGAACGGCGGCGACGGGCGCGCGACGCCCAGCCCAATCCTGCGCATCTTGCGCTTGCCGAAGCGCAGCGATCGGCGGGCTACGCCAGCTTCTTTCTGTGCACGCAAAACGTGGACGACCTGCACGAAGCCGCCGGCTCCGTGGAGGTGGCGCACATCCACGGAAAATTGTTTGAAAGCCGGTGCGCGGGCGAGTGTGGGAGAGCAGCATTCGCGGATCGAAACATCTATGACGAACAAGAGCTTCCTCGTTGCCGGTGCGGCGCGCTGATCCGGCCCAACGTGTGCTGGTTCGGCGAGCAGCCTTACATGCTGGACCGCATCGGTGACGAACTGCAGCGCTGCAATCTATTCTTCGCCATCGGGACCTCGGGCTCCGTGCAGCCGGTGTCCAGTTTTGTTGCCCTGCTCAAAAACAGGAGCCGCCCTGCCATGACCATCTACGCAGGGCTGGAGAGGCCCGCCAATGATGCTTACTTTGACGAATTGTATCTGGGGCCGGCCTCCACCACTGTGCCCGGCGTTTTGGCTGAAATCGCGCGCGCGGCCGGTCCAGAAACTCGGTGAATCGGTGTTGCCACGGGTTCTTGTGATTTTTATTATGATAGAGACGTTCCATCATCACGGGCCTCGTCCCGAATATCGACCAAGGAAAAGTTTTCCGAACAAAGTTTTCCGAACCAGGAGAATCGGGTGCAAAAAATCGCGTTGTTTCTGGCTTTCTTAATGTTGATTGCAGTGATCGGCTGTGCCACGAGCATGGACAGCACAAGCTCTCAGGCGAAGGTTGCCGCGGCTTCCGCGTCCGCTGCAGGTTCGCAGACCGCCGCTGTTGCCGCCAAGGTAGCGCCTGCATCCAACGGGGGTTCCTCGCTTCAGGCCAGCCAGCCTTACACCCAGGCGAACGTGCCTGCTGTGTCGCAGAACTTGAACGCGGCGCCCTTTCTGACCACGGTGGAAGCGCGCGGCGCCGCTGGTGCGCCTCCGCAAGTCCCCTCACCGGGACTTACCAGTCGCGCGGATGGCACCATGTACGGGCCCGGAGACCAACCTGCGGCTGGCGCGGGGGCGGGGATGATAGCGCCGGCTCAGAGCCATGCGGTTCCGGGCAAGCGTCCCGTCCAGCCCGCCAAGCCACGATAGGCGTCAGCGAGACGCACGCTTTGCTCGCCGAATGGGAGACTGGAAATTGAATGCTTTTCCCGCAGAGGAGCACGTGTTGGCAAAATTAGAGTGTTTAATACTCTTCCAATTTGTCTCTAATTACGCGGGCGCAATACTTGAGTAACTCGACTGATAATGCGTGGCGGGCTTCGCGGTTTCAGCCCGCCACGCAGTTTTTTCCGACGTACCCGATGCGCGCACGCTTTCCGACTTTTTCGGCCTCGCCTGATTGAGGCCGCGATCACTGGTTCCAGCAGAAATCCTGCTTCGTTCGGAGATGGCCCCGTGTTCGCGGAGCGGGCCAAGGTGTACAAGCTTGAGAAGTGGAGCGGGAGACGGGGATCGAACCCGCGACCAACGGCTTGGGAAGCCGTGACTCTACCACTGAGTTACTCCCGCTCAGCAGTCCGGCAAGACCTATTCTAGCAGGCGACTTTCCAGCCCGCCATAAGTTCCCGGAAATTGCGCTCCCCTTCGATTTCCTGGGATCAGCCCGAATCGTCCGTGAGATTTTCAAACCTGCGTCAGCCCGAAGACATCACACCGGGGGAGGAGCACAGGCCATGATTCGCAGACTGAAGTCCGGTGAATACCGGCTGTATTCGCTCAAAAAAGATCCAAAAACGGGCAAGCGGCGCAATCTGGGGACCTTCCCATCGCTGGAGAAGGCCAAACAGCATGAGCGTGAGGTCCAGTACTTCAAAAGGCACTGAAGGCTCTCGGTCGCCCGATGAATCTCGAACCTGATTCCTGGAGAAGCAGCGGTCGCTGAGGAATGATCAGTAGCCCGCGAAGTCTTCCGCGCGGATGTCGTCTTCATCCACGCCGGCTTTGGCCAGCATCTCACGCATGGCGGCCACCATTCCCGGCGGCCCGGCGATGTAGTAGATCGGCCCATTCAGCGTGGGAAGGTGGCGTTTCAGCATGGCCGCGTCGATAAAACCGCGTTCGCCCTCCCAGGTCTGTTTTGACTTCTCCATCTCAACCATGGTCGAGATCAAATGAAATTTCGGATTCTGGCTCTGCAGCGCGGTGAGTTCTTCCAGGAATGCCGTGTCTTCCGGGCGGCGGTTGGAATAGAAAAGATAGATTTCGTGCGGGGCCTTCTGCCGTGCCGCCTCGCGCGCCATGCTCATGAAGGGCGTGATGCCGATGCCGCCCGCCAGAAAGACCGCCGGTTTTGCCGGATTCTTGTGCAGGTTGAAGGATCCCATGGGCCCTTCCAGCTTGATCTCCGTTCCCGGCGCCAGATTGCGCAGCACCCGCTTGAACGCGGTGTCTCGCATGCGGGTGGCAAACGTCAGCTCATTTTCTGACGGTGCGCTGACGATGGAGAACGTGCGCACGTTGCCTTCACCGTCCGTCTCCGGTGGATTGAGCAGCGTCAGGTCGCCCGACTGTCCCGGTTTGAAGTCGAACCCGGCGGGCTTGGCAAACGAGAAGGCCATCGTGCCTTCGGCCACAGTCTTGCTGTCGAGCAACTTCACGCGATAATCGGCCATATGTTTTCTCTCCGTTCGGTTTCCATCATAACGGAGTGCGCAGACGGCCGCTGGTTACAAGGGCCGGGAACGTGCATGAACAGTGGGTGGCGTCTTAGTCAACAAAGATAAAACAGTGACTCACGGTTTTTTGAGGGATACGTTGTAGCCTTGGGGTTGTTTATGTTTCCAGACTGAGTCTATCCAAGGGAGAACAATGACCAACTTGATGAAATTGCTGTCAGCCGGGCTCTGCGTATTGGCGGTCTGCGGGTGTAAGTCGCAACAAAACCAACCTCCTCAAGAAGTGCGCGTTGTTGCTTCTCTTGACCGGCAGAACAGCGTTGCCTTTGTCGATCCTGATTATGCAGCGCAAGTTGCCAAACTGTGGCATGTGGAAGATCCGTCCGCCGGGCAATGGACCGTCGCTCGTGGCAAGGAAAAGCCAATCGAGGTCAGCGTTGTGCGCAAATCCCCAGATGGTTTGGCTGCTGACAGCTCTGACGTTGTCTACCAGGGTTGCCGCTGCACTGGTAACCACCCGCCGGCCACCGACGATACGGGCTGTCAGGCCTCTTCCAACGGTCCAGGCTCGTGGCAAGTGAAGCAAACTGTCGGCTACAGTTTTTGCAAGTCTACCGGGAACAAGAACGACATGTGCGATGCGAGTCACGTTCAGGTTGGGGACTGGATTTATTACAGTGATCGCAGCTGTAGCACGGAGACCAGACGGGTACCGTTCAAGAGAAGTGTTTGCCTGCCTTAAATGAACGTAGGTGATCCCAAGCCCCACGCTGTGGGGTCTGGGATCGCGTCATTGGCCATTGCGCATGACCGTGACCGTGGCAGGAAGCACGGTCCGCGTGGACCGGGAGTGGACATCCCGAAGCAGTCGGATTTGAATCGCACCAGCGCCGGCCGCGAATGTCCTGGTACTTGCCGGGATTCCCGTCCGCAGCGGTCGGAGTGATGCGTCCGGGAAAACCATGTACCGTTCGCCCGCTCTTTAGTAAGCTATTATCTGCATGGCCGCTGAAAATTCTTTCGACATCGTAAGCAAAGTCGACCTCCAGGAAGTCACGAACGCGATTCAGAACGCGCTCAAGGAGGTCCATACCCGGTTTGATCTGAAGGACTCAAAGTCTGAAATCGCCCTGGAAGGGAAGGACGCCGTTGTTCTGAGTTCCGCTGACGAATACAAACTGAAAGCCGTGAATGACGTTCTGCAGGGCAAGCTGGTCAAGCGCGGCGTGCCGCTCAAGGCGCTGACGTATGGCGCCGTTGAACCGGCGGCAGGCTCGCGGGCGCGGCAGAGGATCAGCCTGCAACAGGGCATTCCCACGGAGAAAGCCAAGGAGATTGTTCGGGCGATCAAGGACTCCAAGAAGAAAGTCCAGGCCTCCATCCAGGGCGATTCCGTGCGCGTGACCGGCAAGGACCGCGACACTTTGCAGGAAATCATCGCTCTGCTCAAGGGGCGCGACTTCGGCATCGATATGCAGTTCACCAACTACCGCAGCAACTGAGGGGCGTTTGAGTTCACCGGCGACGAACACGAAGGAAGTTTTTGATCTGCTGCGCGACGACCTGGCGGCCATTGAGCGCGAATTTGGACGCGATACCGTCTCCGGCGTCCGCGCCATCACCGATATCGGCGAACACCTGCGTGCCGGCGGGGGTAAGCGCATCCGTCCGGCGCTGCTGCTGCTGGCCGCCAAGCTCTTTCCCCACGATGAGCGCAGCGCCGTGCGCCTGGGCGCCGTGGTGGAAGTCATCCACACGGCGACGCTGGTTCATGACGACATCATCGATGAGGCCAAAATCCGCCGTGGACGTCCCGCGGCCAACACGCAATGGGGCAACTCCAAGTGCGTGCTCGCCGGCGACTGGCTCTACATGCAGGCCTTCAAGATCGCCGTGCAGGAGCGGAATTTCAAGGTGCTGGACGTGCTCATTGACCTGACCCAGCAGATGGTGGAAGGCGAACTGCTGCAGATGGAAAAGCTGGGCAAGTGCATCACACTCGAAGAACACTTTGACCTGATCTTCCGCAAGACCGCCTGCCTGTTTTCGGTATCCATGCGGATGGGCGCGATTCTTGGCAAAGCCAGCGAAGAGCAGGAGACGCGTCTGGGCGACTATGGCCGCCACCTGGGCCTGGCCTTCCAGATTGTGGATGACGTTCTCGACCTCACCGCCTCAGAGGAAGTTCTGGGCAAGCCCGTGGCCAGCGACCTCCGAGAAGGCAAGGTCACCATGGCCGTGATCCATGCCCTGGGGCAATGCACGCCGCAGGAACGCAAGCTGGTTGAAGCGGTACTTGAAGAACGCGCCTTTATCACAGTGCAGCATGAGCTGATACTGGAAATGCTGAAACGCTACGGCTCCATCCAATATGCCTACGATGAAGCAGCCAGGCATGCTGAGGCGGCGCGCCAGGCCATTTGCTCATTTCCCGATTCCCAGATCAAGCGCGCCTTGTTGATGATCCCGGAATTTGTAGTCGAGCGAAACAGCTGACCGCCGCTTCATATCGATTACCTTCGGGCGCAACAAGATCAGCCTTTACCAGCAGGGAAAAGAGTTTGGACCCAAAGGCGTTGAGTCGCTGCGCTCATGCCTTCTATACTTAGCCCATGGCTCTTTCTGCGGTCATTGTCGATGACGAACAGCTTGCGCGCGACGAGCTGAGCTATCTGCTCAAGGGCGTGGACGATCTTCGCATCGTGGCCCAGGGCCGTAACGGCCTGGAAGCCGTAAATCTGGTCCGGGAGCATTCTCCTGACATTCTGTTTCTCGACGTGCAGATGCCGGGACTGGACGGCTTCGGCGTTTTAAAGAAGCTGATCGATAAAAAAGTTTCTCTGCCGCAGATTGTCTTTGCCACCGCGTTTGACCAGTACGCGGTCAAGGCTTTCGAAGTCAACGCCATCGATTACCTGCTCAAGCCCTTTGACAAGAAGCGTGTGTTGCAGGCGATTGAGAAGGCGCGCAAGAAGGTGAAGAACGCGGCCACGCCGGCACGTGAAAAGTTGGAAACGCTGGTGAAAATCCTGGAAAGCCACAAACCCCAGGTTTCCAAGGTCCTGCTCCGCTCCGCCGGCCGGATGCTGCTGGTGGACCAGAAGGACGTCTGCTTCGCATCCATTGAGGACGGGATCATCAGCGTCGCCGCCACCAACATTGAAGGCCAGTCCAACTGCCGCACCCTGGAAGAGCTGCTGGAAGGTCTTGATCCGGAACTTTTCTGGCGCGCCCACCGTTCCTATGTCGTCAACATCAATCGCATCAAGGAAGTGGTGCCCTGGTTCAAGAGTTCGTACCAGCTCCGCATGGACGATCGCAAGCAGACCAACATCCCGGTAAGCCGCGCACAGACCAAACGGCTGCGGGACCTGTTCGGGCTTTAGTTCTCCCGCCCCGACACTCACCAGCAAGATATTGGCAAAGGATCCTGGATGAAAGATTCAGACAGCAAATTCGCCGGCTCCATACCGGAACTGTATGATCGTTACCTGGGGCCATTGATTTTTGAGCCTTACGCGGCCGATCTTGCGGAGCGGCTGGCTGACCTTGCAGCAGGAAGCCTGCTGGAAATCGCGGCAGGCACCGGCATTGTCACCCGGATGCTGGAGAGGTCGCTCCCGCAAAGTGTTGCCATCGTCGCTACTGACTTGAACCAGCCGATGCTGGATTTTGCCGCAACGCGGCTTGAGTCGCCGCGGGTAACCTGGCGGCAAGCTAATGGTCTCAGCCTTCCTTTCCCGGACGGAACTTTTGATGTGGTAGTTTGCCAGTTCGGAGTGATGTTTTTCCCGGACAAGTCCGCTTTCTACCGTGAAGCGCTGCGGGTGTTGAAGCCGGGCGGGCGTTTCATCTTCAGTACGTGGGACCGCATCGAGGAGAATGAAGTGCCGCAGGTTGTCGTGGACGCCGTGGCAAGTCTTTTTCCACAAAGTCCGCCTCAGTTCCTGGCCCGCACACCTCATGGCTATTACCATCGAGACCGTATTCTGGCTGATGTCAGGCAGGCGGGTTTTTCACGGGTATGCGTTGATACAGTCGAGCGCCGCAGCCGGGCTGCTTCACCGCACGATCCGGCGATTGGACTTTGTCAGGGCACCCCTCTTCGTAATGAAATTGAGGAGCGCGACCCAAACCGTCTTGCGGAGGCCACCGAAGTTGCCGCCGCCGCAGTCAAGGCAAGGTTCGGCGCCGGCCCAATCGACGGGAAAATTCAGGCCTTCGTAATTACCGCGATCGGGTGAGTTGCAGCCTGTGAACTCCTTTACAATTCACCCGTGCACGATCTCAAGGGAAAGACGGTTTTCATCACCGGTGGCGCGCGCAGGCTCGGCCGGGCCATGTGTGTGGCCGCGGCGAAAGCGGGGGCGAACGTAGCATTTACCTACCTGACTTCAGTTGACGATGCCAACCAGACCGTCAGGCTCATTGAGCGCGCCGGCGCAAAACTCTTTGCCATCGCGTGCGACGTGCGATCGGACAACATGGTCGCAAGGACCGTGGAAAGAGTTACGGAACACTTCGGCGGCATGGATGTACTGATCAACAACGCGGGTTTGTTTGAAACCGCTGCTTTCGAAGACATCACGGTCGAACAGTGGGACAACATCTTTGCCGCCAACGTCCGGGGACCGTTCCTCATGTCGCAGCGCTCGATTCCGGCGCTGCGGCAATCTCGCGGACGCATCATCCATATGGGTTCGCTGGGCGGGGAGAAGCCGTGGAGCACGCACGCGCATTACTGTTCATCGAAAGCTGCCTTGCACATGCTGACCCGCGCGATGGCCAAGGCCCTTGCGCCCGAGATTGCCGTGAATTGCGTTGCTCCCGGTATGATCGACTCGGGTGAAGGCCTGGGGGACGCCGCCCTGGCAGAGCGCCTCGCGCACCGTACGCCCATGAAACGAAACGGCACGGCCGAGGACGTGGTCAGCGCCGTGATGTATTTCGCCACAGCTCCGCATTTCATTACCGGACAGGTTCTCACCGTGGATGGTGCTCTGGGGCTTGGCTGACGTCCCGCTATCGATTGAATCCGCTCGGCTCAACCTCAATCACGATTTTCGCCAGCCATGCGTGGGCGCGGGTCCTGGACTTGGGCGGTTCCTCGAAATGGTACTTGACGGCGAGCACCTTGAAGGTTTGGACCTCGTCCTCCCCGCTGAACACAACTTCCTCGTCTTTGCGCGGTACCGGGTTGGGAAATTGGAGCGCTCCGCTTCCAACTTGTTTGCCCTGGCATACAAACTCAATGAACGCGCCAGGCAGGGGCGTGGTCCCCCCGAACGCCGCGCCGGCGGCGGTTGTGCCCTGCTGCTCTGCCATATCGGGTTCTCCGACAGCCATATTTTCTGCAGTCACGCCATGGTCTTTCAGGATGCCCCTAACTTCGTCCGACGCTTTGATCAGACCCAGGAGAAGATGTTTCGGCGTGATGAATTCGCTGCCGGTCTGGTCGGCTTCAGCCGCGGCGTGGGTCAGTGCCTGCCGGCACTCGTCAGACAAGGGCAGGTCCACGCTGGTTGATATTTTCTTGCCCGATGCCGGCAGGAACCGCCGGCAGATTTCTGCGAACTCCGTTGCGTTTTCGCGGAGACCGCTTTTGGAAAACAGGTAACTGTTATCGCGCAGCAGGCCCAAAAGCAGATGTAGCGGAACGATGTATGATGACCCGCTCTGCGACGCCTCATAGCGGGCAAAGAAGATGGCCCGGCGTGCTTTGTCCGTATAGCGTTCGAACATGCTAAAAATCTTACATCCGCTGGGCCACAAAAGCCTTGGTGACGATCGCCCGGGGATTCTTACCCAGCGGAATCATCGTTTCCAGTGCCGGAGTTTCAGGTTGCGGCCGGCCTTTGCGATCAACCAGTGATAGAACGGTCAGGTCGCTGCTGCCCGTGTCCACCACCAGCAGCATGAACTGATTGGGAGAAAACGCCATGGCTTCCGGATGGCGGCCCACGTTGACCGAACTGGTGAACTTGCCGTTGTCAATGCTGTAAGTCGCTACGGAGTCGGATCCGAAATTCGAGACATAAAGAAAGGAATTGTCCGCTGAGACCAGCGCTTGCGCCGGATGATTGCCGATGAGAAACGTGTTGTTGACTTCGTTGCTTCCGGCCAGCATCTCGGAGACCGACTGGCCGTCGTAATTGCACGCGAAGGCTTCACCGCCATCGGGTTTCACCGCGATCTGAACCGGCGTTTTCCCCACGTCCAGCAACGCCAGCAGCTTGTTCGCCTTGAGATCAACCACCGCAACGTGTCTGGACCCGCTGCATGCCACAAAGACCTTGCTGGAATCCGGCAAAATGCCCAGGTCCACGGGGCGGCTGCACGCCTTCACCTTGGCGCGCAGGGAAAGAGTTTCCGCGTCCACAATGGCGACCGAGTCTTCGTCTCTCAGCGCCACCACCACCAGCTTGCCGTCGGGAGTCACCCGGGCAAGGTTGCTGCCGTTGCCGGTGGAGATCGTCTTGATCACCTTGCGCCGGACCAGATCGATCACGGAAAGATTGGCCGAGCCGGAATTGGCCACGTAGGCCCGCGTGCCGTCGCGGGAAACGTCAATGAAGTAGGGCGCGCGGTGCACTCCGATGGTGGCGACCACCCGGTTGCTTTCGGCATCAATCACGCTGATGTTATTGGATTCCGTGTTGGCGACGTAAATCTCATTTCTGCGCGGGTTGGCCGCCATCCCGGTAGGGCTCTTGCCTACGGCAATATTGGCAAGAACGGACATGGCGCGCAAATCCACTACCGTGACGCTGTTGCTGCCGCCGTTGCTGATGTAGGCGTATTCGTGATAGTTGGGGACCGGCTCAGGTGTGTCCCGGCACCCGCCCAGCGCTGCCAGCAGCAGGCAGACGGCAAACAACAGGCGTTGCGGGAGCACGTTGTGCAACTTATTTGACGGCCT
>OBLQ010000311.1_pt1 | contig 18314 bp, 18 predicted proteins | sample 1519881 | NCBI WGS metagenome assembly OBLQ01 (sample SAMN01911456, study PRJEB22533) | soil metagenome | biome: Soil | place: Malaysia | collected 2012-04-30 | depth DG_metagenome m | reverse complement strand
ACCGGACGTCGGCGAGACGCGCGGTGTCAGAGGACTGACACCCTCCCCGACACAACATCCGATTTACCCTTCCCGGGTGCGGGGAGGGGAGGTTGCCAACCCGTGCCTAGGTTCAAGGGAGGGGCGTTCAGGTACCATAATGTGTCTGGAGGCACGCCTTTTTGATCCAAATCGAGGTCCATCCGAACGAATCTATCGACGCTGCGCTGAAGCGGTTCAACATGAAGCTGCAGCAGAGCGGGCTGCTCCGCGAGGTCAAGGAGCACGCCCACTACGAAAAACCGAGCGAAAAGCGGCGCAGGCAGCGCCGTCGGCGCTTGAACCGGCAATAGCCGACAGTCTTGGCTCGCTTCCCGCTCGCGGAAGGTGAGTCTCCATGCCCCTACTTCCATCACGAAACCTTTGGCAGATCGACCGGCTGGAACCCAAGCGGTACCGCTGGTTCTTAGGCCGGGCCCTGTCGCGCCTGGTCGGCGCGGTTCTGATGGGCGTGCTGCTGGGCGTCCACCTAGCGTGGCCCGAGGCGATCTGGCGGATCGTCGGCGCGATCCTGGCCAGCCTCCTCGCCGGCCTGCTCCTCCGCTTCCACCTAAAGCAGGTGAGCCTGCGCACCGCCACACCGCGCGTCGCTGAGCGGTTGATCTGGACGACGGCGCTGGTGGGCGTGTTCGGCGTTCAGATCGTCAACCTGCTGACCAAGTCCTCGACCGGCCCTGAGACGTTTCTGGTGATGGCACCGCTCGTCTCGCAGGCGATGCTGGGCTCGGCACTGCTGGGGCCGGGCGTCGGGATCGTGGGTATCACGCTGACGGTCGTTCTGCTAGGGCTCTTCGGCGCGGTCGCGCCGCCAGTGCTCGCGGCGTGCTGGCTCGGCGGTGCGGTCGGATGCCACACGGTCAACGGGTTGAAGCGGCGGAGCGACCTCTTCCGTGCACTCTCGATCCAGATCGGCGTGCAAGTGCTGATCGTGAGCGTAACGGCGCCCGTGGTGCAGTTCAGTTTCTTGCAGGCCGTCCAGGCGATCGGTTGGGCTGGCCTCGCGGGCGTGATGGCGCTCAGCATCTTCTGGTTCGGCGTCGCCGTGTTCGAAAAGATCTTCGGAATCGTGAGCGACTGGTCTCTATTGGAACTGTGCAGCCCTGAGAGCCCGCTGATGCACGAACTCAACCTGAAGGCGCCGGGGACGTACGCTCACAGCGTCGGAGTCGGCAACCTCGCGGAAAACGCGGCGAAGGAGATCGGGGCGAACGCGGTGCTGTGCCGCGCGATGGCGTACTACCACGACATTGGCAAACTGGCGCGACCGAGCTACTTCGTCGAGAACCAGATGGGCGAGAACGTGCACGACGACATGCCGCCGTCACTCAGCGCGAAGGTGATTGCCGCGCACGTCAAAGACGGGGTCGAGATGGCGCACGAGGCGAGACTGCCGAGGGCCGTCGTGGACGGCATCAAGGAGCACCACGGCACGAGCCTGATCTCGTACTTCTACCACCGCGCGGTCAAAGAAGGAGCGGAGTCGGGGCAAGAACTGGAAGAGAAGTTCCGCTACGGTGGCCCGAAACCGCAGAGCCGTGAGACGGCGATCCTGCACTTGGCGGACATGATCGAGGCGGCAAGCCGCACAGTAAGAAGCCGCGAAAGGCTGGAGCAGACGGTGCGGGGACTGATCGAAAACTCGCGCCAGGACGGCCAATTGGACGAGTGCGACCTCACTTTCCAAGACCTGAGGACGGTGACGGACTCGTTCATCCACACTCTGGGGGCGCTGAGGCACGACCGCGTGGCGTATCCTGGACAAGAGCGCGGACCGGATGGCAAAGCGGCACAAGACAGCGATTCAGAACGCATCGCAAGAGCGATTGAGGCTTGAAGACCTCGAGCGCGCCCTCGAGTTCGTGCTGGAGCGCCACGGTGTGCCGGAGGGCGAGGTCAGCGTGCTCTTGACGGACGACGGCGAAATGCGCAGGCTCAACCAGCGGTTCCGAGGCGTGGACGAGGCGACGGACGTGCTGACCTTCCCTGCACCGGACGGGCTGGAGGGGCAGGTCGGCGACATCGCCGTTTCCATGGACTTTGCGCGACGCGGCGCGGAGTCCCGGGGCGTCCCTATCGAAGAAGAGGCCGCGATGCTGGTGATCCATGGCGGGCTGCACCTTGCGGGATACGACGATGAGACGGAAGAAGAGCGTGGAAAGATGTCGCACATGATGAACGAGGCGGCGTCTGCGCTCGGTCTGGCCTGCGACGAGGGCTGGGCGTCGCAGCCGCACGGGGGGACGGCGTAGTGGCGACCAAGGACTTAGGTGGGCCGTTCCGCGTCGCGTTCAACGGCATCGTCCACACGTTCCGGACTCAGCGGCACATGCGCGTGCACCTCTATGTGACGCTGGTCGTGGTGCTCGGCGCGCTCATGCTGAACATGAGGATCAGGGAGATCCTCGTGCTGCTCTTCATGGTGACGTTCGTGCTCGTTGCGGAGATGTTCAACAGTGCGATCGAGGCGGTTGTCGACCTGGTCTCTCCCACCTACCACCCGCTGGCGAAGTTCGCGAAGGACATCTCGGCAGGCGCCGTGCTGGTCACGACGATCATGGCGATCGTCGTCGGCGCGATGATCGCGCTCGGCGACGACCAGTGGGAGCGCATCCGCGTGAACCTGACGACGCACGAGATCGGGGTGCCGGTGATCTTCCGTCACATCGCCGGGATCGTGATCGTGCTGATCATCGTGATCATCGGCAAGGGGCTGGGCAAGCACGGGCAGGTGCTGCGCGGCGGGCTCGTGAGCGGGCACGCGGCGATCGGGTTCTTCCTGGCCACGTCGCTGTTCTTCCTGACCGATCAGGTGATGGTTCCGGCGATCGCCATCCTCCTGGCGTGCCTGGTGGCCCAGAGCCGGTACGAGGCGAAAATCCACTCCGTGTTCGAACTCACGCTCGGAGCCACCGTGGGGGCGGTGCTGGCGGTCCTTCTTTTTGGCATAATGCCTAAGTAGCCAATCGATGAACAGCGACCCTTACCCACGTAGGCCGCGGGGGCCACAGGCGGGCAGCGCGCTCGCCGGGGTCCTCGCCACCAGCCTCATGACTGCCGGGCTGTTCATGGCAGGCCGGGCTCTGGCCGAGAGCACCGTGCCCTCGCCGACCCGCATCGTCGAGTTCGTCATCGCGCTGCTCGTATTCGTGCTCCTCAACGGGCTGTTCGTCGCGAGCGAGACGGCGATCGAGGTCCTGCGCCCGTCGCACACGAAGTTCTTAGAGTCTGGCGACTCCGAGGGGCAGGCGGCGGTCGCGGACATGCTGCAGCGCAAGGCGAGCTTCGTCGCCGCGTGCTCGCTGGGCTCGATGACGATGCGCGCGTGGATCGTCGCGCTGACGGTGCTTCCTGCGGTCGGTCTCTCGGAGTGGCTCAAGACCGTGTGGCCAGCGTTCGCAGGCATGGGGCAGGGCGAGGCGATCTTCCTCGCAATGCTGATCCTGGCGATCCCGGTCGTCGCCGTGAACGTCGTATTGGGCGAACTCGTGCCGCGCAGTTACGCCGCGCACCATCCGATCGACACGAGCCTGCGCGTCTACAACTCCGTCCGGTTTTTCAACGCGATGTTCGGCACGCCGATCGCGGTCTTCGTGACGCTCGGCGGGCTCGTGACGCGGAGGTTCGGTGCAAAGGCGACGTTCGCTCTGAACAACCAGGCAGAGGAAGAGGTGCTGGAACTGTTGGAGGAGGCGGAGGAGAGCGGCGAGATCGAAGAGGAGGAGCGAGAGATGGTGGCGAGCGTCTTCGAATTTGGCGACACGGTCGTGCGGGAAGTGATGACACCGCGCGTCGATCTGGAGGCCGTACCGATGGACGCGACGTTGCAGGACGTCGCAAGGCTCGTGGAGATCAGTGGGCACTCGCGGATCCCTGTGTATGAGGGGACCGATGACACGATCCTTGGGATCGTGCACGCGAAGGACGTGCTGAGTGCGCTCATGGATGGCAGCGCCGACCGCCCGTTGCGCGACCTGTTGCGGCCGACGATCTTCGTCCCGGAGAGCAAGCCGCTGCACGACCTGCTGCAGGAGATGCGACAGGCGAAGACGCAGATGGCGGTCGTGCAGGACGAGCACAGCGGTACTGCGGGCGTCGTGACGATCGAAGACATCGTCGAAGAGGTGATGGGGGAGATCGTCGACGAGTACGACGAGGACCTGCCGACGATCGTCACGCTCGACGAAGGGTTCGACTCGGACGGAAGGATGGAACTGGACGACGTCAACGAGGTCGTCGGTACCTCGTTCGAGAGCCAGGAGTTCGACACGATCGGCGGATTCGTGTTCGGGCTCTTCGGTCGTCAGCCCAAGGAGGGCGAGAGCGTCGAGCGCGACGGACTGAGGTTCACCATCACCGAGACCGACGGGAAGCGGATCCAGCGGTTGTTCATCGACCGGCTGCCCGAGAGCGCAGTGCCCGAAGAGAGCACCGCGAACTAGCGCATGACGCCCTGGTCGGCGCGCTCCTGTGCGATCTTGATGTCTTTTTCCAATCGCTGTCGGGCGAACTCGACCTCCTCATCGCTCGCGTCCCTAGAGATGAAGATCGGGTCGCCGAAGACCATGAGGCAGCGCGCGAACGGAAGCGGGACCATGTAGCGGTCCCACGTCGGTGCGTGCCACTTGCGCGATGCGGCGACGCCGACGGGCACAAGGGCCGCACCGGACTTCTTGGCCATGAGCATGACGCCCGACTGCACAACGCCGCTCGGCCCGCGAGGCCCGTCGGGAGTGAACGCCATCGTCTCGCCCTTCTTGAGCACACGGATCGACTCGGCCGCCGCCTTCGCGCCACCGCGCCCTGTCGAGCCGCGGATCGTGTTAAAGCCGAACATCGTGAAGATGCGGTTCTGCATCTCACCGTCGCGCGAGCGGCTGATGATGGTCCACAGCCCTTTGTTGCGGAAGAACAGCGCCGCGAGGAACGTGCGGCCGTGCCATCCGAGAAAGACCTTGCCGCCCTCCATCTGTTCGTAGGCCTCGTAGCCGACCGCGCGGATGCGCAGCGTCGCGCCGATGAGCCTCGCAACGATGTAGACGAGCGGCGGGAGAACACGGCCGCGGATCGAGCGCCACCAGCGCTTCATTGGATGAGCCCCTTCGCTTTCGCGAGTTCGGTGGCCGCGTGGAACTGGTAGTCGGACTGCAGTTCTATAAGGAGGGTCTCGTCCCCCGTCTCTTCGGCGAGCGCGAGGAGCGCGTAGGGGCGCTCGGTGTCAGCCTTGTCCGACTGCACGACGCTCTTGAGAAGCGCGATCTTCGCGTCGTGCCCGACCTGGTGTGCGAGCCTCATGCGCTCTGTGGACGGCAGCTGCGCAAGGGCCCCAATGCGCGCCAGCCGCTCGATTGCCCGCTCGCGCTCGGAACTGTGGGAGATCAGGCCCTTGAGCAGGCCGACCTGGCGGTGCGTGTCGCCCATCGCTTGCAGGGACTCTACCGCCTGCCACGCGGCGCCGACGTCGTCGGGATGGGCGGACAGGTGCCGCTCTGCGGCCTTGAGCGCAGCCGCGGGGCTGCGCTCGGCCATCGCCGACATCTCCTCGCGCCCACGCTCGCGACTGACGTCCTTCTGAGCGCGGAAGACGAAGGCGAGCGCGAGTCCGGCCACGACGCCGCCGATGTGTGCGACGTACGACGTTCCTCCCGCCTCTCCAAACTTGACGAACGCGCCGACCGCCTGGAGCAGGACCCAGACGAGGGCGATCGCGGCGACGGGCACCCGGATGGTCGGAGCGAGCGGAACCCTGTGCCGGACGTACCGGACGCAGCAGTAGCCGACGCACGCGGCGATCGACGAACTCGCGCCGATCAACGGAGTGGAGACGCCGGAACTCGTCGCTACGATCCAGTGCGCGCCGACGCCCGCGATGCCGCCGAGGAGATAGACGGCCGCGAACTTCGCGGGGCCGAGCGACGTTTCGACGAGCGGGCCGACGGAGGCAAGGAACACGAGGTTGCCCAACAGGTGCAGGATGTTCTCCGGATCGTGAAGGAAGAGGCAGGTGAACGCGGTAAGGAGGCTCGGCGACGACGGGTCGAACGCGAACTGGGCCGTGACGTTGCTGTACGGCGCAAAGAAGGCGACGGCGAGGTTCGCCGCGACGAGCACGAGTGTAAGGATCGGGAGCCTGCTCTTCAGAGGGGACCTGCCCGGCGGCGCTCAGGCCTCCTGAAGAATGTCGTCGGGGATCTCGGCATTGATCTGCGTCTCTTTGACGTCGTCGAGTTCCTCCAGGGCGTCAAGAAGGTGCACCAACTGTCTCATTTCTTGGACGGACGGACTCGCCAGGTTTGTTGGAATGCGCGTGAGTGCGACGTCTGAGGTGGGGATGCCTTGGCGTACGAGTTCCTCGGCACAACGGTGAAGGTCTTCGACCTGGGTCTGGACGACGAACACGCCGTCCTCCGCGACCACGTCCTCCGCACCGGCGTCGAGCGCGGCCAGGGTCAGAGTCTCCTCGTCGGTCGCAGTCTGCTCGACGGTGATCTGGCCGACGGCCTTGAACTGCCAGGAGACCGACCCGTTCTCGGTGAGGTTGCCTCCGTTTCGCGTCAGCGTGTGACGCAGTTCGCCGACCGTGCGGTTGCGGTTCTCGGAATAGACGTCGATCATGATTGCGACGCCGCCCGGCCCGATGCCTTCGTAGGTGATCTCTTCGAAGTTCTCCCCCTCGATCTCGCCGGTGCCCTTCTTGATGGCGCGCTCGATGTTGTCCTTGGGCAGCGACTCGGACTTGGCCTTATCGATGGCGGCGCGAAGTCGGGCGTTGCTGGAAGGGTCGCCGCCACCGAGCCTGGCGGCGATGATGATCTCGCGGGCGAGACGGGTAAAGACCTTTCCGCGGATCGCGTCCTGCTTGCCTTTGCGGATCCTGATGTTCGCCCATTTGCTATGGCCCGACATGGCGTCCATTTTGACAGAACGCGGCCCTCTGGGGCGGGAAACGAGGGTGCTCACTTGTCGCGGAGCGTGCGGCGGCGGAACAGGTAGGTGAAGGTGGCCCCCACCATGCCCAGTCCGAGCGTGAGCGACACCATCTTCAGCATCCCGGAGAACACCGACCAGGTGTAGACGGTGCCCGTGAAGAACAGGACGACGAGCGCCCAGCCGAAGACGAGCCGAGTCCTGATCTTTTCACGAGGGTCGATCTTGCGCGCAAGGTCGAGCAGAAAGGGCCCTTGGCACTTGCTGCAGGCGATGCTGCCCGGCTCGTTGCGCTGCCCGCAGCGCGGGCACGCGACCGGCCGGAAGACGGAGTCGTCCTTCACCATGCGCCTCCACTGGCGCGTCCTGGAGTCCTCACGCGAGAAGACGTCGCGCATGGACTGGTTCTTAATTGGATCGATTTCTGTCGAGAGCCTATTGAGCGTGTTCTCCGCGATGACGATGGCGTGCCCCTCCAGCCCAAGGTCATAGACGACTTCAGCAAGTGCGAAGTAGGTGGAGACGTTTCCGGGCCGAGCGATGATCTCTCGGTGGATCCGGTCGAGTTTGTCGATGTCGGACCCTTGGAGTTCGGCCTGCGCCAGTTGGTCCATCGCGTAGGGAAAGAACGCCATCAGCGTGATCATTACAGTGAGCACCGTGCCCGCCATGAACGCGCTCTTGGACATGATCGTGAGGAACGCGACGACAAGCATGATGGCAATGGACGTCAGACCGACCGCGACCTCGATCTCGTTGTTGAGCATCCACTTTATGATCGTGATGATCGAGAACCCGGTGACTGGCCCCAGCACCAGCGCGATCAGAAACCCTACTACTGCCTCAGGAAAACCGGACATTGCCCCTCCACCGATGCTACCTCCCTCAGGCGTCGCGACGAACGGCGAACCGAGCAAGTTCTGCGAGCGGGTGCACGTCGCCCGGCAGACCGTCCAAGTGAGACACCGCCCTTTGAAGGTGGTCTTCGGCCTTGGCATCCGACGTCTCGACGCCGAACGCGGCTGCGTACGTCTGTTTGCCGCGCTCCCTATCGCTGCCGACGGCCTTGCCGATGCGCGTCGCCTCGCCGGTCACGTTGAGCACGTCGTCCGCGATTTGGAAAGCGAGCCCGACTTGTCTACCAAACGCTTCGAGCGAACCGCAATGCGCCTCGCTGGCGCCTGCGAGGATTCCACCCATCACGCAACTCGCGGTGATCAGGGCACCGGTCTTGCGGCCGTGAATCTCGGCCAGCGACTCCTGGGTCGGCTCGGCGCCTTCGCCCTCGATGTCCATCACTTCCCCTCCGACGAGGCCGTTGCTGCCCGTGGCGCGCGCCAGGCACTGCGTGACGCGCTTGACCTGGTCGTTCGGCGCGTCGATCTCGGCTACGACCTCGAACGCGAGCGCGAAGAGGGCGTCGCCTGCGAGGATCGCCATCGCCTCGCCGAACGCCTTGTGGCACGTCGGGATTCCGCGGCGCAGGTCGTCGTCGTCGATGGCCGGGAGGTCGTCGTGGATCAGCGAGAAGCAGTGGACGAACTCGACGGCGCACGCAGCGTCGAGCGCGACCTCGGGCGGCGCGCCGACCGCTTCTGCGCTCGCCATGCACAGTGCAGGACGGATGCGCTTGCCGGGCGCGAGCGCGGAGTAGCGCATGGCCTCGTGCAAACGGTGTGGAACATCCCTCGTCGAAGGAAGGCAGTCGTCCATCCGACGTTCAACCATCGATTGGTAGGCCTTTAGTCGGGCTTCGTCGGACACGGCGGCGAGTTTACCTAGGGGCCTTCGAACGGGCTTGTGTATCCTCAATGCTTACATGGCGACTGTGCGGCCGTTCATGGGTCTACGATATGCCGACACCGCCGGGGAACCGTCAACACTCGTCGCGCCTCCGTACGATGTCATCTCACCCGAACAGCGGGAGACCCTTGCGTCGCTGAATCCGTACAACGTCGTTCATCTCACTCTTCCTGAACAAGAGGAGGGCGACCGCAGCAAGTTCGTGAAGTACGCGCGCAGCGCGGCGCGGCTCGAAGAGTGGCGCAAGACGGGCGTCATGAAGGTGGAGCAGAAGCAGTCCTACTACCGCTACACACAGACCTTTTCCGTCCCGGGAACGCGCGAGACGCTTTCGCGGACCAAACTCGTGACGACGATCAAGGTGGAGCCGTACTCGAACGGCGTCGTGCTGCCGCACGAGCAGACGTTTCCAAAGCACAAGGAGGATCGCATGCGCATCCTCGAGGCGACGCGCTCGCACCTCGAGTGCATCTTCGGGCTCTTCGAGGACGACGACCAGTCGGTGCACAAGTTGATCGTCGACGCGCCCGGGACGGTCGTCGCCGACTTCGTTACGAGCGACGACGGAATCCGGCACGTATTCGAGAAGATCGACGACGCAGATTCCTGCAACGCGATCACGGCGGCCATCGCACCTAAAAAGGTGTGGATCGCAGACGGCCACCATAGGTATGAGACCGCGCTCGCCTTTCGTGAGAGGCTCGGCGAGAAGGACGGGCTGATCGCCGAGGACTTCATGATGATGGCGCTTTGCAGCATCAGCGACCCCGGGCTCGTGCTCCTACCGACGCACCGCATCCTGCACAAGTTGCCTGTGAGCGCGGACGAACTCTCGCGATTGCTTTCGGAACAGTTCGACGTGTCTTCGTGCGCGAACTCCGACCTTTACCAGACGATCTCGACGTGCGGGACGCGCGCGTTCGGAGTGGCTTTGCCAGGCGGGAAGGGGCTCGTGGCGGGGTTTGACGACCCTGACGAGTTCGTCGTGAAGATGGAAGGAGCGGGCTCTGCGGACCTCAAGCGGCTCGATGTCAGCATCCTGCACGACTTCATCTTTGCGAAACTTCTCGGGCTGAAGGGGCACGACTTCTTCGGATACACGCGCGTCGAACAGGAGGCTGTCGATGCCGTGGAGCACGGCGCACCCGCTGCGTTCCTAATGAATCCGCCGTCAGTGGACGACATGCGCTCGGTGGCGAACAGCGGCGGCTTCATGCCGCAAAAGAGCACGTACTACTATCCCAAACTTCTGAGCGGCCTGGTGGTGTGGTCGCTCAAAGACTACTGCGTATGAAAGTCACCCTGCTTGGCACAGGCGGGGCAGACGGCATCCCCGCTTTCTATAGCGACACGAGGGTGAGCCAGCACGCCCGCGCGAACGGCGGCAAGAACGTGCGGTCGCGCAGCGCCGCGATCGTAGACGGCGTGCTGAAGATCGACCTGGGGCCAGACACATGGCACCAACTGGTGCGCGAAGGGCAGGACGCGCGGGACTGGATCGCGCTGCTGGTGACGCACAGCGACGACGACCACTTTTCGATCGACGAACTGCAGTATGCGGTGTATCCGTTCAACGTGATGGAGTTCTTCGGATTTCCGATCTTTGGCAACCAGATCGTGTGCCGGCAGATCATCGAGCGGTACCCGAACTGGCCGTTCGAAGTGACGGAGACCAAGCAGTTCCAGACCCTGGAGATTGCGGAGTACCGCGTGACGCCCGTGGAGGCGAACCACAAGCGCGACGAGGACTCGCACAACTACCTCATCGAGGACGGCCGGTCGGTCTTCCTCTACGCGACCGACACGGGGTATTGGTTCGACCGAACCTGGAACTACCTGCAGGGTATCACGCTAGACGGCCTGATCCTAGAGTGCAGCGAGGGGTTCGCGCCGACACCGTACAACGGCCATCTGGACGCACAGGAGTTCCTCGCGGTGATCGACCGGTTGAAGCGGATGGGCACGGTGACCGACAGGACGCAGATCGTGACGACGCACCACAGCCACAACGGGGAGGCCACGCACGACGAACTGGAGGCTTTTTTCTCGCCGTACAACATCCAGGTCGGTTACGACGGACTGACCATCGAGATGTAACTTCCGAGGCTTTGAGGGCCCACCATTCGTCTTGTAAAGAGGCCAATGGAGTGGCGGGCGAAAGGCTACGGACGGCCACTGCCAGTTTTGAGTAGGAACGTGATCGACCGACGGAGATATTGAGCCGAGGTATGGAGTCAGTGAAGCCGCGGGAGAACCTCTTCGGATACGGCCAGAACGCCATCTTTGACTCGGCGCTTCTCTACTATCAGGAGGGCGACTACGAATCTGCCATCGAGCAGTTCAAGATCTGCCTTTCGAGCGACCCAGACGTCTCCACCCGTGAGCGCGCACGCAGTTACACCGCAGGCTCCTACGGCAAGTTGGCGCGCGGGTGCGTGCAGAAGAAGGACTGGGAGAAGGCTCTGCACTACCTGGACGAGGCCGTAATGCTCCGCCCCGGGTTTGCCGACCTGCGCATGCTTCGGTGCCAGATCTTCGACCACCTGGGAAGGCAGGAAGACCGCATGTTCGAGATCCGGTTCTCGCTGGACATGAACCCTCAATATGGGTTTGCAGTGCTGCACGAAGGGATCTATAAGTACGAACTGGAGGACAAAGAGGAGGGGCTCGCAAGGATCAAGGAATCTGTGGAGTGCGACCCGAGGCTCGACACCGCGATGCTGCAGAAGGGGATTGCCCTGCATGAGAAGGGCGACCACGCGGGCGCCCTCGGGGCGTTCAAGCAGGTCGTGCCGGAGATGGCAAAGAACCCGGAGGAGGTCGTCCGCGCTGCCGATGCGCACGCGCACGAGGGCAGGTGGCACGACGCGGAGGAAGGGTATCGAAAGGCGATCGAACTCGCGCCGCACTTCGCCGACGTGCGGCTGAAGCACGGGCGCGTGCTCTTCGAAATGGGGGACGTGGGCTCTGCGATTTCGGAGTTCCGCGAGGCCGTTTCTTTCAATCCTCGCTATACCGAGGCGTTCGTCATGCTCGGCATCGCTCACAAGAAGTCGGGCAACCTCGACGAGGCAAGGGACGCGTTCAACGCCGCGCTGACGACGGATCCTGAGAACGAGATCGCGAAAAAGGAACTAGCCGAAATACCCTAGATTGGTACTGGTCTCAGTTTTGTTGTAAACTAGACTCATTCCAATGACACTTGTCGCCTTTTTCGTTGCAGCGGCGCTTGGTGCGCAGCAAAAGGACCATCAGCCGCCGAAGGTCAAGGACACCTTCCTCCAGACTCAATTGATCGGGATGGGCATGACCGACCAGGAGGTGCGAACGCGCTGGGTCTCATACATGCAAAAGGGGGAGGCGGTGCCCAAGTCCGTCATCAAGGAGGTCAAGCGCGTGGACGAAGAAAACCTCGCCATGCTGAGGAAGATCGTGGACGAGCACGGGTGGCCGACGATCTCTATGGTAGGGCGCGAGGCGGCGAACGCGGCGTTCTTGGTCGTGCAGCACGGCGTGAGCGACAAGCCGTTCATGCAAAAGGTCCTCGGGCTGATGGAGCCCCTGCTTGCGAAAGGCGAGGTCGCGAAACAGAGTTACGCGCTGCTCTATGACAGAACCGCTCTTCAGCAAGGAAAAAAGCAAAGGTACGGGTCGCAGGTGAAGGCCGTCGACGGAAAGTGGGCCGTCGAGCCGTGCGAAGACATGGCTCACCTTGATGAACGCCGCAAGGTCATGGGGCTGATGCCGATCAAGGAGTACCTGAAGATGATCGAACAGATGTACGGCAAGGCGGGCTAGGGCGACCTGATGGAACGAATTCGATCGCCGCTGGCTCCATCTTTTCTGTAACCTAGAAGAGGCCATATGACTGTCATGGTTTTTCTCGTTGCGGCGGCGCTCGTTGCGCCCCACCAGGACCACACGCCAGAGAATGTCCAGGACACTTTCCTCAAAACGCAACTGATCGGGATGTGGATGTCTGACCAGGACGTGCGGATGCGCTGGATCTCCTATACGAAGCAAGGCAAGGAGGCGCCGAAGGCGGTAATCAGAGAGATGATCCAGGTCGACAAGAAGAACCTTGCCCAACTCAAGGAGATCGTCGCGGAGCACGGATGGCCGACGATATCAATGGTCGGGCCAGAGGCTGCTAGCGACGCGTTCGACCTCGTGCAGCACGGTGGGAGCGACAAGCCGTTCATGCGCAAGTGTCTTTCGCTGATGAAGCCGCTCTTGGCGAAGGGAGAGGTCTCGAAGCAGAGTTATGCGATGCTGTATGACAGGACCTCGCTGGAGCAAGGGAAGAAGCAACTGTACGGGTCGCAGGTCAAGTTCGTGAACGGAGAGTGGGTCTTGGAGCCGTGCGAGGACACGGCGCACCTCGCCCAGCGTCGAAAGGCGATGGGGATGATGCCTATCAAAGAGTATTTGAAGTTCATACAGGACGTTTACGGCTCCCATGACCCGTTTCACAGGGATGAAAAGACTGGCCACGGCGGGTAGGTGCGGCGAGCCGCACTGAAGACTTGCATTAGAATAAAGGGGAACGATGGATCAAAGTGGATTGAAGAAAGCACTAACGCTCGTGGCCGTCCTGCTTGCCACTCTCGCGCCGGCGTGCATGTGGGACTACGACACGCTCTCGATGGAGGCGAAGGGCCTTCCGGACGTCGTCGACGCGATCGTGGGGCGGTTTCCGAAGAACCCTCCGCTCTACTACCAGATGCGGCTGGACCGCGTGACCAAGGCGATAAATGCAGGAAGCACCGACCTCGACCTCTATGACGACGCAGCGGTCGCGTGCGAAAGGCTGGGGCGCGACGACGGCATCGCGTGGCTTGACAAGAAGAGGAAGATCCTTGACTCGACCGATCCTGGGCGCAAGAAGAAGGACGACTGGTACCGGTACTTCGCAAACATCGGCACGCTGAGGATCCACCGGTGGATGCGCGCAGGGGCGAGCGCTAAGACGATCAGCGAGGCAGATCAAGCGATCAGCGAAATTGAAGAGGCGCTCAAAATCAATCCCGACGCGCACTTTGGGCGCGAGTGGGTGCAACTCGGGTTTATGCGTGCGATCCGCGCACACGTCGCTGGCGATGACGATGAGCGCAAGAGAGTTCTCAATGAAATGGCCAGCGGGCGCGACCGCGACAAAGTCCTGGAGGGGCTCGTCGGTCTTATCACGCTTGGGAGCGCGTGGAACAGCCCCGACGTACTGATGGCAATAACAGACCCACACCTTACGACTTGGGACCAATCCATTTCGTTCATCGCTGAACAAAGGGTGAACGAGATGTTGGTGAGCGGCGCGCACTATGCATTGGGCGATGACGTAGCAAAGGCAACGGACTGGATTCCCATCGATATGATGGTCGGCCAGTCAAAGGAGAGCCTATTGGCCGAGTATCACGCGCTGCGCGCGAACGCGAAGGAGTACCAAGATCACCGCACGGAGTTCATGATGGAGCGGCTCAAGGCCGGTCGGCACCCAGACACCGACCCGAAGTTCTGGGACGGCTATAAAGAGACGCCCCGCGTCAACCTAAGATCCTTCGAACCGTTCATTCCCGTGAAGTGGCACGAGCCTGAAATAGTGATTCCGATAGTGGCTGTGGCCATTCTCGCTCTCTTTATCGTCGGAGTCTTCAAGTTGGGCAAACTGATCAAACGCCGACGGGCTTCCTGACCCACGAGGTTCCTTCTGGCCCGTCGCGGAGTTCGATCCCGGCGTCGTTGAGGCGGTCGCGGATGGCGTCGGCGGTCGCGTAGTCGCGGCTCTGTTTGGCGGTGTCGCGCTCTTCGATCCACTCGCCGACCGACTTGCCATCGATCGTCGGCTCCTCTTCCTGCTGCGGCTCATCGCCCTCGCGCGCGTAGTCGCTGTGAACGATGCCCAGCAGATCGTTGATCTTTTCGAGGAACCACTTCCCCGCCTCCGGGCTCTCGTCGCCGCGGTTGACGCGCTTGGCGCCCTCGAGCGCCTTGGCGATCGCGACCGACGTGTTGAGGTCGTCGCACATGGCGTCGAGCGCCTCGTCGTAGATGCGCTGCATCTCCGGCGACGGCGACGCGTCTGCGTCGGCGACCTTCTGATAGGCCTCGCGCAGGCGATCGACGTTGCGCTCGGCGTCGCGCAGGGTCTGCATCGTAAAGTTGAGCGGTTTGCCATACGGAACAGAGATGAGCGCAAGGCGCAGCGCCAAGGGATCCACGTGCTGGTCGTCGACCAGGTCGCGCACGGTGTAGAAGTTGCCGGTGCTCTTGGACATCTTCTCGCCCTCCACTTGTAGGAAGCGCACGTGCATCCAGTGGTTGGCGAACGGCTTGTCGCTGACCGACTCGCTCTGCGCGATCTCGCACTCGTGGTGCGGGAAGACGAGGTCCTCGCCGCCCGCGTGCAGATCGAGCGGCGCGCCGAGGTACATCTCGGCCATCACGGAGCACTCGATGTGCCAACCGGGAAAGCCCCAGCCCCACGGTGAGTACCACTGCATGAGGTGCTTGTCGTCCTTCTTCCAAAGCGCGAAGTCGGCAGGGCTGCGCTTGTTGTCGTCCTGCACGACGTCGCGCACCGCGACCTGCAGGTTCTCACGGTCGCGGTTGCCGCTGAGTTTTCCGTAGCCGTCGAATGAATCGACCGCGAAATAGACGCCGGTGGGCGTCTCGTAGGCGTGGCCCTTCTCGACGAGTTCCTGCACGGCGAGGATCTGTTCTCGCATGTGCTGCGTGGCCTTGGGCCGCACGGTCGGCTCGACGAGGTTCATGCGCCGCCAGTCCTCTTTGAAGGCGTCGGCGTAGTACTGGCTCAGGTCCCAAATGTTGGCGAACTGCGAGCCGTCCTTCGACTTGAGCGCTCGCTCCATCTTGTCCTCGCCGCCTGCGTCGGCGACGTCGTCCTGGGTGAGGTGGCCGACGTCGGTGATGTTGCTGACGTACGAGACGCGCCAGCCGAGCGCCTGGGCCGTGCGCACGACGAGGTCGGCCGCGAGGAAGGTGCGAAAATTGCCGATGTGCGCGTAGGAATAGACAGTCGGGCCGCACGAATAGAAGCGAAGGTGTCCGGGCTCGACCGTCTCCAGCGGCCTCACCCGGCCCGACATCGTGTCGCGCAGGCGGAACTCTCGTAGGCTCATGGCCGAGAAGTGTACCAACGGACTTCTGTCCTCACTTGGGAGCCTCAGGTGAGGGGCCTCCTGCCAGGTAAAATCGGTGCGTCTATGGCCCGTTTCAAGGAAGGCGACCGCGTGAAGGTGAAGAGCCGCCCGACGACTCCGGAGGAGTCGGCGGTGACCTACTATTTCGACCACATGGGCGGGCTCACGGGGACGGTCGAGAACTACTACAACGATCAGGAGATCGCGGTGAACGTAGACCTCGAATCGCTGCCCGACGTCGCCAAGCGCGTGCACAAGGACGCGACCAAGCGGATGCGCAACAAGTTCGAGGACAACATCAGCAACGAGATCAAGAACCAACTCTCGAACGAAGAACTGAAGTTCACTCCGCACTACGTCCTGCTAGTGCGCGCGGAAGACCTCGAAAAGGCGTAGACAGTTTCATAGATGGACGGTTCTGACCATCCCATCGTTTTTTTCGACGGCCATTGCGGGCTCTGCAACCGGTCGGTGGACTACATCGTCCGCAAGGACAAGAATCACGTCTTCCAGTTCGCTCCCTTGCAGGGCACGACCGCGGGCGAACTCTTCAAGGGCAGGGCCGATGACGAACTCATGAACAGTCTGTGGCTAAAGGACGAAGAGGGGATGCACCAAAAGTCGACCGCATGGCTACGGATCATGGGCCGGCTCGGTGGGCTGCAGGCGCTGGCCGGCGTGCTTTGGATCTTGCCGCGAACGTTGCGCGACTGGTGCTACGACTTTGTAGCGAAGCGGCGATACCGTGTGTTCGGCCGCTCCGAGACCTGCCGCATCCCCACACCCGAAGAGCGGGCGTACTTTCTACCGTAGCGGGTAACGGGAGACGAGTCTAGAATTTCGAACATGGCGCCGACAAAGCGGCACCGCCCACTCCGCCTTCGGGGCTTACATTGCGGCGGGATACGGGATAGTTCCGTTCGGAGGTTCGGAGACTGTCACCCCCTCCCTAACCCTCCCCCAAGGGGGAGGGAACGAATCGTCGTGAGTCGAATGTCTAAAGACGCAGGACGAGGTTCGGAGGTTCGGCGGGACGCTCGCCCTCCCAAGAACCTTGGGGAAGCGTCTACAATTAACGTCCGGAGTCGGCCGGGTGGCGGCCTCGGCCCGCAAGGGCCGGGGAGGAAAGTCCGGACTTCACAGGGCACGGCGCCTGTCGCAAGGCAGGGCCCCGGCTTTGCCGGGGACGGAAAGTGCAACAGAAAGCAGACAGCCCTCACGGGCGATGGTGAAACGGTGCGGTAAGAGCGCACCAGCGTCTCGAGCAATCGGGGCGGCTCGGCAAACCCCGCCGGAAGCAAGGCCAAATAGGAACGGGATGACGTGGCCCGCCGACCGTTCGGGTTGGCCGCATCAGACAGATCGCCACACAGAGACAGAATCCGGCTTACAGGCCGGCTCCGGACTTAGGCCGCATCGTCGATGTAGCCAGTGTCGTACTCGTACGACTGCATCTTCAGAAAGGCGTTCATCTCGTCACGCTCTTTCTTGATCTCTTCGGCGTACTCGTCGCGCGCGCTCTCGGCCTCGGTCTTCTCCACAGCCGCGGCCTCCACCTTTGCCTCGGTCTCGGGAACCATCCCTTCCAGGTTCGCGTCGAGCGGCTCCTGGGCAATCGGTCTGCTGAAGACGTTGGAGATCTCGCGCTCGTCTGTCTCGCCGCGCTCGAGCTTCATTGCGGCGTGCTCGGTCATCGGCTTGAAGCCCGCCTTCTTCGCGGCGGCTTCGATCTCGCCGACGGGTGCGCGCGTTGCAATGAGCCGCGCCACTGCGTCGGTCATCGGCAGGAACTCAAAGACGTCGGTCGTGCCCTTGTAGCCCGTACCTTCGCAGTCGCCGCAGCCGATAGACTTCCACACTTTGCCGTCCTTCTTCTTGCACGTGGGACAGAGCGATCGAAGCGTGCGCTTTGCAAGGACGCCGCGCAGGGATGCGGAAACGAGGTACGGGTCGATGCCGAGGTCGAACAAGCGCGCAATGGTGTTGAGCGCGCCCTTGGCTTCGATGCCTGCAGCGACGAACCGCCCGGCGAGGGCCGTGCGGACCGCCGAGTGGGCGGTGGCGTCGTCGGAGACGTTGTCGACCATCAGGACGTCGGGCGCGTGTTTGAGCAGGAGCGTGAGATAGTCGGAGCGCGACCTGCTGTGACGGACTTTGACGTTGCTATGGCTGACGCCCGGCACAGAGCCGTAGATGTTCTCCTCGCAGGTGACGATGTCGCGCGCAGGCGAGGCGAGGTCCATCAGCAGCGAGTAGAGCGCGGCCGTGCGGTCCTCGATCGTCGGTCCAGCGACGAGAAGGAGCCCCTCCGAGTGGTCTAGAGACTCTCGCACCAGTCCGAGTTCGTTCTTGGCGAGACCGAGCTCTTCCAAGAGCGTCGGCTCGATCCGC
>OBLQ010000310.1_pt1 | contig 18314 bp, 9 predicted proteins | sample 1519881 | NCBI WGS metagenome assembly OBLQ01 (sample SAMN01911456, study PRJEB22533) | soil metagenome | biome: Soil | place: Malaysia | collected 2012-04-30 | depth DG_metagenome m | reverse complement strand
TGGAGCGGAAGTCTGGAGCGGACGGCTCGATCGGCGCGAGGCCTTCGATGGTGCTCCGCGGAAGGTGGAGCGGAAGGTGACCCGCCGTCTCGCCATCCCCGGTAGCGGAGGGTGCCCGAGGGAGGCACCCCTGAGCGGTGGGAGGGACAGCCGGTGCGTCCGCCGTGCCGCAGGGATCAGGCCGAGGGCGGCCCCGTCTTGTCGATGAGGCGCATGAGGGCCGCCCGGTCCGGCTCGAGCAGCTCGGCGATCCGCTCCCGGTTCACCTCGGCGACGATGATGTGACCCACCTCGCTGTGGACGTCGCTGAAGATCCCGTGGTTCTTCATCTTGCGGGTCTGGTACTGGTTGTCCTCCGTCGGGCCGACGTAGTGGACGGAGGCGGCCTTGTAGCGGTGGATCAGGAAGAGGTGGACGAGCGTCATCAGCCGCTTCTTCCGGAGCGCCTCCTCGAAGGTGTTCTGGTCCCGGATGGAGAGGATGCTGCGCCCCCGGCGGTCATGGATGTTGGCGAAGACCACGTTCGCCACCTTCTTGTTCGTCCCGTCGAAGATGCCCAGCTCCAGGACCTCGGAGCCCGGCGTGTGGGGCCGGAGCTGAACGCGCAGCTCCATCGGCAGCTCGTAGTGCTTTGCCCACAGGTCGAGCCACTCTCCGAGCAGCTTCGGCGGCACCTCGGTCTGCACGAGGTGCTGCGCCTGCGTCGAGCCCTTCCCCATCGCCTTCGTCGTCGCCGTGCGGCCCGTGGAGGCCATCAGCGCACCGTCGAGGCGCGGACCGCCCACGAGCGTCTGGGGCGTCCGGTAGGGCGACTCGACGAGGCGGAAGCGCCGCTGGAGCTTCGCGAGGGCCAGCATCCCGTCGTGCTTCAGCGAGCCCGCGAACTCCTCGCCCGCGAGACCGTCGATCTGGTGGCCGCCGTAGGTGATGAAGTTGAAGACGAAGCCGAGCTTGCCCAGCTCCTCGGGGAAGCGCGACATCTCCTGATCGCTCATCCCCGTCGTGTCCCAGTTGAAGGAAGGCGACAGGTTGTAGGCCAGCAGCTTGCCGGGATAGACGGCGTGGATCGCCTCGGCGTACTTCCGCGCGTACTCGAGGTTCGCCGTCTTCGTCTCCATCCAGAGGAGATCCGCGAAGGGGGCCGAGGCCAGCGACCGTGCGATGGCGAGCTCGATCCCGCTCGTGACCTGGAAGTAGCCCTCGGGGGTCTTCGTCAGCTCGGGATCCCAGATGATCTGCACGCCGAGCGAGCGGGCCTTCTCCCGGGCCGCCGAGAACGAGGCGCCTTGTGCGTAGGCCAGCCACTCCTCGGGGCTCATGGAGAACTTCTCGCCCTCCGCCGCGCGGAAGGCCATCACGTCGGCGATCGCCTGCCCGTAGGTCTTCAGCCCCGCCTCGGCCTGCCACGCGTCGAGATAGCGGGTGACGATCGGGTCGAGGACGGAGTCGACGTTCGGGGGGTTCGGCCCCTTCAGGGTCTCCGCCGCCTCGCGGATCATCCCCTTCATCCCCGCGCGCTCCAGCCACGCGAAGGCCGCCTTGTATTCCTCCTCGGAGACGGCGAAGAGGAGGTGGCCGCGCACGTCGCGCGCGCCCAGGTCGTGGAGCCAGCGGAGGATGGCCACGTAGCCGATCTTGTAGCTGGGAAGGTCGATGCTCGTGGCGCCCAGAATGAAGGGCTGGTCGCGCTCGTCCCCGCGTCCGTCGAGGAAGGTCGCCGCCTCGGCGTCGGTGCGGGCCACGATGATGCCGGGCACTCCCATCACGTCGAGCTGGAAGCGGGCCGCGTTGAGGCGCTTGATCTGCTCGTCCTGCGGCACGAGCACCTTGCCGCCCTGATGGCCGCACTTCTTGACGCCCGGCTTCTGATCCTCGATGTGGTAGCCCGGCACGCCGGCCTCCGCGAACCTCCGGATGAGATTGCGGACGTGCGCGTCGCCGCCATGGCCGGTGTCGGCGTCGGCGATGATGAAGGGACGGAAGTCGACGGGCGCGGAGGCCTTGCGCTGGGCCTCGGTCATTCGCGAGCGCGCGAAGTGCTGGTTGCGGTCGGCGGCGAGGAGGGCGCGAACGATGGGCGCCGCCTCGTCGGGCACCTGGCTGAGCGGGTAGCTCGCGAGATCGGCGCCGGGATCCTCGGCGAGGGAACCCTTCGCGGAGGTGGCCCAGCCGCCGAGGTAGATCCCCTCGATCCCCATCCGCTTCATCGTCACGGCCTGCCCGGGGGAGTAGGGCCCGAAGGTGGTGATCGCGGAGCGCTGGGCGGAGAGCTCCCGGAGCCGCGCGTAGAAGGCTTCGGCCGCCATCCGGGCGACCGGATAGTCGTTGGGGATGGTGCCCCGCTGCTCGGCCACGTCGCGCGCCGAGTGCAGCCGGGCGATGCCCTCGAAGCGGGGGCTATCGAACCACTTCTGGATCTCTGCGACCTGCTCGTCGAGAGCGCTCATCGGGAATCCCTGTCTCCGCCGTCGGGTGCGGTCGATACGAAGTCGAGGTTCTCGGTGATCCGCGTGCCGTCCCGGCCGAAGGCCTCCATGAAGAGGCGGATGCGCCGTCCGGCCTCATCGAGGTCGTGGTTGTTGAGGTTGATGTTCAGTAAGTCTATGTACCACGGGGGCTTGAAGCCCGACTCAACATAGGTTCCGACGATCTGGCAGGCAATCGGCAGCGTCGTGGCCTTGGAGACGTCGTGGACGTCGCGGTTCCCGGCCCGGAGCAGCTTGGCGTGCTCCTCCGCCATGAGCCGCCCGAAGAGCGTCGCGTCGAAGGGCTGGCCGGCGCGGACGCCGGTCTCCGGGTCGTCCTCCGTGAGGGGCGCCCCCTTGTGGAGCCACTCCCAGAGGATGCTCGCCCGGATCTCGCCCGTGGCCATGTCCTCCATCAGATAGAGGACTCCGTCGTCGCCGAAGAAGTCCGCGGGCTTGAGGGCGGCGGCCTGGAGCCCCTGGCCGAAGGCGTTGCCGTACTGCAGCGCGACGCTCAGGAGATCGCGGGCGCCCCGGACGGTGCGCGGCGCCGGCTCGAGAAGCGTCAGCCCCGCCGCGTCCTCGTCCTTGTAGGTGAGGGGCGGGAACTTCCTTCCGAGCTGGTTGGCCTGCCCGGCCTTCTCCCAGACCGGCCGGACGATGTGGACCATCTTCCAGTGGGCGACCCACTTTCCGCTCGCGCCCGCCTGCTGCTCGCGCTCCGCGCCCGCGACGGCCTTCTTCATGCCGCTCTCGACGCCGGCTTCGGAGCCCACCGGGATGTTGGCCTCCATCCCTCCCTGCCACAGCGCGCAGTGGCCGTTGCGATCGGGCGTGTTCACGGCGCGGCGCACGCGGTCCTCGTAGCGGCGCATGTAGCCGTACGTCATTCCGATGGCGTCGATGTTCGGGTTCAGGAAATCCGGGTCCCACGCCATCGCGTCGGCGACGCTGTTGATGTAGTCCCACCGTCCGGTGTTGAAGCCGACGAAGTGCAGGCCGAGCGCGGCGCGAATCTCCATGAGCTGGAAGCAGGCCTCGATCTGCTCGACGAGGACGTAGGTCTTGATCGTGCCCTCCGGCAGGCCCAGATGGGACTCGAGCGCGGAGAGGATCCGGTTCCAAAGGGCGGCCTCACCTCCCGTCTGGATCTTCGGCAGGTACAGAACGATCGAGGAGCCCGCGCGCCGCAGCGCTTCGTGGTTGCCCGCGACGTAGAGGACGGTGTCGACAATCGACGCCGAGAAGCCCTTCCCGTCGGCGCGCCGGACGTGCCGGTCGTCGAGGTGCAGCCCGCGCGGGCGGAAGAGCTTCGTCGTGAAGCGAAGCTGCGCCTCGACGTCGCCGATGATCTCGCGGCCGAAGAATTCGCGCGCCCAGGCGTTCATCTCCCCGGCGACGACCGTCGCGGCGTCGAGGAAAACCTCGTCCCCGTCGATGGCGAGCTTGAGGTTGCGCTGGTTGTCGAGCGACATCGTGCCGACCTGCCCGAGCGCGTCCTCCCCGTCGAACATCCAGCCGTCGGCTCCGCTCAGAAGCGCGTAGGCGACGTTGCGGATGCCCTTCGCGGCAGGCGTTCGCGGACGGGTCGCGGGGCCGGTGCCCTGGATCCACTGGCGCTGCAGATCCTGCGGGATCTCGCTCCCCTCGAAGCGACCCTCGCGCGCGTCCCGCACCCGGATCCCCGTGCCCGGTATTAGCGCGTCCGGATCGGGGAAACGGATCCGCTCGCGCCGGGCGAACCTGCCGGCGCGGCGCCGGATCCGCGCATCCATGAGATCGCGCCGGTCGGCGTCCAGATGCGCGAGCGCGCCCAGGGCGGCCCGAGCGGAGAGCGTGAGGACGTCGGGGTAGGACCGCTCGAGACCCGGCCGGATCTCGAGATCCGCCGGCGGGCGGGAGGACCCCCGGGCCGGCGGCCTGGGATTCGATCGGCGGCTCATGGTGCGTGTCCTCGTCCAGGGGGCCCGCGCAGAGTGGCCGGTCTTTCGAACATGAGGCGGAAGTGCCCCGGCCTCCCTCCGGAACCGGGCCGGCATTCTATACGAGCGGCGCCGGTGCCGGACCCTCTCGGCTGGAATCCCGGTGAAGGTAGGCGCGTGGAGCCGGTGCGCAAGATCCCAAGGGGGGCGGACCACCCGAAGGCCCGGGATGCGGGATCCACGAGCGGGAGGTGACGCCATGGAGACCCGCCGGCTCGCGGGATCGCAGGAACGCCCGGCCGCCTCCCGGACGCTCCCTCAGGGGGCGGCCGGGCTCCCGAGCCAGGTGATCCGGAAGGCGGACAGGCCGTCACCCGCGGATCCGATCGAGAGAATCTCCCGCCGGCCGTCTCCGTCCAGATCCGCGAGCCGCAGCGAGCCAATCGCCTCGTCTTCATCATGAAAGATGAGGTCCTCGCCAGCGGAGACGACGAGCCGGCTCGCCTGGGGGGAGAGGCCGCGGCCAGGCAAGGACCACGCGGGCTCCTTGTCGACGATGCCCTCCCCGTTTCTCTCCGGGGTCCGGCCGCGATGGATCTCGAGACGCCCGTGGGCCTTCAGGACGAGATCCGGATGCCCGTCGCCGTCGAGGTCCGGACCGTAGCCGAGGATCGAGCGGTCGGCGTGCTCGGCGTCGAAGCGTGTCCTTCGAACGTGGCGCGAGAAGCTCCCGTCCGGCTCCCGGTAGTAGGCGTCGAGGACGAGCGTGTCGTCCTTGATCCCCTTCCAGTAGCCCAGGACCAGATCCTCCCGGCCGTCGCCGTCGAGATCCTCGACCCAGGGAACGACCGCCTGCCAGAGGTTCGCCCCCGAATCGACGGCGAGGATCGGATCCTCCCCCACCCGGCTCCGATCCCCTCCTTCGAGGTAGAAGACCCGGAGCATCTTCTCCGCGAAGAAGCTCAGCTTCTCGGCGGATCGGGTCGTCACGATGAGCGCGGGCCGGCCGTCTAGGATGGTGAAGAAGGACTCGAGAACCCGCTCGGGCTCGGGCAGGCGCGACCAGATCTCGAGGGCGGCCTCCTTCCCGGAGGCCAGGGGATCGATCAGGAGCGTGCGCAGCCTCCGGCCCAGCTCCCGGCGGGGTCCCATGGCGACGTAGATCTTTCCGTCCGCGGCGGTCCCGACCGGACGGACGACGGGCGTGTCGAGGCGGAGGACCCCCTGGTGGATCACCGCCTCCGGCTCGAGGCCGGCCTCCGAGAGGTTGCCCCACGCGTCCGATCCGGCCCGCGGCCCGAAGACACCCAGCCTCCCGAGCAGCGGAAGCGGCACGAAGCCCCTTCCGGCGAGGTCCGGATAACGAATCAATGAAGGATCGAGGAAGCCCCCCGCGATCCGGGCGTCGGAGACGAGGGTCCTCGGCGCCGTGGGGTCTTCCTGAAGGGCGGCGTCGAGGAGGTCGATCTCCCCGGGGCGGATCAGGAGAGTCTCTTCCGCGCCATCGCCGTCGATGTCCGCGCTGTCGAGCGTCGCCGCGCGCGTCGCAAGCCCTTCGGCGAGTGTGTCGAGGCGGCCCGGCCCGGAGGTGTCGATCCGGACGAGGATCCCGTCGCCGGGATCGGGCGGCTCCGGAGGCTCCTGCGCGTCGCAGGCGACCGGCGCCGGCTTGGGCTTCCCCCTGTCTCCGGCGGCGCCCTTCCCGGCCGCATCGCTCCCGGCCCCCTCGCCTTCCGCGGCCTTCTTCGGGGGCGGCGGCGCCACGAGGAGGATCACGTCGCGATGCCCGTCCGCCCTCCGGGGCAGCGCGTACCCGCGAAGTCTCCCCGGGAGGACGGCCTCGAGGACCTTGCCACCCTCGGCGTTCTCGATGGTCACGCCGGGCTTCGGCTCGTCCCTGTCGCTCTTCCCCTCCGCCGCTCGCAAGCCGGCGGCCTGGGCCGCCAAGGCGAGCTCGAGGGCGACGGCGAGCAACACGGGGACTGGGGCGGCGCGCTTCATCGGCCCTTCCCGCTGACGTAGAGATCGAGGACGACCGGCGTCGACGCTCCGGAAGGATCCACCTCGAGGAGCCGCGTCACGGCGAGATCGTCGCGGCCGTCACCGTCGAGGTCCATCACGCGGACGAAGCCGGCGTCCTGCGGCTCCTCGACGAGCTTGAGCTTGTAGTCGGGGCTCGTCGCGTAGGCGCATCCCGGAGCGCCGCGGGTGATCTCGACCGTCCGTCCGCCTTTCAGCGTCAGGAAATCCTGGAGCCCGTCGCCGTCGAAGTCGCCCGCGAAGTTGCCGAGCCGGTTCCACTTCAGGTCGTTGAGATCGAGCAGGATCTTGTCGGAGAGCTTCAGCCCCTGGACCTCGGCGAAGGTGCCGTCCTTCTCCTGTCTCCAGACGTGGAAGTCGAGGCCGATGCCGAGCTTCTTCGTCGTCAGGACGCGGAGAACCTGGAAGAGCGAGAAATCCAGCGTGACCGTGATGAGGTCCTTCCGGCCGTCCCCGTCGAGATCGCGGAAGGGAACGGGCGAGCCCCCTGCGAGCTGGCCGTTGAAGGGATAGCCGACGACCTCAATCTCGAAGTAGGGATCGGGATCCACCTCGAACCCGGCCTTCACTTTGTGGAAGCTGACGATCGAGTGGGGCTGCTTCGCCTCCTTGATATCGCCCTGGTCGGTGTCGATCTCTCGCTGGACCGCGAGCTCAGCGCCCGGCTTCCCGTCGAGGTCGCCGAACTGGATCATCTCGGGATCGCCCCCCTTCGCGAGACGCGTTTTCAGGCAGCCGACGCCGATCCGGCGCGCGGGGAGGAAGCGCCCCTCCCCCGCACCGGCCAGGACCCAGACCTCCCGGGTGTGCTCCGATCCCGGCCCGCCCACGACCAGATCGGGCAGCCCGTCGCCGTCGACGTCCTCCACCCGCGGCAGGGGGTAGCGCCGGCGCACCCTCCCGCCGGCCAGCGCATCATCGTCTCCGGGAAGCGAGAGGCGCGCGGAGGGCTTCATGGAGAAGCCTTCTCCGGTGCCCCGGAAGACCTCGACGCCGGAGAGGGCCGGGAGCATGAGATCGAGGTTGTCGTCGCCGTCGAGATCCCCGGCGATCCAGAGCTCCGGCAGGAAGGCGTGGACGTCGCGCAGAACGGTCGGCGCGACCACGAGCGTCCGGAAGACCGGCGAGGCCTCGCCGGGCGCGCCCTCCAGGCCGACCTCCGCGGCCCCGTCGCGATCGAGTGCGGTGACGGCCGGGCCCTTCAGTCCCGGAGGGGCGGAGCTCATCGCCGTGACGTCGAGCGGCAGGTTCGCAGGCGAGCCCGCGAGACGCCACGAGCCGTCCGGCTTCTGCAGATACGCTCGGAGCTCGCGCCGCTCCGAGAGCGCCGGGACGACCTCGGTGAGGGAGAGGAATCCCTCGATCCGGTCGAAGGTGAGCTCCTCGTACTCCGTGTAGACGAGAGCGACGAGGAGGTCCTGCCGGCCGTCGCCGTCGAGATCGGCGGCGATCAGCTTCGAGGGGGCCCCGGGAAGAGCGAGGCTCACCTGCCGGTGAGGCAGATCTTCCGCGGCGAGCGCGGCCCCGGAGCCCGCCAGGAGGAGGCCGAGGCAGACGATCTCCCTCCACGGGGGAAAGCCCCGCGGGACGGCGTCGGTGGGATGGATTGCGGGTCGGATCGGACGGGCCCCCCGAACGGGGGCTCGGCGCACGTGCCCCCCATGTGACCGCGGTGATACGTGCCCGCCGGGTGATCGGTTCACCGGCCGCCGGCCGGCCCCCGCCAGTCGAGACGGGCAGAACCCGCGTCCGCCCGCCCTCGTAAAACTCCCGCGCCCCACTCAAACCCCGGGGCGCCGGGCGGCGTCCAAGGAGTCAGATCCGCCGCTCCGAGGCGCCCGGGCCACCTTCGGCCGCGGGCCGGGCGGGGAGCACCCTAGGGAGGCATGCATGCGACAGAGACGGTGGGTTCTTGCGGGGGCCCTGTCGGTCCTCGCCCTTGCGGGCGCCGGCACGGCCTGGGCCGGTCACGGTCACGACAACATCAACTCCTCGATCAGCGTCGGCGACAACGAGACGCGCGACAGCGACCTCACGACGGTGAACGGGCGGATCACGGTCGGCGACAACGTCGTCATCAAGGGCCGCTGCACATCGGTCAACGGCGGCATCACGATCGGGATGAACGGCCGCATGCAGGCCGTCACCGCCGTCAACGGCGGCGTGCGGATAGGGGCCAGCACCGAGGTGGCCGAGGAGGTCTCCTCCGTCAACGGCAGCGTGACGCTCGACGACGGATCCCGGGCCGGAGAGGCCGGGACGGTCAACGGCGAGATCCGTCTGACCAATGCGAGAGTTTCCGGCGACGTGCACACCGTCAACGGCGACATCGGGCTGCTCCGCGGATCGGTCATCGAGGGGAGCATCGTCATCAAGGAGAGCCACGGCCGCAACGATTCGCGCCGCGAGCCACTGCGGATCGATCTCGAGGACGGCTCCGAGGTCCGTGGCGACATCGTCGTCGAGGATCCCAACCTGGCTGTCGAGGTCCACGTCACCGGTGGGAGCCGGATCGGCGGCCACGTCCAGAACGCGAAGGTGATCCGGGACTGAAGTCCCCGAAGGCAGCGAATCCGGGCGCTCGCGCCCTCACGCGAGGGCGCCCGGATACCTAGCCGTTGGTCGTCCCGCCCGGTTTGCCGGTGTCGTGCTCGCCCTCCTCGGGCCCCTTGCCGGAGTCCTCGATGCTGAAGCTCTGCGTGTCGAGGACGTTCCCGTTCGTGTCCTGGATCTCGACCGTCCAGGCGCCCGTCCATTCGGGAAGGATCTTCTTGCGGCTCCATGTCCTCCAGGAGGCCGACTTCACCGGAAGCTCCACGCGGGCCATCTCCGTGTCCCCGTGCTTCCACACATGGACGATGCTGGTCTCCCCGCTCGCCCCGGTGATCTTCGAGAAGCAGATCAGCTCGCCGACGTCCCTGGCGAACGAGGTGCCGGGATCGACGGGCTCGCGGGCGGTGACGTCGCGCGCGATGACGGCCTGCGCGACGGCGAGCTTCGCCGCGGGCTGCTCCTGCTTCGCCGTGCCCTGATCGGGCTGCGCCGGATCCTCCTGAGCGAGGGCGACCATCGGGGTGGCCAGAAGGACTGCGAGAAGCACCATCAGGATCCGGGTCCAGTTCCTGCGCATGGCATCTCTCCTCCACATGGCGGCGCCCCCCATTGTGCCAGAGATCGGGACGCAGGGAGCCGCGCCTCCCTCAATCCCAAGAGCCGCTCGCGGGCGGCCATCGGACAGGCCCTTTGCGGTGCATGGCGGCGGACCCACTCGGGTGCGGGGCGCCGTGAACGGGTGCCGGACGCAACCTTCGGACGCGGCAATTCGGCCGAGGTCAGGGCACGTGAGCGCTCTGCAATCTCCGCTCACAAGGACTTCTCCGGGCAGGCGAGCCGGGCGGTCGAGGGAGTCTTCTCCCGGGAGGCGGTCCAGGGGTGCGCGCGACCCGATCAGCGATGGAGCGAGATCGTGGATTGCCCGAAGTCGATCTCGATTCTCGAGAACTGGCGCCAGAAGGGCTGGCCGAGCAGCCCCGAGCGCTCTCCCGCTCCGATGGACCGGAGGACGGGCAGATCCACGATGGCGAAGGGCTGATCCGCGAAGCGCGCCCCGCCGACCTCGAGTGACGGGGCGGAGGCGAGGGGCGCCGGGAGCGCGTTGCCGTCCAGCCCCCTGACCCGCTCGGTCTTCGAACCCGGCTCGAGCCCCGCGGCCCGGGCGACCTCCGGGGCCAGGAAGGAGAGGCGCGATCCCGTATCCGCGACGAAGGAGACCGGCGTGCCGCCGACGTGCCCCTCGAGGAAGACGAGGTTGCCCGCCATCGTGAAGGGGATGACGGCGTCCGGATGGTCGATGGAGGGAGGGCCGCCCAGCGTCAGGATCGGCGCCGCGCCGGGGCCACCGTACCCGAAGGCGACTCGCGTCGCCTGCCCGAGGAGATCCAGGCCGAGGACTCCCGCGATCTCCTCTCCGTCCATGCGGGGGATGGACTCAACGATCATGAAGTTGAGCGCGTCCACGCGGATGTCTCCCACCTCGAGCGGCCCCACCTCCGCGATGCCGAGAGCCGACGTCACCTCGCCCCCCGCCCCCAGCGGGCCCTGAGCCAGCACGCGGGTTCCGGCGGCCGAGTGCTCGACGGCGGTGAGAGGCCGCGGTGACACGCCTGCCGGGAGATAGCGCTTGGAAACGACGCTCCGGCTGGCCGCCAGGTCGACGATGAAGCGTCCGGCGGGCCGGCCGCCCAGCTTTCCCTCGACGGTCATGAAATCCCCGATCCTCGAGATGGGCGCCGATCCCGCCAGGACCGGCGCCGCCGCGGCCCGCTCCCGGACCTCCATCGTGACGGAGACGTCGTCCGGTTCCATGGGGATCTTCCCCTGAAAGATGTCGAGGGCGGGGCCGCCGACATCCTCTCTCACGTGCGGAACGCGCACGTCGAAGACGCGCTGGGCACCGCCGGCCATCGTGAGGCTCACGCGCAGGTCCCAGTCCTTGTAGCCCTTCCGCTCGACGGGCGGCAGCCGGCGCTCCGAACCGTCCGGGCGCCGGAGCGTCACGAGCACCTGGTCGGCCGAGCATGAGACGACGAGGGTGGCCTTCTCGGCGCCGCGCACGAAGTCCGCCGCTATCCCGGGAGAGAGAGGCAAGAGCAGGGTCACGGCACCTCCGGACGGTCCGACGGGAACCTCCTTCGTCGCACCGGCGGGGATCGTGAGCATCTCGATGGCGGGGGCTCCGGCAGTCCGCGTGACCATCGGGACGGTGCACGGGCTCGGAGCGTGGGCGGACGCCGGCAGAAGAGCCGCGCCGACGAGCAGGACTGTGGCGGTGAACATGCTTTCCTCCCCTTCGGTGGACGGGACGCGGGCCTCATCCCTGCGGATGCCGCGCCGGGGGAGAATCGTCGCATCGGGCGGCAGGAGAGCCCGCGCCGTCCCCGTCGCCGGGTCCGGCCGCCGGCGCATCGAGCACGAGATTCCCGGCCGGGATTTCACCCGCCACGGGGCGCTGGACTGCACGGATCTCGGCTCGACCCCGCGTGGTGGTACGATGCGCGCGGGGGTCTCGTTATCCTGAAGCTCCCGCCCGTTCTGCAACCACAAAAGGGAATCCGTTCGCAATGAAGAAAAGACTGCTGCTTTGCATCGCACTGCTGTCGTTCGCCGTTCCGGCGACCGCGCACGCAGCCCGGCGCGCGATCACGATCGACGACTACTTCGCCTTGAAGAACGTCCGCGAAACGCAGGTCTCTCCCGACGGGAAGTGGATCGCCTACACGGTCACGACCACCGATCTCGACAAGGACAAGACGGAGACCCGGCTCTGGATGGTGCCCTCCGCGGGCGGCGAGGCGATCCCGATGACGGCGAAGGGCTACTCCGCATCGAGCCCGCGCTTCAGCCCCGACGGCAAGTACCTCTCGTTCATCGCGAACCGGAGCGAGTCCGGCGAGGAGAGGAAGGACAGCGCGGACAAGCCCCAGGTCTGGGCGCTGAACCGGCTCGGCGGCGAGGCGCAGCAGCTCACCAGCGTCAAGCAGGGCGTCTCGGGATACGAGTGGTCGCCGGACGGGAAGCGCCTGGCGTTGCTGATCCGCGACCCGAAGCCCTACGAGCTGACGGAAGACCCCAAGGACGACAAGAAGCCCCGGCCGCACGTGATCGACCGTCTCCAGTTCAAGCAGGACTACGTCGGCTACCTGGACCGGTACCGCGTCCACCTCTACGTCTACGACGTCGGCTCGAAGGAGGAGCCGAGGCAGATCACCTCCGGCGATTACGACGATTCGGCTCCCGCGTGGAGCCCGGACGGAAAGTCGATCGCGTTCGTGAGCAACCGGACGAAGGAGCCGGACGGCAACCCGGATTCGGACATCTGGATCGTGTCGGCGGACAACACCGACAAGGGAGCCACCCTCCTCCAGGTGACGACCAACCCGCGCGAAGACACCGACCCGGTCTGGAGCCCGGACGGGAAGACGATCGCGTACGTCACCGTGACCGCGCCGCTGAAGGTGCTCTGGTACGCGACCGATCAGCTCGCGACCGTCCCGGCGACGGGAGGAACGCCCCGCCTCCTGACGGAAAAGCTCGACCGCAACGTGCGATCGCCCAGGTTCTCGGAGGACGGATCGGAGATCTGGTTCATCCTCGAGGACAGCGGGGAGCAGCAGCTCGCCTCGATTCCCGCTGCCGGAGGCTCAGTCACGAGGCACGTCAAGGGGAAGGACATCGTCGGGGGGTTCGAGGTCGGCAAGGGTGTGGTCGCGGCTCTCATCAGCACGCCGGAGATTCCCGGCGACATCTTCACGTATTCAGGGGACGGCCTCAAGAGGCTCACCTCGATGAACCAGGAGCTGCTCGATCAGATCGATCTCACCCAGCCCGAGGCGATCCACTACAAGAGCAAGGACGGCACCCCGGTCGAGGCCTTCCTCTACAAGCCGATCGGGTTCAATCCCTCCATGAAGTACCCCATGATCCTCCACCCGCACGGCGGGCCGGTGTCGCAGTACAACTACAGCTTCAACTACCAGGCGCAGCTCTGGGCGGCGGACGGTTATCTCGTGCTCGAGCCCAACCCGAGGGGCTCGTCGGGCTACGGGCAGGCCTTCTCGTACGCCCTCTTCGCTCGATGGGGCGTCCCCGATTTCGAGGACGTGATGGCCGGCGTCGATGACGTCATCTCGCGGGGCTACGCGGATCCCGGGAAGCTCGGAGTCGGCGGCTGGTCGTACGGAGGCATCCTCACCAACTACGTGATCACGAAATCGAGCCGCTTCAAGGCGGCCGTTTCCGGCGCGGGCGAGGCGCTCTACCGGGCCAACTACGGGCACGACCAGTACCAGATGTGGTGGGAGGTCGAGCTGGGCCTGCCGTGGGAGAACACCGCCCTGTGGGAGAAGCTCTCGCCGTTCAACGACGTGACGAAGATCACGACCCCGACGCTCTGGATCGGCGGAGCCGAGGACTGGAACGTCCCGATCCTGAACTCCGAGCAGATGTACCAGGCGATGAAGCGCCTCGGCAGGACGACCGAGCTGGTCGTCTACCCGGGCGAGCACCACGGCATCCGCAAGCCCACCTTCCAGAAGGATCGCTTTCAGCGGTTCATCGGATGGTTCGACAAGTACATCAAGGGTGTCGACCACGACTGGAATGCGGAGGACGAGAAGGCGAAGGCCGCCGGGCACTGACCCGCCGGAGGCGCATCCCCATCGGCTGCGTCGAGCGGCGATGAAGTATTGACGGAACATACGAATCGCCGTATAAGACGAGTGCTCGCCTGCTCAGATCCCTGTCCGCCGGTCCACGCCTGAGGCTCCGGCGGCGTCCTCATCCGGGGTGCGGCAATGAGATCACCTCGCTCGCCACGGCGCGTGGCGCAGGCAGTCGTCCTCTTCCTTACCTTCCTGACATTCGGAGCCATCCCGGCGGTCGCCGGGATGGGATGGGAGCTCATCGGTCCCAAGCCGCCGGGGCGCAGCACCCCCGCGATGGCCTACGACGCCGCGACCGGCCGGGTCGTCATGTTCGGCGGTATCGTGGGGCACCAGACCCTCGGCGACATGTGGGAGTGGAACGGCACGGCCTGGTCGGAGGCCACCCCAGCAGGCCGCCCATCCGCCCGGACCGACGCCGAGATGGTCTACGACAGCGCCCGGGGACGCCTCGTCCTCTTCGGCGGCACCAGCGGCCCGTCGCCCTTACTTGCCGACACCTGGGTGTGGAACGGCACAACGTGGCTGAACGTCACTCCCGCCGCGAGCCCGCCCCCCCGCACGTGGCACGCCATGGCCTACGACGCCGCACGCGACCGCGTGGTCCTCTTCGGTGGCTGGGACGGACACACCAGGCTCTCCGACACCTGGGAGTGGGACGGCACCTCGTGGCAGAACGTCACGCCGGCGCAGAGCCCGCCGGCCAGGTATCTGCATGCCATGGCCTACGACAGCGCGCGCGGCCAGGTGATCCTCTTCGGAGGCCGCGGCGGCAGCGGCGCTCTCTCCGACACCTGGGCGTGGGACGGCACGACGTGGACACAGCTGACCCCTACCTCGAGTCCTTCCAGTCGTGCGGGTCATCGAATGGCCTACGACAGCGCGCGGAGCCGCATCGTCCTGTTCGGCGGCACCTACCAGGGCAGCACCTACAACGACACCTGGGAGTGGATCGGCTCGACCTGGCTGAAGATCACCCACTACCCGGTCCCGTCCGCCCGCAGCGGCCACCGGATGGCCTACGACAGCGCACGGGGCCAGGTGGTCCTCTTCGGCGGCTCCGACAGCACCGGCCCTCTCTTCGACACGTGGACGTGGGACGGCGACACGTGGATGAACGTCGCCCCGACGGCCCTCTCTCCTCCCGCCCGAAGCGGCCATGCCCTCGTCTACGACAGCGGACAGGACCGTGTGCTCCTGTTCGGCGGGGCCAGCAGCAACGGCTATCCCAGGGACACATGGGAGTGGGACGGATCCGTGTGGGAGCAGGTCTACCCCTCCGCGAGCCCGCCCAGCTGCTCCTCGGTCGCAATGGCCTACGACAGCGCGCGGGATCGCGTCGTCCTGTTCGCCCAGCCGAGCGGACTCCCCTGGGACGTGACGTGGGAGTGGGACGGCGCAACGTGGCGCAAGCTCGCGCCCGTCGTGAACCCGCCTGTGCGCTTCAACCACGCCCTGGCGTACGACGGCGGGCGGAATCGCGTGATCCTCTTCGGGGGGCTGCTCTACGGCCTGAACGGCGGCTTCCTCGGGGACACCTGGGCGTGGAACGGCACCACGTGGCAGAACGTCACTCCGGCGCACAGTCCGCCCGAGAGATCGGAGCCCGCCATGGCCTACGACGCCGCGCGGGATCGCGTGATCCTCTTCGGGGGAAACGCCGAGGGGGGCCGGATCGCGGACACTTGGGCCTGGGACGGGACGACCTGGACGAACGTCTCCCCGCAGGTGAGCCCTCCGGCCCGCGGCGGCGCGTCCCTCGTCTACGACAGCGCACGGAGCCGTCTGGTTCTGTACGGAGGCTCCGATTCCAACGGCTTCCGTCTTCATGACATGTGGCAGTGGGACGGCACCGAGTGGGAGAACGTAACGCCCGCCTTGAGCCAGCCCCAGAGCAACGGCCCCGGCCTCGCGTACGACAGCGCCCGCGACCGCATCGTCCTCTTCGGAGGCAGGAGCACGAGCAGTCCCTATTACTTTCTCCCCGACACATGGGAGTTCGGCCGGTCCATCGAGGATACCTGCGACGATCTGGACGATAACGGCGACGGGGTGACCGACGAGGGCTGCGACGACGACGGAGACGGCTACTGTGACGCGGGAATGACCGTTGTCGGCTCACCGGCCGTTTGCCCTCTGGGCGGAGGGGACTGCGACGACTCGCGGCCCCAGGCCCATCCGGGGGCCGGCGAGGTGTGCGACGACATCGACAACAACTGCAACGGGCAGTTCGACGAAGGGCAGCCGACATTGTCGTGCGGCATCGGGGCCTGCCATGTGGGGAGCGAGATCTCCTGCGCCGGCGGCGCGCCGCTGGCGTGCACGCCGCTGGCGCCGACCCCAGAGGTCTGCGACGGCATCGACAACGACTGCAACGGCCTGACCGACGACGATGCGAACGGCGTGGACTCGGACGAAGACGGCATCCGCAACGTCTGCGACAACTGCCCCACCGTTCCCAATCCGGATCAGGCCGACTCGGACGGCGACGGCGTGGGCGACGCCTGCGACAACTGCGTGAGCACCAGCAACGCCTCCCAGGCCAACGCCGACGGCGACCGGTGGGGGGACCTCTGTGACAACTGCCCCCTTCTCGCCGTCAACAGCCAGTCCGACATGGATGGCGACCAGGTGGGAGACGCCTGCGATTCGAGCGACGGCTTCATCATGCTATGGATGACCGGCAACTCCGATCTGGAGTACCAGCGCGAGGACACCTGGGGCGCCTTCAACATCTACCGGGCATCGATGAGCGCGCTGAAGGGGACGGGCGCCTACACGCAGAATCCGGCCCGGATATCCGGAGCCGCGCAGTTCTGCGGCCAGTCGTCCGGCTCGGTGTTCGATCCGTACGTCCCGCCGCCGGGGGAGGTCCTGTTCTACCTCGCGACCGGAGTCAGCGGAGCCGAGGGCGACCTGGGAACGGACAGCCGGGGAACCGTCAGGCCGAACGACAACCCCTGTCCGTGACCATCGCGAAGGCGGCCGGCTCCGGTGTTGCCGCCGGCTGCCTCCCCTTCGTGAGGTGTCCGCACCGGGCCCGGGTTCAGCACAGGCAGGTGGCGACGGACCGGGGTGTGCCGTCCTACCCGGGCGCTACCGGGCGGCCTTCACCCGCGCTCGAAGATCCTCGAACCAGTCGAAGATCACGCCGATCTTCGTCGGGATGGCCGCCGGGTGGTTGAGCACCATGAGCAGGCGACCGTCGGGAAGGGAATCGTAGCTCTGGTACCACGTGTCCGACACGTAGCCGAGCTCCCATCCCCCGTCGAGGAGCTCCACCGGTTCGCTGGCGGCGAGGCGAGGCTCCGTCGTGATCTCGGAGAACATGATGCGGTTGTTGCTCCGGAAATAGAGCCGGCGGCCGCTCCAGTCCCATCGCGGACTGATGCCGCCCGACGTCGAGACCGCGATGCGCTCCCCGTCGCCCTTCAGGGGCTGGACGTAGACCTCGTCCCGTTCGGCAACGTCCGAGACGAAAGCCACCAGGCGGCCGTCGGGAGACGCGTCCGCGCTCTTCTCGGAGGCCGGCGTCGCGAGCCACGGGACCGCCTCGCCTCCCGGCGGGAGCAGCCAGATATCTTCTCCCGTCTGCGGATTGCTCTCCCCGAAGATGAGCGTTCCGTCGGGGGTCATCGATTCCGGGTTCTGGTCGTACGGCTTGTGGACGAGGGCCTCCAGCTCGCCCGAGTCCGAGGCGCTCTTCGAGTAGATGTCCCAGGTGCCTTCGTGGTTCGACTCGAAGATGACGCGCTTACCGTCGGGGCTCCAGACCGGCGAGTCCTGGCTGGCCGAAAGGTCGTGCGCCAGGGGGATCCGGGTTCCGGTGTGAAGATCCTGGACGTAGATCTTCTGGGCGGAGTCGTAGGCGACGCGGCGGCCATCCGGCGAGACGCTCAGGCCCCCGTAGGCCCGGGCCGTGCCATCGGCAGTCGTCGTCCGGCCCTCCTGGTCGACGAAGACGAGGCTCTTCGCGGACGGATCGAGCTGCGCGTAGACCAGGGTTCCGCTCGACGAGACGCTGAAGCGGGAGTATCCCCCGTTCCCTCCGGGGTCGACGTGGCTGAGCACGGGCACCGACGACGCTCCGGGGGCGACCACCGGGTCTCCCGGGATCGCCAGGAGATCCCCCTCTTCGCTCGCGCTGAGGATGTAACCCGGCTCGACATAGGCGCTGCGGTGCCAGCTCCCCGGTACGAGCAAGGTCTGCTTCATCGTCGCGAGATCGAGGAGCATGTTGTCCCACGTCTTCCCCCAGAGGGTGAACAGGATCTGCTTGCCGCCCGGAATCGCCTTGGGCCAGACGTAGGCATAGGCCGTCTTGCCGTCCGGGATCAGGAGAGGCTCGGGATCCCCTCCGTTATCGGCGATCCGGTAGAGCCCGCCATTCCAGGCCGGAGTGAAGACGATCGTCCCGTCCTCGAGCCAGGCTCCCCCCATGGAGGAAGCGGCCTTGGCGAGCTGAATGGGAGCCCCCCCGGACACGTTGACCTTGTAGAGTCCGCCTCTTGCATAGAACCCGATCCACCGCCCGTCCGGGGAGAAGAAGATCTGGGTTGCCTCCTCGGTGCCCTCCAGGGGCTTCGGCTCCTCCTCGTCGAGCTTCCGGGTGTAGATCCGGGGCCGATCGGATCCTCCCCGGGAGACGAAGACAATCCTCTCGCCGT
>OBLQ010000309.1_pt1 | contig 18343 bp, 10 predicted proteins | sample 1519881 | NCBI WGS metagenome assembly OBLQ01 (sample SAMN01911456, study PRJEB22533) | soil metagenome | biome: Soil | place: Malaysia | collected 2012-04-30 | depth DG_metagenome m | reverse complement strand
GAAGAGAACGTCGAGCAGACCGAACTCTACTACTACACGGAGGACACGGGCGAACTGAAGCACATTCCGGCCGAGAAGTGGAAGGATCAGACGCTCTCCGACCTTCACTGGTGCGGCGAGGGGCACGACAAGATCCGGTTCATACGGCGAGACCGGCTCCAGCGCAACGAGGAACTGTGCGAATACGACCCGGCCACCGACAAGGTGACCGTGCTCATTACAGAGTCCGTCGAGAACGCGTACATCGAGAGGCAGCCGACGCGGTACGTCGGTGAGCACAACACCGGCGACATTGTGTGGTGGTCGGAGCGCACAGGCTGGGGGCACTACTACCTCTACTCGCACGACGGCGTGCTGAAGAACGCGCTGACCTCCGGCCCTTGGCGCGCGGAGAACGTCAACGCGATCGATGCGAAGAAGAAGAAACTGTACTTCAGCGCAGTCGGCCGGGAGCCGGGCGAGAACCTCTACAACACTCACGACTACTCTGTCGGGCTCGACGGCAAGGGCATCAAACTGCTCGATTCGGAGGACGCCGACCACTCATGGCAGATGCCGAAGTCGAACGACTATGCGGTTGACGCGTACTCGCGCGTAGACCTTGTGCCGAAGACGGTCTTGCGCGACGAAAGCGGCAAGGTCGTCATGGACCTCGAGACGATGGACCTCTCAGAACTCGAGGCGACGGGATGGAGGATGCCGGAGCGGTTCGTCGTGAAGTCGGCAGACGGCGTGACGGACATCTTCGGCAACATGTGGAAGCCGTTTGACTTCGACCCTCACAAGAAGTACCCGATCATCCTGAACGTCTATCCTGGGCCGCAGACCGAGGCGGTCTCGCAGACGTTCACGCCGACGAGTTCGCTCCAGGAACTTGCACAACTCGGGTTCATCGTCATCCAGATCGGCAACCGCGGCGGGACTCCACAGCGGTCGAACGCGTACCACTCGTACGGCTACTACAACCTTCGCGACTATGGGCTTGCCGACAAGAAGGCGGGCGTCGAACAGTTGGCGCTGGAGCACCCGTGGATCGACATCGATCGCGTGGGGATCTTCGGCCACTCGGGCGGCGGGTTCATGACCGCGGCAGCGATGTTGCTCCCGCCGTACAGCGAGTTCTTCAAGGTCGGCGTGTCGTCCTCGGGGAACCACGACAACAACATCTATAACCAAAACTGGTCTGAGCAGCACCACGGGCTGAAGGTCGTCACAGACGACAGCGGCCAGCAGGGCGGCGGGCGGGCTGGTGGTCGTAGGGGTGGTCGTGGCGGAGGCGGGGGCGATGACGAATATCTGCTCCCCGACCCCGACAACCCGTTTGCCTCGTTCGATGCGTTCTTGCAGCAGAAGCAACAGAACCAGGAAGAGCAGCAGGGCCAGAAAGACGAGAAGGATCAGAAGAAGGAGAAGTTCGAGATCCACGTGCCGACGACGGTCGAACTGGCCGCCAACTTGAAGGGCAAACTGCTGCTGACGACGGGCGACATCGACAACAACGTGCACCCGGGCAACACGATCCGCCTAGTCAATGCGCTCATCAACGCGAACAAGCGGTTCGACTTCATGATCATGCCGGGGCAGCGGCACGGCTATGGACCGATGTCGGGATACTTCAACAACATGCTGAAGGAGTACTTCTGTACGCACCTTCTTGGTGACGACTACAGCGGGTCGTCGGACGAGAAGGACAAGGGTGAAGGCCGCTAGGTCTAGAACGCGCTGTCGGGAAGGGAATCGCCCCCGATGGCGCGCCTTAGTGCGGCGCGGGCGACCTGTAGGTCTGCCCTCGCCGTGCTGACGTTGCCCTCGGCCTGGAAGAGCGCGTCCTGCGCGGCGATGACGTCGGTGAAGAGGCCGATGCCACCTTGGTAGCGACCCGTTGCGACGCGGACAAGTTCTTTTGCGTTAGCGAGTTGCGCTTGTGCCGTCTCGAGCCGCTGCGCCGCCGACTGTTCGTCGATGCTAGCCTGCACGACTTCGCCGGTGATCGACTGCGTGAGTCCCTTGAGGTTCGAGCGTGACGCATCGAGGTTCGCCTTCGCCTGCTTGATGCTGCCCGAGGTGAGACCGACGTCGCCCACAGGCCAGGAAAAAACGATGCCGAGGTTGCTCGACTGGTTGAGGAACGGGTCGTTCGTGCCGCGCGAGTTGAAACTTGCCGTAAGACTGATCGTGGGTGCGTTGGTGCGGTGCGCGAGGGCGAGGCCGTGCTTCTGGGCGTCGACGTCCGCTCTGGCACCATTGAACTCCGGCCTGTTCGTGAGCGCGGCGTCGATCAGGTCTCCCAGGTCTCCCTTCGGCTCCGCTTCGTCGGAGTCCGCCAGGGTGATCGGTGTGCGGGGATCGACGCCGAGCGCGAGCGCGAGCGCGATGCGGGCGGTGACTGTTGCGCCGCGGGCCAGTGTAAGCGCGTTGGTCGCATTGGCGACGGCGTTTTTCGCGTTCAAGAAGTCGGACGGGGCACCGAGCCCTGACTTGAGCCGCGCGTCGGCGAGCGCAAGTTGTGCGTTGCGGTTCTTGAGGTTCGCGTCGGCTGACTTCTGTAGTTCGATCGCGCGCGCCAGGCCGTAGAACGAGCGCCGCACGGAAAGGGAGGTATTGCTGACCGCTTGTCGGTACTGCCACTGCGCCGCTACGGCCAGCGAGCCCTGCTGTCGCGCGAAGGCGCGCGTGCGCCCGAAGTCGTAGAGCAGTTGCGAGACCGCGATCGCGCCGTTGGCTCGCAGGCCCAGTCCGTTGGTGCCGTTGCTGAGCGCTTGCCCCTTGAAGACGGACTGGCTGGTCTCGCTGTAACTCAGCGTGAGCCTGGGTAGGAGTCCAGCGCGCGCCTGCTCGGCGCGACCCTCGGCTGCGATCCACTGGTCGCGCTGCGTGCGGAGTTCCGGCTGGTTGGCGATGGCGACCCTCACGGCTTCGTCCGCGGTCAGCGGCTCGGTGCCGATCGTGCTGGGAACGCTGGGGATGGAGAAGTCTGGAAAGACCGGCACGTCCGGCGTCTGCGGTTTGACCGGGGGCGTCTGCGCCGTAGCGGTGCTCGCGAGAAGGAGCGGTAGGAGGAGGCGTCTCATTTCTGTTCCTGGTCTCCTTCGCCGGTGGACCAGTCCAGCGGTGTCGCGCGCGCCCGAATCTTCTGTTCGAGGTCGTCGAAGAGAGTGTAGACGGTCGGCACGACGATCAGCGTCAAAAGCGTGGAGGTCGCGAGTCCGCCGATGACGGCCGTCGCGAGCGGGACGTACATCTCGGAGCCGCTACCGAGGCCGATCGCGAGCGGCGCCATGCCAAAGATCGCGGCAAAGGTCGTCATGAGAATCGGGCGCAGCCTCGTGGGCCCGGCGAGAAGGATCGCTTCTTCGCGCTCCATCCCGCGACGACGGAGGATGTTGGTGTAGTCGACGAGCAGGATGCCGTTCTTGACGACGATGCCCATGAGCATCAGAAGGCCGATGAACGCGGTGATTCCGAAGTCTCTGCCCGTGATGAAGAGCGCAAGGACAAGGCCGATCGCGCAGAGCGGCACCGACGTAAGCACGACGAGCGGATAGACGAACGACTCGAACTGCGAGGCGAGGAGGATGTAGATGAGCAGGATCGCGAGCGTGACCGCGAGGCCGAGGTTGGCGAACTCCTTTTGGCCCTGCAACTGGCGATAACTCAGTTCCCAGTGCGTGCCTACGGGAAAGTCGACCTTGGAGAGCGCCTGCGTGACGTCGGCCTCGATCTCGTTCTCCGACCGGTCTTGGATGCTGCCGCCGACGTTGATGTAGCGCTGTCTGTTCTGTCGTGCGACCTCGTTCGGGCCGAGGCCGATCTTCGCCTTTGCGACCTGCCCGAGGGTGATGACCGCGCCGCCGAGGCCGGTCGTCACGGGCAGTTGCTTGATGTCGGTGATCGAGGATCGCAGTCGGCGAGGGACCTGGACGTAGATCGGATATTGGAAGCCGTTCTCTTGGTAGTAGGTTGCGAGTTGTCCGCTCGTCGCCGCGGAGATCACGCTCGCGACGTCGCTGAACGAGACGCCGAGCGCCTGCGCCTTCTGTCTATCGACCTCCCATTTGACCTCGGGAAGCGCGTCTTGGACGCCGACGTTGACGTTCTCGAGTCCTGGCACGTCGGACATCGCCGTCTGCACCTTCCTCGCGACGTCGGCGAGTTGTGTGAGGTCTGCGCCGTAGACGTCGACGGAGAAGCCGGTGTTGTTGCCCATGATGCGCGAGACCATGTCCATGGTCTGCACCTGGGCTTGCGCCCCCGGGAGTCCCGCGAGTTGCCTGCGCAGGCGCTTGACGACGTCGTCGGTCGACGTCTTGTGGCCGTCCTTCAGCCGGACTGTGACGTTGCCCTCTTGCGGCGAGATGCCGCCGCCGAACCTCGTGCTGCCGACGCTGGCGAAGACCTCGGAGACGTCCGGGTCGGCGAGCAGGACGCTCTCGATCTTGCGCATCGAAGCGTCTGTCGTCTCGACCGGCGTGCCGATGGGAAGGCGGAGCCGTACTGTGAGGTTGCCGCTGTCGGTCTCAGGGAACTGCTGTTTGCCGAGGTGCGGCCACATTAGCAGCGCTGCGGCGACGCACGCGAGGCCGATGACGATCACCCAACCTCGGTGGTGGATCGACCACTGCAGGCCGCGCCGGTAGTTTGCGTCGAGCCTTCTCTGCCATTCGCCGACCTTGTCGAACATTCGCAGTGTGGGGGTCTGGCGCGTCCTTGTTTCCGGGTGCGCCTCTTCGATCACGTCGCGCTTGTTCACCATGCGCGCCGCGAGCATCGGCACGACGGTCGTGGCGTCGAGCAGGGAGACTGCGAGCGAGAAGACTACGACGAGCGCGAACTGTGTGAAGACCTGGCCCGGTCGGCCCTGGATCAGGAACAGCGGGAGGAACACGATCATGACCGTGAAGGTCGAGGCGAGGACCGCTGAGATGATCTCCTGCGTGCCGGTGACCGCCGCCTGCGCTGGCCCGGAGCGGTTGCGCTCGATGTGCCTGTAGATGTTTTCAAGCACAACGATGGCGTCGTCGACGATGAGGCCAGTCGCGAGCGCAAGGCCGCTCAGAGAGATCGTGTTTAGTGTAAAGCCAGCGAAGTAGAGCAGCGCGAAGGTCGAGATGATCGAGATCGGGATCGAGAGCGCGACGACGAACGTGCTCTTGAGGTTTCTCAGGAAGAAGGTGATGATGAGGATCGCGAGGACCGCGCCGATCACGGCGGTCTCCTTGAGGTCTGTGATGGAGTGCTGGATGAAGATCGACTGGTCGTAGGTGATCGCAAACTTGAGGTCGGGCTCGCGCTTCGCGATGCCGTCCATGACCTTCTTCACGGCGTCGGCGGTCTCGACCGTGTTCGCGTCGCTCTGTTTGGTGACGGAGACGCTGACCGCAGGCTTGCCGTTCATTCGCGTGAAGGTGAGTACGTCCTGGCTCGCGTCGCGGACGTCGGCGACCTCCTGGAGCGTGACCTGGTGGCCGTTGAAGGTTCCCAGAGGGACCTGTTTGATCTCGTCGACGCTCTTGAAATAGCCTACGCTCCTGAGGTTGTACTGCGTCTTGCCCTCAGTGACGACCCCGGCGGGGAGGCTGATGTTCTCCTGTGACAGGCGCCTTGTTACGTCCGCGATGTTCAAGTCGTGCGCGCGAAGTCTGTCGGGGTCGACGTCGACCATGATCGCGCGGTCGTAGCCGCCGTCGATGTTGACTGCCGCGACGCCTCCAGCCGACTCGATCTGTGGGCTGATCTCGTTGACCAGCCTGCTGCGGAGTTTGATGAGATCGCCGTCCGCCGGCACGATTCCGTAGGTGAGGATCGGCAGTTGCGAGGGGTCGAACTTGAAGATGGAGGGCGTCGAGATGGTTGTGTCGCGCGGGAACCTGCGCTGCGCCCTCTGCACGAGGTTGGAGACGTCGATGGCCGCCTGGTCGACGTTGACGCCGTACTTGAACTGCACGCGGACCGAGGACGAGCCGAGGGAGGAGGTCGACGAGACCTGGTCGAGTCCCCGCACGGAACTGACCGCCTGCTCGATGGGCCGCGTGATCTGCGTCTCCATCTCCTCGGGCGAGGTGTTGGGCCATGTCACGTTGACGACGACGGTGGGGATGTCGATGCGAGGGAGCAGGTCGACCGGCAGACGCAGCAGGGTGATGTAGCCGAGCACGACCAGCGCAAGGATGCGCATCGAGACCGCGACCGGTCGGCTGACAGAGAACCGTCCGATGTTCATTTCTTGGCGGGCCTGCCGGTCTTCTTCTGTGGGAGTGCGACCGTCTGCCCGTCGCGCAGTTTTTGGAATGAGAGCGTCACGACTTTTTCGCCGGGCTCGACCCCGGAGGTCACCTCGACCATGTTGCCGTCGGACGCACCAGTCTCAACGTTTCGGACCTCTGCCTTCATGTCGTTGTCGATGACTGTCACCGTCGATCCTTTTTCGGAAACCTCGACCGCCTCCTTGGGGACGGCGACCTTGGCCCGCACCTCCTTGGTGACGATGCTGACCCGCCCGAACATCCCGGGGCGCAGTTCGTCCTCGGGGTTGTCCAGACGGATCTGGATGGAGAACTGCCTGCTCTGCGGGTCGGCGACGAGGTTTACGTTGCTGACCGTCCCGGAAAACGTACGTCCGTCGATTCCGTCGATGCTGACTTCGACGTTCTGGCCCGTCGAGACGAGCGGTGCCGTCTCGATCGGTAGAGACGACTTGAAGAACAGCCAGCCGAGGGACTGGACTTCGAGGACAGGCTGGCCGGGCGTCGCGAGCGTGCCCGGGTCGGCGTTGCGCGCCGTGACCACTCCGTCGATCGGGCTTGTCAGAACCGTGTTGTCGAGCGCCGCCTGGGCGAGGTCGAGTTGCGCTGTGGCCGCTTCTACCGCCGAGCCGAGGGCGGCGAGGTTCTCTTGGTATGCCGGGTTTTGCGCCTCGTTCGACTGTGCCACCTTCAGGCCGGTCTTCGCTTCGACTGCCGCCGCCTCGGCTGCGGCGACGTCGGCTGTCGCCTTCTTCTGTGCGATCGAAAGTTGGAGTTTGGAGACGTCGAGTTGAGCCTGCGCAGAGGTGCGCGCCTGCTTTGCGGCCGCCAGTTGCGACTCGGCGACCTTGACGTTGTTCTGCTGCACCTCTACCGCCGTCTTTGCGTCGTCGACGTCCTGCGCGGCGATGAAGCCTTGCTTGTAGAGTTCGCGCGTTCGGTCGAGTTTGATCTGGAGGTTCTTCAGGCTCGCCTGTTCTCGCCCGAGGACCGCCTCTGCGTTCGTCACCTGGGAGTCGGCGGTTTTGAGTTTCGCATCCGAGTCGGTGACCTGCATTTTGGCCGCCTCGATCTGCGACTCCGAGTTGCTCTTGACCTGCTCCAGCGCTGCCTCTGCGCTCTTCACTCCCGCGTCGCCGCGCTCCACCTGCGACGTTACTGCGACGCTGTTGGGATCCTGTTGGAGCTTCGCCTCAGCGAGACGGGATTGGGCAGCGGCCAATGCCGCCTTTGCCGAGACCACTTGCGCGTTCGCCTCTGAAGGGTCTATGCGTGCGAGCACCTGTCCGGCGGTGACGCGGTCTCCCTCGCGGGCCTGCAGAAACTCGATTCGACCGCTGCTCTTGGGCGAGAGTTCGACGCGCTGGGGCGACTCGAGCGACCCTACCGCCTGGATGGTGTCCTTGACAGTGGCCTGCCCGGCCGTGGCGACCTCGACGGTCGGCGTCTGTCTGCCTCGCCTTGCCCCTTGCTCGGTGCCTGAGTTGGTCTTGATGCGCCAACCCACGAGCCCCGCGATGGCGAGGACCAGGACGAGGAACCAGGCCCAAGGTTTCATGACTGTTGTGTCCAGAGTGCTGAAACGTGATTTTGGCGCAGTAGTTCCGTAGAAGTCGGTCCCTGGTAGGACGGGGGGTGCCGATCCGTGCGCCAAGCCCTCTTGCAGGGTGCCATAATGACCTTCGGTGGCGGGTTTGACCGCCCTGGAGGATTTTCGTGAAGACCAGCACCTTCGTGCCTTTCGCAGTCGCGCTTGCCATTCTGGCGGGATGCCAGGGCGGGGCCCCGAACAACTCTCAAGCCGAGGCCGGGAAGAGGCCTGAGGGCAAGAAGATCGTCGTCGGGTTCAGCCAGATCGGCGCAGAGAGCGCCTGGCGGACTGCCAACACGAACTCGATCAAGGACGAGGCCGAGAAGCGGGGGATCGAACTGAAGTTCTCCGATGCCCAGGGCAATCAGGTCAACCAGATCAAGGCGATCCAGAGTTTTATCGACCAGGGCGTCGACGTCATCGCGTTTTCGCCGGTGGTGGAGACTGGCTGGACGAACATCCTACAGCAGGCGAAGGACGCGGGCATCCCGGTGATCGTGTCCGACCGTCGTCCCGACGTCCCGGACGACCTGTACGTGACGTTCATCGGATCCGACTTCATCGAAGAGGGGCGAAGGGCCGCGCAGTGGCTGGTCGGTAAGACGGGCGGGCACGCGGTGATCGCGGAGATGACCGGCACGCCGGGCAGCGCGCCGGCCAACGACCGAGAAAAGGGCTTTGGCGACGTGATCGCCGACCACCCGGACATGAAGATCGTCTTCGAGCAGACCGGGAACTTCGAGCGGGCCAAGGGCAAGGAAGTGATGGAAGCGCTCCTCAAGAGTCCCGAAGGCAAGAAGATCAATGTGCTTTATGCCCACAACGACGACATGGCCGTCGGCGCGGTGCAAGCGATCAAAGAGGCGGGGCTGAAGCCCGGCAAGGACATCATCATCGTCTCGATCGACGGAATCCATGACGCGCTGCAAGGAATCGTTGACGGCGACATGAACTGCTCCGTGGAGTGCAACCCGCTTCTCGGGCCGTTCCTCTTCGACGCCGTCGACTCGGTGCTGGCCGGGAAGAAACTGCCCAAGCGCACGGTGATCAAGGACTCGATGTTCACGGTCGACAACGCTGCCGAGGTCCTGCCGGACCGCAAGTACTGAGCGGGCGGTTTACTGGCCGTATCGGTTCTGGTAGCGGTCCCACCACTTCTCGATCTCTTCTTTCGAGAGGGCCGAGGGATCGCCGATGTGCATCGCGAGGAACACCGTCTTTGCGACGTCCTCGACCATGACTGCGGCCTTGAGCGCGGCTGCGACGCTGGGCCCCCAAGCGAACACGCCGTGGTTGCCGAGCAGGACCACGGGCGCGCGGTCGGTCTTGTGCGCGAGGATTGCCTCTCCTATGTGGTCGCCCTCGTTGTCGACGTAGGGTGTACAAGGAACGTCGCCGCCGAACTCGTCGGCGATCGCGGTGAGGACGGCGGGGATCGGCTTGCCGCACGCTGCAAACGCGGTCGCGTAGTTGCTGTGCGTATGGACGACCGCACGCACCTCGGGCATGTTGCGATAGAGGAAGAGGTGGTGCGGCAGGTCGACGCTGGGTTTGCGTGAGGAATCGACGGCCTTGCCGCTGGACAGTTCGACGGCTACTAGGTCAGTGGGAGTGAGCGCGTCGTAGTCAAAGCCACTCGGCTTGATCACGACCGTGCCCGAAGAGACGTCGAGCCCGCTCACGTTGCCAGAGTGCATCGTCACGAGACCAGCCTTCGGAAGAGCCTGGTTCGCCGCGCAGACTTCCTTGCGCAGAGATTCGATGTTCACGTCGTCACCTCGCGTTTGAGCGCCAAGAGGTCTTTCATGACTTTCGAGACGTCGCCACCGAGTCCACCGAAGGCGTCGTGCAACCGTAGGTACATCTCATAGAGGCGATTGTATATTGCGACGGCAACTGGCGACGGTTGGTAGACCTTGTCTTTCACGCCGGTCATTGCGCCGATGGCTGAGAGGAAGTCCGAATGCGCGCCTCCGGCGACGGAACCGGCGATCGCCGCGCCGAGCGCGCAGGTCTGCGCCGAGCGCGAGGTCTTGATGGGCATGTCGCAGACGTCGGCATAGATCTGCATCACAAGAGGGCTCTTTTCGGCGATGCCGCCGCACATGACGATCTCGTCGACGGCCACGCCGTGCGCGCGGATCTGTTCGATGATGCGGCGCGCGCCGTAGGCGGTGGCTTCGATGAGGGCGCGATAAGTCTCGCCTGCGGTCGAGTGGAGCGTCTGGCCGACTGTGAGCCCCGTCAGCAGCGGATCGACGAGCACGGTGCGGTTGCCGTTGTTCCAATCGAGTGCCAGCAGACCGCTCTGGCCGGGCTTCAGCGCCCCCGCCTCTGCAGTCAGGTCTTCATGGGTCGAGCGTGCCACGCGCGAGGCGAACCAGTTAAAAAGATCTCCAACAGCCGATTGTCCCGCCTCGATTCCGACCATGCCGGGGATGACAGAGCCCGGAACAACGCCGCACACACCGGGAATGTCGGGAGTCGAGGCGTCGCCGACCATGATGTCGCAGGTGCTGGTGCCGATGATCTTGACCATCGTTCCGGGCTTGACCCCGCTACCGACCGCGCCTAGGTGCGCGTCGAATGCGCCGACCGAGACAGGGATACCGGCCGGGAGCCCGACCCAAAATGCAATTTCAGTGTCGAGGCCGCCGACCTTGTCGCCGGCCGGGTAGGTCGTCGTGTAAAGCCGCGAGCGTAGCGCACCAAGCCGCGGATCGAGCGCGTGCAGGAAGTCTTCGGACGGCAGACCGCCCCAGTCCGGGTGGTACATCGCCTTGTGCCCGGCGGCGCAGACGCCGCGCTTGACGTTCTCCATGCCTTTGATACCGCACAGCCATCCTGGGATGTCGTCCTGCGCCTCGGCCCAAGTGTGGGCCGCGTCAAAGACCTCGGGCGCGACGCGCGCGCAGTGCAGGATCTTGGACCAGAACCACTCGGACGAGTACGTTCCGCCGCACTTTTCGAGGTAGGGCTCGCCGCGCTTCTTGGCGAGTTCCGTGATCTCGGCCGCCTCGGCGAACGAGGTGTGATCCTTCCAGAGCCACGCCATCGCGTTCGGATCCTTTTCAAACCTCTCTTGGTAGACGATCGGTTTGCCCGTGTCGTCGACGGGGATGGGCGTGGAGCCGGTCGTGTCCACACCGATCCCAACGATCTGGTCGACCGAGAAGCCAACGTGGGTGCTCGCCTGCTTGATCGCTCCGTTGACGCAACCGGAGAAGCCTTCGACATAGTCCTGCGGGTGTTGGCGCGCGAGGTGCGGGTCTCGCGGATCAAGGATCACGCCTTCTTCGCCGCGCTGGTAGTTCCAGACGGAAGTGCCGACCTCCTCGCCGGTAGCGGTGTCGACGATCAGCGCGCGGACGCTGTTCGTGCCGTAGTCGAGCCCCAGCGCGTAACTAGCCATGCTTGTACGTCGACCAGCCCAGGTAGTTTCCGAACGCCTCTTCGACGGCGGGCGCGTACTGCGAGAGGTTGAACGCCACGTGGTGCTCGAAGCCGTTGTTGCAGATGTACTTGAGAAGCGACTGCAGCCCCTTGACCTGCGCGACGCCAAATCCTCCGAACGTGTTGAGGACGTCGTTTGTCAGTTTGCCTTCACCGACGTAGGCCTGCACCCGGCCGTTGAGGTCGTCCGTGCTGACGCGGCAGAACGTGAACTGCGAAGGGCGCATCCGGCCGACGACGGTGCCGTACGTGTTCTCCTTTCCGACTGAACCGGCGATGATCTCCTGGTAGTCCATCTGTTGCGACGCGAAGACGTCCTTGGGGAGGTTCGAACAGTGGAAGACGACGCACTTGTCGGGATCGTCGCCGTAGTTGTTGTTCCAGTCGAGCAGAGCGGAAGGCGCCTGGCTTGCCAGTTGGAGAGCGTACATGGATACAGTGCCGGCGATGTCGGTCTCGCACGCGCTCGCCATGAGGCTATTGGACATCATCGACATCAATGTACACGGCACGACGCCGTAGAACTCCTCCATCGCGGTCCAGCACTGGATCGCTGTCGCGTCGAGTTCGGCCTCCTTGCACCACTTGTCGATCGCGCAGCCGAGGCGCGCCATCTTGTCGAGGCTCTCGGCGGGGATGCCTTTTGTGGCTGTGTACTTCTTGATCTGGTCGAGTTTGCGTTTGACCTTGGCGTCCTTCGCGGTCATCTTGTTCGCCCAGCCCATCAGTTCGAAGAGGTCGAGCGTGTCGACGCTGATCCCGCTGCGCTCCAGGAGTTTTTCGCTGTAGCGCACGGTGTTGAACGCCGTCGGCCTCGCGCCGATCGCACCGAGCCGCGCACAGCGCAGGCCGTTGACGACGCGGCACGTCGCCGCGAACTGCCGCAGGTCGCCGCGGAACGATGTAGACGTCGGATCGACGGTGTGCAGCGTCGTGAGCGAAAACGGGATTCCGTACTGCTTGAGGTTGTTGCAGACGGACATCTTGCCGCAGAAACTGTCCCGGCGGTCTTTGATCGTCATGCGCTTGGAGGCGTCGGCGAACGCATGGATCAGCACGGGCACGTTGAGCCCGGCGAACTTTAGGGCGTTCGCGACGGCGCGCTCGTCGCCGAAGTTCGGCAGCGTCACGATGACGCCGTCGATGCGGTGCGCGTTCTTCTTGAAGAGGTCGGCGCAGGCGCGCGCGTCCTGTAGGGACTCCACGGAGCCGAACTGCCGTGCGCTGACGGGGAGGATTACGGTGCCGTAGCCCTCCTCCTTTAATACGTGCAGGATCGTCTTGCGTCCGGACTCGCACAGGTGCGAGGGGAAGAAGCCGCGGTTCCCGACGATCACGCCGAAAGTCGTCTTTCTCGTAGCCACGGGCGGAGGTTACTCGGTCGAGGCCGCACCGGTGCCGCAGGAGCGGCACCCTCCCCTCGCTGCATTGGCGGCTCGCGGGGACGCTCGCCCTCCCCGGTGCGGTGCCGCAGGAGCGGCACCCTCCCCATGCTATATTGCAGATACAGCCATGATCACATTCGTCGCCCTCGCCCTCATGGCGTCAGACGGCCACCAGGAGTTCGCCAAGCTTGAGCCGGTCACGTTCAACCAGGTCCACATCCGCGACCGGTTTTGGCAGCCGAGGCAGGAGGTCAACCGGACAGCAACGGTCGAGCACAGCCTGCAGATGCTGGAGAACGCAGGAAATCTGACCAACTTCGAACTCGTCAAGGAGGGCAAGCACACTGGGTTCAAGGGCTACGTCTTTGCGGACTCGGACGTGTACAAGGTGATGGAGGGGATCGCCTACACTCTCGCGACGCATCCCGACCCTGCGCTCGACAAGAAGATGGACGACATGATCGCGCTGATTGCGGCGGCGCAACAGCCCAACGGCTACATCGACACTTCTTTCGAGATACAACATCCCGACAAAGAGTTCACCAACCTGCGCGACTGGCACGAGATGTACTGCGCGGGGCACATGATCGAGGCGGCCGTCGCACACTTCCGCGCGACTGGCAAGCGCAACTTCCTCAACGTCGCTCTCAAGACCGCGAACTTGATCAATTCGCGCTACGGGCCGGGAGAGCAGTTGGGCTACCCGGGGCACCCTGAACTCGAACTGGCGCTGATCAAACTGTGGAAGGTCACGGGCGACCAGAAGTGGTTCGACTTGAGCGCCAAACTGATCGACACGCGGGGCGAGCACTACTTTGCCGAAGAGCACGGCACGCCGCCCGAGCAGTATGACGGCACTTACTGGATCGACGACCTGCCGATCAGCGAGCAGGCCGACATCAAAGGGCACGCGGTGCGCGCCGCGTACCTCATGTCCGGCGCGGCGGACGTCGCGCGCGTGACTGAAGACCCTGCACTGCTGAAGATGCTCGACCGCGTGTGGCGCAGCGCGACCCAGCGGCGCGTCTACATCACCGGTGGGATCGGGCCGAGCAACAGCAACGAAGGATTTACGGTGGACTACGACCTGCCGAACCTCACAGCGTATCAGGAGACGTGCGCGAGCGTCGCGATGGCTTTGTGGGGGCACCGCATGGCGTTGCTCTACGGCGACGCGAAGTATATGGACGCCGTCGAAAAGTCGCTCTACAACGGTGTGATCAGCGGCGTGTCGCTCGACGGTAAGAGTTTCTTCTATGTGAATCCGCTTGCGAGCATGGGCAACCACGCGCGCTCGCCGTGGTTCGCGTGTGCGTGCTGCCCGCCGAACGTACTGCGCACGATCGCGTCGCTGGGAGGCTACATCTATGCGACTTCTGACGACTCGCTCTACGTGAACCTGTTCGTCGGCGGCGACATGTACGCGACTGTCGGGCGGAAGAAGGTCGCGATGGACGTTGCCACCGACTACCCTTGGAGCGGGAAGGTGACGTACACGATGAAGGGGCCGGGACAATTTGCGCTGCGTCTACGCGACCCGGGGTGGTGCAGCGGGGCGACAGTCTCGGTCAACGGTAGGAAGGTCGACGCGCCAGTGGAGCGCGACTACTTCGTGGTCGACCGCGATTGGAAGAAGGGCGACAAAGTCGTGCTCGATCTGCCGATGCCTGTCGTGCAGATGGAGGCGCACCCGAGCGTGAAGGACGACCGCGGCATGGCGGCGATCCAGCGCGGCCCGCTCGTCTACTGCGCAGAGCAGGTTGACAACGTGACGCAGGTCGATGAACTGGTCGTGCCGCGCGGGGCTAAGACGTCCGCGAAGTACGAGAAGAAACTGCTGAACGGCGTTGTGGAAGTGACCGCAGAGGCCGAGAAGCGAACGACCGAGGACTGGGACAACACGCTGTACCAGCCGCTCAAGCCGGAAGAAAAGGCCGTCGCGAAGTTCATACCCTACGGCTTTTGGGCGAACCGCGGTCGCGGCAAGATGGTGGTCTGGACGCCGACGGAGCAGCCGCCCGCGCGCATCCTGACGACCGCGATGAAGGCGCAGGTCACGATGAGTTACGTGAGCGGGAACGCTCAGCCGTGGGGCGTCAACGACGGGGTCGAGCCGGCATCCAGTGGTGAACAGCCGAAGGCGCTTGCGCACTTTTGGCCGCACAAGGGCGGGCAAGAGTGGATCCAATACACGTGGACGAATCCGATTACCGCTACCGGCGTCGATGTGTACTGGTTCGACGACACGGGGCGGGGCGAGTGCCGCATCCCGGTCTCATGGAAGATCCAGGCGCTAACCAATGGAGAGTGGAAGGATTTGAAGGCAGACGCGTACCCGGTCGCTAAGGACAAATGGTGCACGGCGAAGTTCGATAAGGTCACGACGACGGCGCTGAGGCTGGTGGTCACGCAACAGGACGGCTGGGCGAGCGGCGTCCACGAATGGAAGGTCACGACAGCCGCGGACGACTAGCGATGCCGCTGCTCGAAATGTCCCATGTGAGCAAGTCGTTCCCGGGCGTGCTTGCGCTAGACGACGTGTCGTTCTCGATCGAGAAGGGCGAGGTGCGCGCGCTGATGGGGGAGAACGGAGCGGGAAAGTCGACGCTCATCAAGGTTCTGACGGGCGTACACCAGCCGGACGCGGGCGCGTTGACGCTCGGCGGCGAGGAGATCAGGCCGACATCGCCCGTTCACGCGCAGTCGCTCGGTGTGAGCACCGTGTATCAGGAGGTGAACCTCGTGCCGAACCTCTCGGTCGCAGAAAACGTGTGCCTGGGATCGGAGACGCGCAGGTTCGGAAAGATCGACTGGCGGGCCATGAGGGAGCGCGCGAGGAAGGCGGTCGCTCGGATGAACGTTGATATCGACGTATCGCGCTCGCTTGACGAGTTCTCGACTGCGGTGCAGCAGTTGGTGGCGATCGCCAGAGCCGTGGACAGAGACGCACAGGTGCTGGTGCTGGACGAACCGACGTCGAGCCTCGATCAAGAAGAGGTCGGGCAGCTCTTCGATCTTGTGCGCCTGCTGCGCGACCAAGGCATGGCGATCGTGTTCGTCACGCACTTCATCGACCAGGTGTATTCGATCGCAGACAGCGTGACAGTGCTACGCAACGGCAAGAAGGTCGGAGACTGGAAGATCGCCGATCTGCCGCGCCAGAGGCTTGTCGCGCAAATGTTAGGAAGGGAACTAGAAGAGGTGCCGCACGTCGCGCACGAGGCTCGCGCGCAGAAGGAGCCGCTCATCGAACTCTCGGCGCTCGGCAGGAAGCGCACGATGGAGCCGGTCAGTTTTTCGGTCGACAAAGGCGAGACCGTCGGGCTTTCGGGCCTGCTCGGCTCGGGCCGGACGGAGACGATGAAACTCATCTTTGGCGCGACACCGGCGGACTCGGGCACGGTCACAGAAGGCGGCGAGTCGTTCAGACCGAAGCGTCCGCGCGACGCGATCCGGCGCGACATCGGTTTCTGTCCGGAAGACCGCAAGGCGGAGGGCGTGTGCCCCGGGCTCTCGGTCACGGACAACCTGCTGCTCGTGTTGCAGGCGCGGCGCGGGTGGCTGCGCAAGATCCCGCGCAAGGAGGCGGAGCGTGCCGTCGCGGAACACGTGCAGAGGCTGCAGATCAAACTCGCCGACACCGCAAGGCCGATCGACAGCCTGAGCGGCGGAAACCAGCAAAAGGTGCTGCTGAGCCGGTGGCTCGCGGCCCAGCCGAAGTTGCTGCTGTTGGACGAGCCGACGCGCGGCATCGACGTCGGCAGCAAGATGGAGATTCGAAAGATCGTGACGAGCCTGACGAAGACGGGGATGTCGTTCGTGTTCTCGTCGGCGGAACTGGAGGAGGTCGTCAACACCTCTGACCGCGTCGTGGTGCTGCGCGACAGGAAGATGGTCGGCGTGCTCGAGGGCGAGGCGCTGACGGAGCAGAGCGTTCTCGCGCACATCGCCGAGGGGCACGAATGAAGCATACATATCTGTATCCGCTGATCGGTCTGGCGGCGATCCTGCTTCTCAATGCGTTCTTTGTGCCGGACTTTTTTGTGCTGGAGATGCGCGACGGTCGGTTGTACGGCTCGCTCATCGACGTGCTGAACAGGTCGGTGCCGGTGCTTCTTCTCGCGACGGGGATGACGCTGGTGATCGCGACCAAGGGCGTGGATTTGAGCGTCGGGGCGATCATGGCGATCTCGGGGGCTGTCGGGGCGCTGCTGGTCGTCAATCGGCCTGCAATTGGAGTGCCGATGATCGTCCTGGTCTCGTTGGTGGTCGGGGTTGCCGCGGGTCTCTTCAACGGCGTGCTTGTCGGGAAGGTGGGGATCCAGCCGATCGTCGCGACGCTGATCCTGATGGTCGGGGGGCGGGGAATCGCACAACTGCTCACGGGCGGGCAGATCATCATCTTCAACAACGCGTCGTTGGAGGCGCTGGGGACGGGCAGCCTTTTCGGGCTGCCTGTGCCGGTGGTGATCTTCGCGGTGGTGATCGCGGCGACCGCGCTGATCGTGCGCAAGACCGCGCTCGGTCTTTTTGTGGAGGCTTCGGGCTCGAACGCGGAGGCGGCCCGGCTCGCGGGGATCGCGTCCGACCGGATTCTGATCGCGGTCTATGCGATCTCTGGTTTGATGGCCGGCATCGCAGGCGTTATCGCGTGCGCGAACATCAAGGCGGCTGACGCCAACAACACCGGGCTGTACATGGAACTCGACGCGATCCTCGCGGTCGCGGTCGGCGGGACTTCGCTGATGGGCGGACGGTTTTCGCTGGTCGGGTCCGTGGTGGGGGCGATCCTGATGCAGACGCTCACCACGACGATCCTGATGGAGGGGGTCTCGCCGCACCTGACGCTGGTCGCTAAGGCACTGATCATCGTCGTGGTCGTCCTGTTGCAGTCGCCGGAGTTCCGCGCGTCGTTCGTGAGGAGGAAGCGTGACGCTACGGCTGTCTAGGAACAGCGTTCCGACGCTCGCGACGCTAGCGGTCCTGCTGACGCTGTACGTCTCGGCGGGGCTCCTCTTCGAGAACTTCTTCTCGCTGCGCGTGTTCGTACACTTTCTGGGCGACAACGCGTTCCTCGGGGTGGTCGCGGCGGGGATGACGTTCGTGATCATCACAGGCGGGATCGACCTGAGCGTGGGCGCGATCGTGGGTTGTACGACGATCTGCACGGCGGCGCTGGTCGCCAACGCGGGGATGCACCCGCTGGCGGCGTTCGGCGTCGTGCTCTTTGGCGGGACGGCGTTCGGCGCGCTGCAGGGCTGGCTCGTCCAACGGTTCAACCTGCAGCCGTTCCTCGTGACTCTCGCTGGGCTGTTCTTCTGTCGCGGGCTCGGGCTCTGGATCTCGTCGGAGTCGATCCAGGCGAACCACCCTTACTTTGACACCCTGCACCGGATACGCATCCCGCTTGCGCCGCACGTGTACTTCCCGTTCACGGCGATCGTGCTGGTCGCGGTGTTCGCGGTGAGTACGTATCTGTTGAGGCAGACGCGGTTCGGTCGCACGGTCTATGCGATCGGCGGCGACGAGCAGAGCGCGTATCTGATGGGGCTGCCTGTGGCGCGGACGAAGGTCGCGGTGTACGCGCTCTCCGGCTTTAGCGCCGCGCTCGGCGGTGTGCTGCTGGTGATGCTGACCTCGGCTGGGAACGCGCTGAATGGGACGGGGCTGGA
>OBLQ010000308.1_pt1 | contig 18389 bp, 15 predicted proteins | sample 1519881 | NCBI WGS metagenome assembly OBLQ01 (sample SAMN01911456, study PRJEB22533) | soil metagenome | biome: Soil | place: Malaysia | collected 2012-04-30 | depth DG_metagenome m | reverse complement strand
CCACCATCAATGCCGGCATGGACATGGTGATGGTTCCGGACAATTACCAGGAATTTATTCGCCTGCTCACCGAACTTGTCCAGGAGGGGCGGGTGCCGATGTCACGTGTTGACGATGCCGTGGGGCGAATCCTTCGTGTCAAGTTCGCCATGGGACTGATGGACCCGAAGCGCTCGCAGCTTGCCGACCAGGCGCTCGAAAAGCAGTTCGGCTCTCCCGAGCACCGCGCCGTAGCTCGGCAGTGCGTCCGGGAATCCCTGGTGGTCCTCAAGAACGAGCACTCCATTTTGCCGCTCGCAAAGGGCCGTCGAATCCACGTAGCAGGCAAGAGCGCAGATAATATCGGAAACCAATGCGGTGGATGGACCATCACCTGGCAGGGTCGCAGCGGAAACACCACGACGGGAACCACCATTCTCGCCGCGATTCGCAAGGCCGCAGGCAGCGCCAACGTGACGTATTCGGAAGACGGCACCGGCGCGAATGGCGCTTCAGTTGCCGTCGCCGTCATCGGCGAAACACCTTACGCGGAAATGCATGGCGACCGCGAAAATCTGAACCTCGACCCGGAAGACGTTGCCGTGGTGGAGAACCTGAAACGCAGCGGCGTACCCATCGTGGTTCTGTTGGTTTCCGGCCGCCCGCTGGCAATTGACGACATTCTGCCCAAGGCAGACGCCCTGGTCGCCGCCTGGCTTCCCGGCACCGAAGGTGACGGCGTGGCCGACGTGCTGTTCGGAAAGGGGAAGCCGGCCGGAAAACTCTCTTTCACTTGGCCGAAGGGATCTTCAACCAGCTTTCACCTGGGCGATCCCGGCTACGAAACTCTCTTCCCATTCGGTTACGGAGAGAGTTGGTAAGAGGGCTCGTGACCACACCGAAGCCAGCGGCTATACGTGCCCGCCTCCAGGCTTTTTGAAAAAAGCCAAAAGCGTGCACAATCGAGCCTGGAAGCGCAGTGTGATGTGTGTTAATTCTGCCCTGCGGACTCATCAAGGGACATCTCAATCTCTTCCCACTCGCGCATCTTTTCCCTGATGTCGCGGCGCAGTTCATCAATTCTCCTGGAAAGGCGAATGGATTCCTCGGCGCTTTTGAAGTTCGCAAGATCATGCTCACAGGAAGCAATCTCCGCTTCCGCGCGCGCGACATCCTCTTCGAGCTCTTCCTCACGGCCCTGCATTCTCCGAACCAGAATCGGATTGAGCCTTTTCGGTTGTTCCTCGGACTCTTCGGGATGGCCATTGCTGCCACCGGGCGCGGCCGGTGCCTGCTCGGGTGCCGGTTCATCCAGGCGGGAAGCATTCCCTTCTTTCTGCCACAAATAATCCTCGTAATTGCCCGGGTAATCTTGGACTTCTCCTCCGCCGATTTCGAAAACGCGCGTGGCCAGCTTGTCGATGAAGTAGCGGTCGTGCGAAACAAACACCACTGTGCCCGCGAATTTTTGGAGCGCTTCCAGCAGCACGTCTTTGGCGCGCAGGTCCAGGTGGTTGGTGGGTTCATCGAGCAGCAGAAAATTAGCGGGACGCAGCAGCATGCGAGCCAGAGCGTAGCGGTTGCGCTCTCCGCCGGAAAGCACGCCGATGCGCTTGAACACTTCGTCGTCTGAAAACAGAAAACTCCCCAGCAGCGTACGCAGTTGCGTCTGGCCGCTCAGCGCTGCCGGCGCCAAACTCCCGACGTCATCGATCAGGCGGGCCTCCGGATCGAGTGCCTTGTACTGGTCCTGCGCAAAGTAATCGGCTTCCACGTTGTGGCCCAGTCGGATTTCACCGGCCGTCACCGGTTCCGCGCCGGCCAGAAGCTTGATCAAGGTTGATTTCCCGGCGCCGTTCACGCCTACCAGGGCTACGCGGTCCCCGCGGTTGATGACAAGGTCGACGCCCGCGAACACCTGGTTCTCGCCGTAGCTCTTGGCCACGCCGTTGAACTCCGCCACCATGCGTCCGCTTGCCGCCGGCTGCGGAAACGAGATGTGAATGGTCTTCTCCTCGGGCGGCAACTCGATCCGTTCGATCTTCTCGAGTTCCTTGATCCGGCTCTGCACCTGGCGCGCCTTCGTGGCCTGATAGCGGAAGCGGTTGATGAACACTTCCAGATGATGGATGCGTTCCTGCTGGTTTCTGTAAGCAGCCTCAAGCTGCGCTTTGCGCTCCTCTTTCTGCGTGAGATAGCGGTCGTAGTTGCCCGCGTAAAACCAGGCACACCGGTTCCAGATTTCAACAATCTTGTTCACCGTCACATCGAGAAAATAGCGGTCGTGCGACACCAGGACAAAGGCGTGGGGATAGCTTTCAAGATACTGTTCAAGCCAGTTGCGAGCTTCGAGATCCAGATGATTGGTGGGCTCATCCAGCAGGAGAAGATTGGGTTTGGTCAGCAGCAGCTTGGCCAGCGCAATGCGCATCTGCCAGCCGCCTGAAAACTCCTCGGTCGGACGCGCCTGGTCCTCGCGCGAGAACCCCAGTCCGTTGAGCACGGCTCCGGCCTGCGCTTCCAATGAATAACCGTCGCGATGTTGGAACTCTGTCTCCAATGCGTGGTAACGCTCGGCAACTCGCCCATATTCTTCGCCAGCGGGGTCAAGCTCTGCCATGCGATGGGTGAGTTCCCCGATCTCCCTTTCCATCTCAAGCAGATTTCCAAACACTGAAAGGCACTCTTCGAGCACGCTGCGTCCGGCGAGCTCAAGGCCATCCTGGGGAAGGTATCCGCGTGTGATGCCCTTGGCGGTGGAGAGAGTTCCATCGTCAAGGCTCTCAAGCCCGGCCAGCACCTTCAGCAAGGTCGATTTGCCAGTTCCGTTTCCACCCACCAGACCGACGCGGTCGCCTGGCGTCAAAAGCCAGTCAAGGCCTTCGAACAGCACCTTGGGGCCGAACTGCTTTCCTCCTGCAGAAAGTTGGATCATGATGGGAACCCGCGTGCTCCGCCCCACGCAGCGCGGGGGTTTGTTTGCACTCTCTTTAACTATATCAGGCCGGCGCCGGAGGACGCCCTCGCGTAATTCAGTACCAGTGCTCCACTATGGGTCTTTTCTCACCAGATCCAGTCACTGAAAAGTAAATCGAGACCTTTGAGGTGGCCGCTTTGATTTCTTCAGTTGGTATTGCCTTACATACAATAAGGCCTCATACTTTCAACGCTGTTCACGATGCCACCCATCGACCTGAACGAAAAACGAGGATTCATGCACGACGTACACAATTCAGCGTCCCCGGATCCCCTGGGCCGCATCCGCCGCATTCAAAGGACGGCGCTGGTCCTTCTCCTTCTCAGCGGCGTCATCAATTACGTTGATCGGGCCAGCCTGGCGGTTGGCCTGCCGCTGATTCGGCAGGAGCTGGGCATTTCCATTGCCCACAGCGGTGTTCTGCTCTCCGCGTTTCTCCTGGTTTATGCATTTTGCCAGCTGCCTGCGGGAGCCATAGTTGACCGCTTTGGTGCGCGCCTGGTCCTTTCCGCCGGACTCGTCATCTGGTCATTTGCCCAGGTCCTTGGAGGCCTGGTTTCCAGTTTCAAGCAGTTTCTGGCTGTGCGCGGCTTGCTGGGCGTTGGCGAATCGCCGCAATTTCCGAGCTGCGCCCGCATTGTTACGGACTGGTTTGCCCAGCGCGACCGGGGCCTGGCCACCGGCATCTGGAATTGTGCAAGCAGCCTGGGCACGGCCATTGCCGCTCCCCTCCTTACCATTCTCATGCTCCGACTCGGCTGGCGCTGGATGTTCATCACAATGGGGATAGTCGGACTGGTTGTGGGATTTGCTTTCTATGCCCTCCATCGCGACCCCAAACACCTGCGCCTGACTGACGCTGAGATGGAATATCTTTCCAGCACAGAGCGTGAGGCGCGGCCCATGGCATTTCGCGATTGGCGGCGTCTGTTTGGGTTCAGCACGACATGGGGGATGGTCTGCGGCTTTTTTGGGATCGTTTACATGAACTGGCTCTATTTCGCATGGCTTCCGCAATATCTTGAGATTCAATGGCACCTCAGCATCGCCAGGACGGGCTGGGTGGCTGCCATACCCTTTACTTGTGGAGTTGTCGGCAGCGTAACCGTAGGCCGCGTGTGCGATGTGCTTGGCAGGCGGGGTTTTTCTGCGATCAACAGCTGTAAGATTCCGATTATCGGCGCGCTATTCGGGGTGGTACTGTGCACGGCGCTGGCAGCCTATAGTTCAAGCAGTTTGTTTGCGGTGGTTTGTATTTCGATTTCTCTGTTTCTGCTCAACGGCAGCAGCACTGCCGCTTGGGCAATGGCCACCGTCGCGGCGCCGAAGAATTTTGCTGCTTCTCTTGGCTCCATCCAGAATTTTGGCGGATATCTGGGTGGTACATTGGCTCCCGTCGTGACCGGATACATGGTCCAGGCGAGCGCATCTTTCCAGTCAGCACTGCTGGTTGCCGCAGGCGTCGGGCTCTTGGCCGGTCTCGGGCATCTGTTCCTAGTAAGAAAGCCGATTTCGCTCTCCGCCGGCGAAAAATCGGAATAATTGAGGTTAACCCCTGGGGTGTGTCGGGCATCTAAGGTAATGGAGGGTAGTGCGGGAAGTAGATTCGCCTCCGGAGACCCGTTGAACCTGATGGCAGGACGGCCAGGATCCGGGCCGTAGCGGGCAGGACGGAGAGACAGCCAAAGTTGCCCAGCAGCATTGGGTGAGCGGCTCCCTAACACTGGGGAACTCTCCTGAGGCCCGATCACGGGTCTCCGATAAAAAACGGAATCGCAAAAAAGGCGGCGCGAAGCCGCCTTTTGTTCTTTCTGGCTTAATGTCAGAATCATGACGGCCGCCACGGAGTTTTACCGCGCAAAAAAAGACGGCCCTAAGGCCGTCTTTTGGATAACACACTTCAACTCACAGTTACTACGCTGCCATCGATTCCGGGTCTGCAAAGCTCGCTATTTTCGGGTTTTCGAGTTTGGTGTAGTCGGTGTACTTCATGCGGATGGCCTCTGTGTGAGTGCCAGCATTGAACACAATCTCTTCCGACTTTTCCAGTGCGCGGTCCACCCAGGTCTCCATGCCATAGAAGTGCCCGAACGGAGGGAAAGCACCCAGTTCGCAATCCGAGCAGATATTTTCTACCTCGTTCTCCGGCGCCATCTCGAGGTGCCGCACCTCGAGTTCCTGTCTGAGGTCATGGAGGTTCAGCCGGTGCGACGCGGGAAGAACCGCCATCACCAGGCGCCCGTCTGCATGGAGAATGACCGATTTGGCAAAATGCTTGCCGGAAACATGCAGCGACTGCGCCGTTTTCTGGGCAGGGAACGCCGGGTAGTGAGGAAGCAATTCAAAGCGAACGTTTTTTGAATCAAGGAACTCCTGCAATCGTTGAGACATTGACATCGCATCCTCCTTCCCTTCTTATAAGGACCATCTCCGCGAGAGAGCCTCAAGGTTTCTGTTTCGAGGGAGCCTGCCTGAATCCAAAGGATCTCTCGAAGGGTTTCGGGACCTGCCGCTTAGGCGATGGTAGCTGTAACGGACGCCGCCGCGGTCCCGGCTGCTGCCATTTGTTGGCAGAAAGGCCGACGGGTTTCCATGTTGCCTTGCCTTTCATCTCGGCCTCCTCTTCCTCTAATTATCGCTCTTTTTTGTCGCTCCCGCCGACGGGAAGGGAGCTGGCAGCCTTCTTCCCTGCGTCTGGGGATCGCACGCTCCCGTCCTGCGCGGTTGCGCCCTCCCCAGCGGGGATTCCGATGGCTACCCACCGTTGACTCCACGCTCCCTTCCCGCCAAACACATGCGAATGACCTTCATGCCGCTTTAGTCTCGATGGCGATCTTCTTTGCCGGAGCAGCTTTCGACATCATGAATTCCAGCACTCCGTCCTTCAGCGTGGCGCTGATTCCTTCCGTGTTCACTTCCACTGGCAGATCGATAACGCGCAAGATCCTCTCCGCAGCGCGTTCGGAGTAGACGGTTTTCCCCTTCTTTTTTTCTTCCTTCCCGGCTTCATGCTTGCCAGTGATAGTCACTCGGCAGGGTTCAACACTGACCTCCAACTCCTCTGCCTTAAATCCCGGGACTTCCGCCTCCACTCTGAGGCCTTCGTCGGTTTCCTCTATGCTGACGCTGACCGGATGCAGCAACTCGGACTCAGCTCTGAACCAGTCGTCGAGGTCACGACCGAAAATCCTTCCTTCTTCTTCAAACAACTGGAATGCGCGGCGCGAAATTATTTCGTGCATTTCCCGCATGCGTTCGAAGATGTTGTCGAATTCCGTGACCCTGAAGGGAGCAGGATGTTCGTGGGACGTTATGGCTAAATGCTTGCCCGCCATGGCTATGCTCCTTTCCCACTCAACCAGCGGCGCTGGCGGGTTCATGCGACCAGGCGGTTATCGAGACACGCTGGTCATCTTCCCCGAAGCCAGCGCCTGCCTTCAACTTGACACTAGCCCTCAGTGCGCAAAGTTTCAGTGAGCGTACTCACCCATTAATGTGAGATATCTCACACAGTGAAAGACTGCGCAAAACCAATAAATCGCGCGCGGCCCATATAGGTCGTCAGACAGCCCGTAATGGAAAGGGCCTCGGCCGCATTGACAAGTTCCATCACAGCGCTCACCAGGGCGGCAATTGGGATTAGCCAGCGACCTGTTGCGTCTGAATCTGTCGGAGGCGAGTCCGGGAAGCCATGGAAAGGATCATATATTCACAGCCTCCCCGGAGCCGATCCCCGAAGGTGCGCGAGGCTGCTCTTGACACGCCGGGGCGCATCTTAGAGCGCGCAGCATTGTAAACGGTGGGAAAGCTTTTGACGGAACACACTGGAAATACCAGTGGCTATTTGAAGGCTTCGGCGTGGTGGCGCACGTCCGCGCCCTCTACCAGGAAAACCACGTCTTCGGCGATGTTGGTGGCGTGGTCGGCAATGCGCTCAAGATTGCGGGCGACAAACATCAGGTGGATACATCCGCGGATGGCCGAGGGTTCCGCCTCCATGTACTGCACAAGCTCGTCGTAAACGGTGTCACGCATCTGGTCAACCGCGTCATCGGACTTCAGGACGTTGCGCGCCAGGCTCGCGTCTCTTTTGATAAAAGCATCGAGGCTCTCACGCAGCATGGATTGCACCAGATTGGCCATCTGAGGCAGATCGATTAATGGCTTAATAGTCGGTTCATGCATCAGCGAGCGCGCACGCTCCGCGATGTTAACAGCATGATCGCCCATCCGCTCAAGGTCACTGTTGATCTTGATTGAGGAGGTGATAAAGCGCAGGTCCGTAGCCATTGGCTGTTGCAGCGCCAGCAGACCCGTCGCCAGATCATCAATCTCGATTTGCATACGATTAACGCGAACTTCGTTCTCCATCACCTGGCGGACCTGTTCCTCATCCTGCTCCACCAATGCCAGGACGCTGCGGTAGATGGACGACTCAACCAGGCCGCTCATCTCAAGCAGCCTCTTTCGCAACTCATCGAGTTGAATTTCAAAATGACGCAATGGGCCGCTCCCCCGCCGTTAGCCGAACCGGCCGGTAATGTAATCTTCAGTCTCTTTCTGCGCAGGATTCTTGAATATGATGTCCGTCTTGTTGAACTCGATGAGCTTTCCAAGCAGGAAAAATCCCGTCTGGTCCGCCACCCGTGCCGCCTGCTGCATGTTATGCGTAACGATCACGATGGTGCAACTCCCCATGAGAGCAAAAAGCAATTCCTCGATCTTCGCAGTCGCGATGGGATCGAGCGCCGAACACGGTTCATCCAACAGCAGAACTTCCGGATCGATTGCCAGGGCGCGTGCAATGCACAGCCGTTGTTGCTGCCCGCCCGAAAGCGCGTAAGCCGACTTGTGCAGATGGTCCTTTACCTCATCCCATAGAGCGGCGCGCCTCAGGCTCTTCTCCACCACTTCTGCAACCTGCGCCCGGCGCGTCATTCCATTGACTTTCAGACCATATGCAACATTCTCGAAGATGGACTTCGGGAATGGGTTCGACTTCTGGAACACCATCCCGACACGCCGCCTGAGATTGACGACGTCCATATCAAAGATATTCTGACCATCAAGCAGAACCTCGCCCTCTGCACGGGTTCCGCGGACTGTTTCGTGCATTCGGTTGAGGGTTCGCAGAAAGGTTGACTTCCCGCACCCCGAAGGCCCGATCAGGGCCGTGATCTTTCCCTCCATGATCTCAAGGCTGACGTCAAAAAGAACCTGCCTCGCACCGTAAAGGAAATTCAGCCGGTTGACGGCAATCTTCAGCACAGATTCACGGGCCTCTTTTTCAGAGTCCGCAAGCGGTCGCTCGTACCCCGGCACTCCGATCATCACCTCCGGGTCAGTCACATTTCCCATAGCATTATCCCCGCGGCGCCAGACTCTTTCGAGACAAAATAAGCCGTGCCCCAATGTTAGCAATAAGCACCAGCATGAGCAAGATGAAGCCAGCCGCCCACGCCTGACGGTGCCAGTCCGCGTAGGGCGCGATGGCGTATACGTAAATCATGACGGGAAGCGAAGCTGTAGGCTGGTTCAGCCCGTGGCTCCAGAACTGATTATTGAAGCTTGTAAACAGCAGAGGCGCGGTCTCTCCCGCCACCCGGGCAAGGCCCAGCAACGCGCCAGTGGCAATCGCCCGGATCGATGCGGGAATCACGACCGTAGCGATGGCCTTCCACTTGCTCGCGCCCAGGGCCAGGGCACCTTCGCGAAGAGGCATCGGGACCGCTCTCAGGAAATCTTCTGTGCTGCGAAGCACGATGGGAATCAGCATCACCCCGAGAGCCAACCCGCCAGCCCACGCGGAAAAGTGGCGCATCGGCAGAACAACAAGGGTATAAGCGAAAATGCCCATTACAATCGAGGGAACGCCGTTCAAGAGGTCCGCCGTATACCGAACCAGAAACGTAAACGTCTTGCCCCCAAATTCAGCCAGGTAAATTCCCCCCAGCAGGCCCGTGGGAATGCCTGTCAACGCCGCAATCAGGAGCAGTTTTCCACTCCCGACTATAGCGTTCGCCATCCCGCCGCCCGTTTCTCCAACAGGCGCAGGCAAGTGGGTAAGGAAGGTCCAAGTCAGGTACTGCCACCCGTTCCAGCCAAGATATCCCAGCACAATCAGCAGGACGGAGACCGAAAGAAGTGCGCAAAGCCCGGTAAGGGTAAGCATCAACACGTTGACGAATTTTCTCCAGCCGAGCCGGGGATTCATGGGTGAGCCGTTCCCTTTCTTGTGGTCACCACAATCAGCACGCGCGCCAGGGCATTGATAATGATGGTCACCAGGAAGAGTACCAGTCCGAGTTCGATGAGGGACTGGAGATAAAGATTCCCAGTTGCTTCCGTAAACTCGTTGGCAATGACGGCTGCAATCGTGTAACCGGGGGCGAAGAGCGAAGCGCTGATTCTTGGGTCGTTCCCAATCACCATGGTAACAGCCATGGTTTCACCCAGGGCCCTGGCCAGCGCTAAGAAGATTGATCCGTAGATTCCCGTCTTCGCGTAGGGAACAACCACCCTCCATGTTGCCTCCCAGCGGGTCGCCCCTAAAGCCAAAGCGGCCTCGCGCTGGTCAACCGGCACAGCCATCAGGACCTCCCGCGAGATCGAAATGATGAAGGGAATAATCATGATGGTAAGAATCACTCCAGCAGCCAGCATCCCGATCCCGTACATCTGGCCCTGGAAGAAGGGCAGAAACCCCAGCGTAGCCTTCAGGAATGGTTCGACATCCGTCCGAAGAAACGGTACGAGCAGAAAAATGCCCAGCAGCCCGAGGATCACGCTAGGTACAGCCGCCAGAAGTTCCACCACAAAGGTCAGGACATGCGAAATCCTCGGCGGAGCAAGCTCTGCAAGAAAGATGGCTGCTCCGACCCCCAACGGCAGAGCCAGCAACAGGCTCACCGCTGACGTGACTAGCGTTCCATAAATAAATGGCAGCGCTCCGAAATTCTCGAAGACGGGGTCCCAGGTACTCGTTACCAGAAAGCGCCATCCAAAATGTTGGCGGGGAAGCTCCGAATGGGTCCACAATTCGTAAACCAGGAGCAGCGTGATAAGAACGACGCTGGCCGCGAAAGCCAGGGTGATCAGATGGGCTATCTCATCTCCACTCCCCAGCCGCCGAACAAACGATTTCATCCTGCCCCCAAAGCCTTGGGGTCCGGGGCTGGTTGGCTTCTCAGTGGAAAGAGGCATGGTTGCCATGCTAATGGATCTGAAGAATGCTGCCCGTTTCCTTCCCCTCAAATCGGAGGTACTTACAACGACTCCGAAGGAGTGCTGCAAAAGGGACCGTGCCACCAACGGGCGGGGATGGCCCCTCCCTGTTTCCCATCGGGCGTTCCCATTTCCTCCTGTGTAATCTTATGCCAACGAAAGGGAACAAGGCTATGATACAGCGAATAAATCAGTGAATTCTTCAAGATCCATCATAGACGGCGGACACACGAATAGTATAAACCGCTTCTGTCACAGCTCAGAGTTCCCATCGTTCTGATGCCCGGCGAGACCAGCGCTGACTTGCTACAAGCATTCGGGAACCGCCGGGAAGAACATACGTTCTACTTCCAAACCGCAAATCGCCTAACTGACCAAGGAAATATGCTCCGTATTAAGGTCCTTCACGGAATCAGGCAACTGGCCGTAATCAAGGCTCTCAACCATGGCCTGGCCGTCACTGACCATCCAGTGCAGGAAGTCTTTGATCGCATCCCGTTTTGCTTCGTCAGCAATATGAACCGGAATCAACAAATACGTGAAGCTGCAGATCGGATACGCATCCTTGCCCGGCGGGTCGGTGATCGAAACGCGAACGTCATTCTGCATTTCGCTTGCAGCGCCGGCGGCCGCTTCCTTAGCCGTTTCCAGGCTGGCTTTAACAAAATTCCCCGCGGAGTTCTGAACAAGGCCGTAAGACATCTTGTTTTGGAGGGCGTAGATAAGCTCCACATAACCAATGGAATAGGGGGTCTGTTTGACGACCCCGGCCACACCCTCGTTGCCTTTGCCGCCCAGGCCGACGGGCCACTGAACAGAGGTATTGCTGCCCACCTTTGACTTCCAACCCGGGCTGACTTTTGAGAGATAATCGGTCCAGACAAAGGTAGTGCCGCTTCCGTCGGAGCGGTGGACGACAGTGATGTCTTTAGCAGGAAGCTTCACACCGGGATTGCTCTTCTGGAGGTCCGGCGCGTTCCACTTGGTGATTTTGCCAAGATAAATTCCAGCGAGGGTTGCCGCCGTAAACTTCAGCGGGACCTCAACCCCCGGAATATTATAGCTAGGCACTACCGCTCCCAGCACCGTGGGGAACTGCACAATGTGCAGGTTCATTTCCTGGAGCATGTCGTCTTTAAGCGGCATGTCCGAGGCGCCGAAATCAACCGTGCCTGCATGAAGCTGCCGGATTCCGCCACCAGAACCAATGGACTGATAATTGATAGAAACGTTTGGATGAAGCTTATGGTATTCGCTAAACCACTTTGAGTAGATCGGATAAGGAAAAGTGGCGCCCGCAGCATTCAGCGTGATGGTGCCTGAGGCTGAGCCAGAACCTGATTCCTGCTGGCTGCAAGCCGTCAGCAGACCAACCAACGCCACCGTCACAGCCAGGGCCGCGATTGTACCTCTTAATCTGATTTTCATTAGTTATTCCTCTCATTGAGATTGACCATGAATTGTTACAATTGCGTTAAGGTTATGTTACAAAATTGTTAAGGATGCGGAGCCGAACGGCCCAGCAACGGCCACCCCAATTGTGCGTTACTGGGAGCCCCTACGAAGATTCGAATTTGCGTTCCCAAACACCCCTCGGATAGGCCGGACTCTCGCAAACCTTGCGTGAACCGGCCCATCCAAGTCCTCCGCCAGCAGAAGCATTCTCGCCTACTTAATCAAGGCGATGTGTTTCATGTCAATACTCTTCACCGACTGGGGCAGCTGGCCGTAATAGAGACTTTCCACCATCCCCTGGCCATCGTTCAGCATCCAGTGCAGGAAGCCTTTGATCGCATCGCGCTTTGCTGCATCAGCAATGTGATCCGGGATCAGCAGGTACGTGAAGCTGCAGATGGGGTAAGCGTCCTTGCCCGGAGGGTTGGTGATCGAAACGCGAACGTCGTTCTGCATTTGGCTGGCAACGCCGGCGGCTGCATTACTGGCACTTTCCAGGCTGGCCTTAACGAAATTTCCAGAGGAGTTCTGCACAAGGCCGTAAGGCATATGGTTCTGAAGGGCGTAGATCAGTTCCACGTACCCGATGGCATTGGGAGTCTGCTTGACAATTCCAGCGACGCCTTCATTGCCCTTGCCGCCCAGTCCCACGGGCCAGTTGACACTGGTGTTGCTACCCACCTGGCTTTTCCATTCGGAACTCACCTTTGAAAGGTAGTCCGTCCAGACAAACGTCGTGCCGCTGCCGTCAGACCTGTGGACGACAACGATGTCATTGCCAGGGAGCTCGACACCAGGGTTGGGTCCCGTGATGGCGGGGGCGTTCCACTTGGTTATTTTACCGAGGTAAATCCCGGCCAAAGCTTCCGGCGTAAACTTTAGTGTGGCATTCACACCGGCAATGTTGTAGCTGGGCACAACAGCTCCCAGCACGGTGGGGAATTGGATGATGTGGAGGTCGAGCTTTTGCAGCAACTCGTCGTTCAGCGGCATATCCGACGCCCCAAAATCAACCGTTCCGGCGTGGAGTTGTTGGATCCCGCCACCGGAACCAATGGACTGATAATTGATAGCCACGTTTGGGTGAGCTTTGTGGTAAGCGTTAAACCACTTGGAGTAAATCGGGTAAGGGAAAGTGGCGCCTGCGGCGTTGAGCTGCAGGTTGTCAGGCGCCGGGGCAGGTGCAGGGGCGGCTGGTGTGACCACTATTTTCGCGGCCAGAACCACCCCAAGAACTGCTATCCAAATCGATCCTAATTTAAGAAACTTTTTCACCTTTCTTTCCTCCTGTTGTGGATTTTTCAGCCAGCGACCGCATTCTCGCCGCCGGTTCCAAGGCATCAAATAGACTTAATGATGACCCGCCAATCCTTCTTGCCAGCCAAACCGGGCTTACAAGCTAGTAGTTGAACTGCGTCCAGACGACAATTCCGTTTGTGTCCGGACCCGTCTGCCCCTGGGGGTGGACCCAGTGGAAGTTCTGGTCGCCGAACGCAACGTCGAAGTGACTGGTAACCTTGTAGCTGATGCCACCAATCGTGCGTGCGAAGTCCAACGGATTATCCGTTAGATCAATAGTCGAGGAGTCAAAACTTGTGTTTGGCTTGAAGTACTGAAAATGGTCAAACGCCGCGACGCGGGACTTACCGAGGCGGGCATGTCCGAAAAAGTGGAAGCCTTCCTTCCGCGTATGGATCCCGCTCATAGCTGCGCTCGCTGCCGAGTTGAACACATCGTAAGTGCCCCCCGACCCTGGCGAGGAGGAATAGCTCATTTTAGAAACCTACCTGCAAGGTAGCCTGCACTCTGCCTTCCCCTGGAATTGTGCTGACGCTGTGATTGGTTCGCTGGTAGTCAAACAACCAGATGTATTCCTTGTAAAAGTGCCAGGCTACGCCGCCAATATAGAGTCGCTGGATGTCATTGTAGACTGCTGTATTGGAGTTCATCTCATCTGCGCGGCCAAGAATACTGATTTTGCCTCGGTCATTTGGCAAGGGAATATGGACGGCTGCAAAGACGGAAAAGCCTCTCCGCTCGGCTCCGGTTCCGTCAGAGTTAATTGCAGTCCCACCCTGATTCCCTTTCCCGACAAATCCTTGCCCGGTAAGTGTAAAATGTTGGCTTTCGTAGGAAACCATCCCATCAAAAACACGCCAGTCCGGCGGGTCTGTCGCCTGGTTTCCTTTGCCGACGACACCGAACGCGGTGAACTGTAGCCCCGGTACATGGCTCGGAGCAGGGCGAATACTAACGCGGCCTTCGAAGACCTTATTTGTGTTCTTTTCTGCGGCATGGTACCCGCCGCCATTGTAGACGCCCACCTGCCAGGAACCATACTTGCCGGCATAGTGGCTGTTGACTTTGCTCTTGTAATCGCTGCTCATGCTTCCGCCGAAATCCGACCCGAACAGCACTCCAACGTCGGCGCTGTTGAAAATGCTGTTGCGCTCGAGAAACATGGTGTCCTGCATGCGGAATCCGTTCATAGCTTCTTCAAAGTCAAGCCAGGGCATGTGCGCCAGGCCGAATTCCATATATGGGGCGGTTATGGCGTTATTCCCCTTCCAATGGAACTTGCCGTACAGATACTTCACGCGCGCCTTAAAATCGCCTGTGGAATCAGAAGTGATATCGGTTACAAAGCGAGCGGTAAGGTACGACGTAACATCCACATCCGCGCCGAAATAGCCTCGCTTCAGCTGGAAGGAGTTATAGTCCGTGGTTTCGCCGGGAACGCCTGAGTACTGCTGTCCATTCTGATAGGATATATAAAACAATCCGATCGGCTTGAAACCTTTCAATGCAGCCGGCAGTTGGAACGTTTGGGGCGCTGGCTTGCTTGCACTGCCGCCACTCTGTGCCGGATTGGTTGCCGATGAAGTAGCGGAGGGCGAAGCGCTGGATGCCAGCAGAATATGTTGGGCCTCTCCCTGACTTGTGTGCGATGAAGCTTCAGAGGAAGCCGGAACCGCCTGAGAATCGCCAGCGGCGCCGGTTCTCTTAACGAGCTCCAGTCGCTGCTGATCGAGAGAGGACTGGAGTTTTTCAATCTGTTTTTGTTGAATGTCAATCTGCTGCCTCAGAACCTCAACGGCTTGAGAATCGCCGGCGGCAGAGGCCGGAATGACCGACGTCAGGCTGGCCACTTGTCCTGTTGAGGGGAATTGCGGAGCATTTTGCGATGCCGAGGTTGCCGCCACCTTGTTCACTTGATCTGTGGCCGACTCTCCCACGACATTCTGCGAAGATCGAGCGACCGAAGCTTCTTTGGAGGCATTGACAGTGGATGCAACCTGTGCCTGTAACTTGTTCATTGCCTGCAGAAGCTGAGCAATCTGCTCCTGCTGGAGGGCGAGCTGCTTCTTCAACTGGGCGATCTCGCCGGCTGAATCGGTCGATTCTTTCTCTCCTGGCGCGAGTTTCTGTGCTTTGGTTTGATCTTCCTGCTGTACTTTCGTGTTTTTTGAGTTCCGGTTTTTCGCCTTCGTGCTTGTTCCGCGCTTAATTTGTTTTGCAGGAACACTTGCTCCATCACCGGGCCGGACTGGATTTTCCGCTGCATGTGTGGCGGCTGATCCCGCCAGGCAGGCAGCAAGGACAGCCAAGCCCATGGGAAGCCAAGTGTTGTGTTTTCGTCCGAGCATCTCTACTCCTTAAATTAAGATGTGTTGCAAACGTATAGCTTGAAGCAGCTATACAGAATGAACTTGTTGTGAGTGGTCATCCCGCCACATCGTATTGTGGCCAGATAAAGGCAAGATGACGTTTGTGTTACGTTTCTGTTACAAAAATGTCCCTTCAGGTTTATGACCAGAAACTGCATTACTTCCTTGGGCTACGCAAGAAAGGCTTTCAAACGGCTCCAGTCTGCATCTGAATGGAGCATCAACTGACGCTGCGGGGTGCGGCTCGCCGCTTCCCTCCATTCGACCCAACTATGGAAAAACAAGCCTTGGGTCCTTCAGGGAGTAGCTCCGTGGGCTTCGCTCGGCACACCGCTGATCTTTTCAGCTGGCAGCCAAAAAAATGCAGGACCGGCAAACCTTCGCCGGCCCTGCCAGGAGAAGGGGCCTTACGCCTTGTGGAACCCCCGTGTGTTGTAAGTTGAATTGCCACTCCGGAAAATCTACACAGCCAGATGCCGTGGTTCCTCATGCGTAGTCGTGGCGGCATGCAGGCGCGAGCCGCGCCGCCGGTTTACATTGTCGACAGCGCACTTGAGAATGTGGACAATCTGCGGAACCGTGAATGAGTCTGTCATAAAGTCAAAGGCTCCATGGTCCATAGTGTCCAGGTAGAGCCTGGTATCAGCTGTGGGGGAGACAATGATCACGTTGACCGGCTCAACGGCTTTGGCCGCGACGTCCAGCACATCCATCCAGTTGCCATCAGGCAGTACCGTGTCACTCAGCACCAGGTGCGGACACGGCATTTCGCAAAGTTGTATCTCTGCTTCCAATGCGCTCCTCGCCCGGACAACTCTGATGGAGAGCGCATAGAGAACCAGTTGCAAGGTGTATAAGCGGTCGTTTCGGTGGTGAATCAATAACGCGGTTACATTTGGCTTCATAGCCAGTCTGCCTTGTTCATCTTCAAGTGTTAATTCTATTTTCACGCTCCCAGCATGAAGGATGACTGTTAAGCGTTGATGACAAATTAATGAATGTGCGGTTACATTACAGAGGCCAGGATTGCAGGAAGGATTACAGAACCGAGGGTCCCTTCAGATTGTAGATTCTCAGAAGGCAGTTCATCTACAGACCTGACGGCGGAGCGTTTGTGGGTGGGTCCTTATGTGTACTTCTTGGCCAGACGGGCGGCGACAGGATCGTTGACGCGTTCACTCCAGCGCAGCATCAGGCCGGCCAGTTCTTTGACTTGCGAACGCGATTCCGGGCGCGGGAAAAGGTCTTCTGACTCGCCGAGGTCTGCTTCCAGATTGTACAGCTCGTCCTTGGGATGGTCACGGAGAATCAGCTTCCATTGTCTGGTCCGCACAGCGCGCTCGATGGCAGGGGTGCCCCCGACGCCCAGCTGCGAAATATTCTCAATGAATACCGGCTCTTTCCAGCCCTGGTCGTTCTTTCGAATCTCCTCAAGCCGGCTCCGTCCCTGCAAACGTTCCGGCAGGGTCAGACCTGCTAATTCAAGCAGGGTTGGCATCAGATCAATGGTGGAAACACCCCCCTCGTAATCAACGCCGGAAGGCAGGCCATTGGGGTAACGCATCAGGAATGGCACCTTGGCGCTGTCGTCGTAGCAGACTCCCTTGTCGCTGCTCCCGGGCCTCTCGCCAAAGGTCTCCCCATGATCGGATGTGAAACAAACGAAGGTGTTGTTCTCGAGATCTAAACCTTCCAACTTGGCCAACACCTGGCCAACAGCCCTGTCCACTGCCGTTACAGCTCCGTAATAACCGGGAATCGGAACCCCCCAGCGGGCGTAGACATTCTCGTCGTGCAGTGGAGGATCGTACGGAGTGTGGGGCGGATAGTGCGAAACCACCAAGGCAAAGGGCCTGGAACGGTTCTTTTCCAGGAAACCCATAGCTTGATCCGCTTCCACGTCTGTCCGGTAGGCTGAGCGGTATCGTTCACCCACCCAGTGCGGTTTGTGTGAATTGTAGCCGGCCCAGTAGTCAAAGAAACCCGGATCGTCATCGCCCAGGTGCCACTTGCCAATGTAACCGGTGTAATAACCCGCGTTGCGAAGCAGGTTCGGCCAATTCGGTGACAGTCTATACTGGGGAAGCGCGAAGGCATTCGGGACATGATAGATGTTGTGCTGAACGTGCGTCGTGTGAGGGTACACGCCTGTGAATAGCGACGCCCGCGAAGGGCTGCACAACGCCTGGGGACAGTAGGCGTTGCTGAACCGAACGCCGTCGCGCGCAAGGCCGTCCAGGTTGGTAGTTTCCGTAAAGGAATTGCCCGACACTCCGAACGCATCAGCACGAAACTGGTCAGCCAGAATAATCAGGAAATTCGGTCGGGAAGTTTGCGGACCGGGCTTCACCATTGTAGCTGCCGCGGTCAGAGCAAGAAAATCACGCCGGTTCATAAGACTCCCATTCTTTTCAGAGTTATTGCGCCATCAGAACGATGCAGAATAGCACATCCCGTTGGCGTCTCCTGCCAACTACCAGTTTGTAATAGACCCGTCAGGCCGACGGAACATTGGAATAGGGCGCGAGCGCTCCGTGATCTCGGCTGCAAGTTGCAGGGATTTCGTGTCGAGCTCCACTCCGAGCCCGGGCCGGCGGTTGGGCCACAACTTGCCGTTCCTGAAGTCGTAGAATTGCGGCAGGTGGGAGTATTCGTGCACGCCATCGCCCAGCATTTCCATCATTACCGGGCCGGCGAAAGTTCCGCAGCAATGGACCAGTGTGGCTTCCGAAACCGGGCCTGTAAAGTGGGGAATCAAACCGACGTAGTGCGTGTCGCATAATGCGGCGATCTTCATATATTCAGTGATGCCGCCAACATTTGGGAGTGTCACCCGCGCGTAGTCAATCAACTGGTTTTCAATCAGCCACCGGACGTCCCACTTGCTGCCGAACTGCTCGCCCACGGCGATGGGCACCTTGACCTGCGCGCGCAATTCACGATAGACGCCAGGATCTTCCGAGCGAACCAGGTCCTCCGCAAAATACGGCTCCAACGGTTCGATCAATGTGGAGAGGTGCACCGCATCCGGGAAATCCAGCCGGGTGTGATAATCAACCGCCCAGTCGCCATCAGGGCCGACGCCG
>OBLQ010000307.1_pt1 | contig 18417 bp, 17 predicted proteins | sample 1519881 | NCBI WGS metagenome assembly OBLQ01 (sample SAMN01911456, study PRJEB22533) | soil metagenome | biome: Soil | place: Malaysia | collected 2012-04-30 | depth DG_metagenome m | reverse complement strand
GGTGAGAGGAATCGCCGTCATCGCTCGCGCTTTAGAGGCGCCATATCCCACGCGTTTGCCTGGAGCAAGCGCGGGGGCAATGCGCTGCGATTATTGCACCCGACGCTTGGTCGTGCGTCACATAATACGCCTACTTAGTGAGTACTGCCATGTAGTCCTCAGCACGATGCCTTAGTACGTGATCGGCATTTTCAGCGAGCGTGGCGAGACGTTGCCGGTAGCCCTGGTCGTGGGAGTGTCCTCCCGACGTGTCCCCGCCTTCAACGATGGATTGAATCAGGAATGCACGTAGCCGCCCAACTTCCCCGTCGCGCGACAATTCCGTTATGTAGCGGAGAACATGCCCATGCATGTCCGACGCAAACCTATCGCCGAGCCGATTAGATAGGGCAATAATCTTGACGCATTGGCCAAGCGCTATTGCTGCGGAAACCGGGATATTGTCATTTTGACGTCCAAATCTAGTGGGAACGCTGCGATGTGGCGACCCCTCCGGAAGGTCGGGGGCCAGCATTACGAAATCACCGAGCGCATCGATGATCTCATAAATCAATCGCGCACCCCGAGTTGGAAACTCGGCAGCTGGATCTATAAACCCGCCTGAAGCGTTGTAATTCTCTTCCAGCTTTTTCAAGATTCGCGGAAGGTCATAGAGCCACATATGCCACTTGATGCTTTGGTGGGCCGCCGCATCGACCATCAGGCGAAGAAATTGAATACCAACATAAGTCGAGTCTTCCCACCATTCCTGCTCAAAATGCGTGGCCGGCCCGTTAAGATAGACAACATAATCGCGATCGACAGTAGGATCGAGGCGCTTGAGCAAGTACTCTCCGACTGGCTTCCACACCGCGAGTGCTCTTGCGTTCTCAGCGTCGAAGAACAAGAAATGCAGGAGGCGATTGGATTCCGGGAATGCTTGGATTCGGTATCGCGTCGTTTGATGTTCGCGAATTTCCAGATAGAGAGCGCTCCCGACATCAGCGATCAGATCGCCAAAAAACCGATCTGAAAATTCGAATCGCTCATAACGCTTAAGACGTAATAGCGAAATCGCCGCATACGGACGCTGTTTCACCATGAAGCGACGAGCATCGTCGGCGCGATAGATGCTCCGAAGGATGTCTTCAGCGTGCTTTTCTTCCTTTTGCTGCGATGGAATAATGATGTGGAATTGGCCAATGATACGCGATATGGCTGTCGGCATTCGGCCCTTTTTGTGCTGCTCTCGATTATCGAGCGTCTTAATGAGATACTCGATGGAGCCTTTTCCGTTCAGTGCGGCCAGCCAATCATGCAGTCTTTGAAAACGCAGCTTACGGCGCGATACTCGATCAATGAGGGGTAGGTGCGGTTCGATAAGTTTCATAAGCTCCGCATAACGCTCTTCAATGAGGAGCTCGTCCACCAATCTGGACAAAACTGGTAGCGATGAAGGTCCTAACTTCGACAAGCTGTGAATCAACCAAGCGATCAGTGTCCAGCCAAGAACCACGAGAAACGCCGCGTCCTTTGACGTAAAGGATTTGTCGTCGGGTAGCATAAGCCACACGCATGCGCCGTCCAGCGCTGGTGGGCAGGGCTGCTTCAGTGCGTCGAAGAATTCGAGATATAGTGTAAGGCCGACTGCTACGGCTGCAGCGATTATCTGCAGAAGTCTGATTTCGAGCCTAACGCGGAGCTTTGCAACGGGAGTTGCTACCGTGTAGACCGCTACTACTAGAGCAAGGAATGTCAGAAAACCATCCGGCGTCATGTCGCCCTCTTCAACGGCTCGAGATTGACAAGCGCATTTCGTAAAAGAATTCGAACAACGCTTGCCATTACATTAGCGCTTTCGATGCCTTGCATCGAAAGCGTCCGTAGCACCTCCACCACAGAGAGAACTTCACGCCGCCCTACAAGCGCAGCCGAACTCAATAAACCCGCTTTTTCGGCTCAATATAATTGATCTCGTCCGTCATCGTGTAGTTGTGGACGGGTCGGTAATCTAGGGTCGCCTTGCCGTTCGAGAACCAGGCGACGGTGTGCTTCATCCAGTCGGCGTCGTTGCGGTCGGGATAATCCTCGCGCGCATGGGCGCCGCGGCTTTCTCGCCTCGCGGCCGCGCCCTCCATCGCGACGACGGCCTGCGCGATCATATTGTCGAACTCCAATGTCTCGACGAGATCGGTGTTCCAGATCAGCGAGCGGTCGGTGACGCCGATATCGGCGCCCGCTGCATGAACGTCGGCGATGAGTTTGCGGCCTTCTTCGAGCACCTCGCCGGTGCGGAAGACGGCGCAATGCGACTGCATGGTTTTTTGCATCCGGAGGCGCAGCGCCGCCGTCGGCGTTCCCCCCTTCGCATGGCGGAAGCGGTCGAGGCGCGCGAGCGCTTCTTCGCCCGCGCCTTTCGGCAGGGCGGGCGCCGGCATGTGGCTTTTGACGATCTCGCCGCAGCGAAGCCCCGCGGCGCGGCCGAAGACGACGAGGTCGATCAGGGAGTTCGAGCCGAGGCGGTTCGCGCCATGCACGGAAACGCAGGCCGCCTCGCCGATCGCCATCAGGCCCGGCACGACGGCGTCGGAATCATCGCCGCGCTTCGTCACGGTCTCGCCGTGATAATTCGTCGGTATGCCGCCCATATTATAGTGGCAGGTCGGGATGACCGGGATCGGCTCTTTCGTTACGTCGACGCCGGCGAAAATCTTCGCCGATTCCGAAATGCCGGGCAGACGCTCGGCGAGCACCTTCGGGTCGAGATGGTTGAGGTTGAGATAAATGTGGTCCTTGTGCGGGCCGACGCCGCGCCCTTCGCGGATCTCGATCGTCATCGCGCGGGAGACGACGTCGCGCGAGGCGAGGTCTTTGGCGTGCGGCGCGTAGCGCTCCATGAAGCGCTCGCCTTCGGAATTCGTGAGGTACCCGCCTTCGCCGCGCGCGCCTTCGGTGATCAAAACGCCGGCGCCGTAAACGCCGGTCGGGTGGAACTGGATGAACTCCATGTCCTGCAAGGGAAGCCCCGCGCGCAGCACCATGCCATTGCCGTCGCCGGTGCAGGTATGGGCTGAGGTGCACGAAAAGAAGATACGGCCATAGCCGCCGGTCGCGAGGATCACCATCTTCGCGTTGAAGCGATGGATCGTGCCGTCATCGAGCTTCCAGGCCATCAGCCCGCGGCATTCGCCGTCATCGGACATGATGAGATCGAGCGCGATGAACTCGACAAAGAATTGCGCGTTGTTCTTGACCGCCTGGCCGTACAGCGTGTGCAGCATCGCATGGCCGGTGCGGTCGGCGGCCGCGCAAGTGCGCTGGATCGGCGCCTCGCCATAGTTCTTCGTCATGCCGCCGAAAGCGCGCTGATAGATCTTGCCGTCTTCGGTGCGCGAGAACGGCACGCCCCAATGTTCAAGCTCGTAACCGGCGGCCGGCGCATGGCGGCAGAGATATTCGATCGCGTCCTGGTCGCCGAGCCAGTCCGATCCCTTGACGGTGTCGTACATGTGCCAGCGCCAGTCGTCCTCACCCATATTGCCGAGCGATGCGGCGACGCCGCCTTGCGCGGCGACGGTGTGCGAGCGCGTCGGGAAGACCTTGGTGACGCAAGCGGTTTTCAATCCGGCTTGCGCGGCGCCCAATGTTGCGCGAAGGCCCGACCCGCCGGCGCCGACAACGACAACGTCATAGGAATGATCGATGATCTCGTAGGCGTTCGTCATTCATTCGTCCTTAGAAGGCGAGGCGCCAGGCGGCCCAGAGGCCGGCCCCGGCGACAAGAAGCGCGGCGAGCGTGTTCAACGTCATGAAGACGCCTTTAAGGCCCGCATGCACATAATCTTCGATCAATTCATTCAATCCGATCCGCATGTGAAAGGCTGAAAGGACGATGAACGCGGCGAAGAGCCCGGCGGTCAACCGTTCCGACAGCCAGGCGCGCGCTGTCGCATAGTCCGCGCCGCCATGAGCAATAACGCCCCATACGAACCAAATGGCGAGCGGCAGAAGAAGGACGGCGCTGGCGCGCTGCGCGATGAAGGTCGAGGTTCCCTTGGCGGCCATGGACGCTCCTCTCATCCGATCGCGAAGACGAATATCCCGGCGGTCATCGAGAACGACGCGATATAGACGAGCCACGCCGTCGTCGTCGCCATTTTCGGCGCAAGGCCCCGCCCGGTGTCCCAATAAAGATGGCGCAGTCCGTTCAGCGCATGAAAGGCGAGCGACCAGCAAAAGCCGAAGAGAACGATGAGTCCGAAAGTCGATGTTGCAAGCTTCGCCGCAAAGGCGTAGGGCGCCGGGCCGAGCGCGGCGGCGAAGAACCAGATCGCGAGCAAGATCGCGCCGGCATAGAGCGCGACTCCGGTCGCGCGATGGGTGATGGAGGCCGCCATGGTCGGCGTCCAGCGCCAGATCTGAAGATGGGGTGAGAGCGGGCGGGATTTGGCGGCGCCGTCGGCCATGTGCTGCTCTTTTCAAAGGCGGTCGATCATTGGCGGCCGACAATAGGCGGGGCCGCCGGCCTGTCAACGCGCCCGCGTCGGGGGAAGGGCCGTTGCAAGCGTCGATCATTCATCGCAGTATCGAAAAACGAGGGGCGGTAGCGGGGCATGTCATGATCGGGCGGGGAATGAAGCGCGCGGCGGCGGCGGGGGCGGCGGCGCTCGCCTTGGGGCTCTTTGCGGGCGCAAGCGCGCAGATGAAGAGCGCGATTACCGCTGATGAACTCGAGGCTGTCCTTTCGGACGCGGGCTTGTCGCCGTCGATGACGACGGACGCGTCGACCGGTGCCCCGGTCGCGAAAGGCAAGGCCGGCGACGTTACTTTCTGGGTGCGCGCGCTTGATTGCTCGGGGACTCCAAAGTCCTGTCAGACGCTCATGTTCTTCGCGAATTTCGATCTTGGGCGCGGCGCGACAGCGAACGATTTTCGCATCATGAACAAGTTCAACGACAAGCAGGTCTTCGGACGCGCCTATGTCCTCGATGCGTCTCAGCAAGTCGGCGTCGATTATGTCATCGAACTCACCGGCGGCGTCAGCATGGACAATCTGACGTCGAACATTGCGCGCTGGTCCGACGTCATCACCGCCTTCATGAATAACTTCACGGAGTCGCAGACGGGCTCGAGCTAACGGCCCGATCCTCGCCGATCGTCAACGCTCGGCCTCGACCGCGATGGCCGCGCCGATAGAAGCGATGCCTTGCATTAGAAATCTGCTCAGGCGGCGCGTTCGACGAGCGCTTTGAGCTTTGGCGGCAGCTCGGCGCCGAGATCGCGAATGTGATTGACGATGCGGCGTTCGCCCTCGCCGAGAACGCCGTCCCGGCCGATGCGGTCGGCGAGCCAGTCCGCCTCTTCCGGCGCAATCTTTTCGGCCTCGACGATCCTGAGCTCTCGCGCTTCATTGCGTTGAGCTTGCGCCGAGCCGGCTTCCTCGGGTTTCAATCCGGCGAGGGAAAGCATTTTTTTCAGGAAACCGCCGGGATTTATCGTGCGATCCTCGGCGAAGCTCTCAAGGCGAAGCGCCTCATGGCGATCCGGCGGATCGAAGGTGAAATGCGCCATCAGATGGTTTGAAATGGCGACCACGAAAAACTCCGTCCACGCCTGATCGTTGCCAAGGCCCATAGTCGCGTCATTGATGTCGAAGATGAGTTCGGCTTCGTCGCGCGTGACGGCGACATTGTCGGCCCCGCCGCCCGCAAAAATAAAGCGGCGAACAAGCGAGGTTTCTTCGCGCGTGACCGCTGCGTCCGGACCTTTGTCGAGGATCGCGCGGCGAAGCTCGCCGGCGATGAACGAATGCATCGCCGGCGGGGTCTCGCGCGCCGTTTCGAGCAACCGCATCAGCACGCGGAACTCAAGCGGGCTCGCCGTCTCGCCGTCGCGCGTCACTCGCGCGCGCAAGCTCTCGAACTGGTCCGGCGTGAAATAGCCCTGCGGCTTTTGCTGACGCAGATAGAAATCCGTCGCCGCCTCTTCAAAGAAGGCCGGCCATTCGGGATCGCCCTTCGGGGCGCGCTCGCCGATCGCAAAAAGCGCGTCGAGTTCGCTGTTGGAGACAATGCCATTCGCAAAAACTTCGCGGCGCAAGAAGATGACATCTTCCGCGAAGACATATCCACTGGCGCCGATTTCGGCGAAACGCTCCGCGTTTCTGGCGGCTTTGGCCATGCCGGCTCCCCCTTCGATCCGCCGACAGCATCGCCGCGCGAAGTTAAGATCAGGAAAACCCGGGGCTTCTCTTGGCAGCCGAAGGTCTGCAGTCTCGCGTTGCGCTGAGGTCAACTGAGGTTAATTACGATGCGACGTAAGATATATCTTGACCGGGTAATTAATCTTACAATATATCGTACGTAATATATGGGAGGCAGAGATGCATTATTCTTTTGGGCGTTATGGCCCGGGCGGCCGCCCGATTTTCATCGCGGCGGGCCGTTTGCGCGGTGGCGGCGATTATGGCCGCTTCGGGCGAGGCCGCGGCGGCGGACGCGGCGGATTTTTTCGAGCGGGCCGCATGCTCGCCGACGGGGATTTGCGCCTTATCGCGCTGAAACTCCTCGAAGAGGCGCCGCGGCACGGCTATGACATCATCAAGGCGCTTGAAGAGCGCTCTAGCGGGTTTTACGCGCCGAGCCCTGGCGTCGTTTATCCGACACTGACTTATCTCGAGGAGGCAGGCTATGCGCGCTCGGCGAGCGAGGGCGCGAAGAATGTCTATTCGATCACCGAGGCGGGCCGCGCTTATCTCGACGAGCATCGCGAGATCGCTGAGAGCGTGCTCGGCGAAATCGAGCGCTTCGGTGCCAAGATGGCGCGGGCGCGCGAATGGTTCGACTGGCTCGGCGACGATGACCGCGAGCCGCGGGGCAGGCGCGACCGCGACATCCCTGAAAGCGCGCGCCGATTATTCGCCATGCGCCGCCGGCTTCGCCGCTCAATCGCCGAAATTCTCGACGCGCCAGAGGGCATTCAGGAAAAGGCCGCCGACATCCTCGCGCATGCGGCCGATGAATTGGATAGGCTCGAATAGCAGCGGCGCTGAGCAATCGTGGGGTGCATTAGGCGAAGCGCAATGCACCCTACTTACCCGACGCGACAAGCGCGCCGCTCCATGGCGGAAGATCGATCGTCTTATTGTTGAATGCGCCGCCAAGCCCAGCTTCGATTAGGCGAGCGCCGGCGGGCGCCGGGTAAGAAACGGGCGTCCCGCCTAAATTAAAGCAACAGAGGATCCGCTCGCCTTTATGCGCGCGCTCGAAAGCGAGAATGTTGTCACCCGCCGTGACGAGTTTCGCCGCGCCGTGAACGAGCGCCGGCAGGCGCCGTCGCAAAGCGAGCAATCTGCGCGTGAAGGCGAGCATTGATTCCGCATCGGCTTCCTGCCCGTCGACGGCGAGGGGCGGATGACACGGATCGAGCGGCAGCCACGTTTCCTTCGCGCTTGAGAATCCGGCGTTCGGCGCGTGCGACTTCCAAGGGAACGGCGTTCTCGCGCCATCACGGCCGGCGCCGGCCCGGTTGCGGATGGCGAAAGGATCGCGAAGGCGATCGGGCGGCACATCCGCTTGGGAAAGGCCGAGCTCATCGCCCTGATACAGAAAGATCGTCCCTTTAAGGCAAAGCAGGACGGCGAGCGCGAGCCGAATTTGCGCCGCGGATGGCGCGTCGCCGAAAAGCCGCGTCGGAAACCGAACGACGTCATGATTGCCAAGCGACCAGCTCGGCCAGCCGTCGACATTCTCCCAGGCTGCAATCGCTTCGGCGAAGAGGGTCGGCGTCGCGGCGCGGGCGTTCAGGAAATGAAAGCTGTAAGCGGTGTGCAGTCGCCCTTCGCCCGTATATTCGATCTGCCTTTGCAGCGGCGCATCGTCGAATATCTCGCCGAGCAACATCTTGTCGCCCGTCTTATCGACAGAAGCGCGCAACGCCGCGACGAAATCGAGATTTTCGGGCCGCGAGCAATTGTAGACATGGCGCTGATGAAAAAACGTCTCGGCGGGCGGCGCGCCTTTGTGTGGCGCCGCCGGATTATCTCTTAGCGCCGCGTCATGCGTGCAGTAATTAATAACGTCGAGGCGAAAGCCGTCGACGCCGCGCGCCAGCCAAAATTCGGCAACCTTCAGAATCTCGGCGCGCACCGCCGCATTATGAAAATTCAGATCCGGCTGCGCGGCGAGAAAATTGTGGAGATAATATTGCCGCCTCTCCGGCGCCCATTCCCACGATGGCCCGCCGAAGACGGACATCCAGTTATTGGGCGCCGTTCCGTCGGACTTTGCATCGGCCCAGACGTAAAAATCGGATTTCGAGCCGCCCTTCGCCGCCCGGCTTTCGGCGAACCACGGATGCGCATCGGAGGTGTGCGAATAAACCTGGTCGATGATGATCTTCAATCCGAGCGCATGCGCCTTTTCAACGAGCGCATCAAAATCAGCGAGCGTTCCGAAAAGCGGGTCGACGTTGCAATAGTCGGCGACGTCGTAGCCGAAATCCTTCATCGGACTTTTGAAAAAAGGCGAAAGCCAAATGCCGTCGACTCCTAGCGATGCGACGTAATCAAGGCGTTCGAGAACGCCCTTGAGGTCGCCGACGCCGTCGCCATCCGCGTCGCCAAAGCTGCGCGGATAGATTTGATAGATGACGGCGCCTTTCCACCAGGGGGTCATTTTCCGTCTCCGCGCTGACGCCGCGCGTAAAGGAGAGAACAGACACGGCGAGGAAATTCAAGATGGATCAGGCCCAGGATCGATTCGCGCCCAAACCCGTTTCTCCGTCGCCTGCTCCCTAAAAACGATAGCCGAGGCGCAGCTGCAGGACCGGATAGACTTTGTATTTGTGGACATCGTTCTGAAGGCTTTGGCGTTCGGCCTCGAGATCGACGAGGCTGACAAGTCCGCCGCTCGACTGAATGGGGTCGATGGTCGGCGCGCCTTGAAAGAAAGCGCCCGCCTCGACACCGATAACGACGCCGCCCGGAAGGGATTGACTATATCCGATAGACGCCTGTGGCGCGAAGTCCTTCGTATGCGCGCTTGTCGTCAATACGCCGACTTCGGCCGGCGTATAGAAGACGCCGTTGATCGTGACGCCGATCGTCGGCGTCGCCATCAGATCGGCGGCGTTGCCGTTGATGCGCGCGCCGCCGGAAAGGTAAAGGCCGTCGCCCAGCGGATAGACGTCCAGCATGACGCCGCCGGATTTTAGTTTGACGCGGCCGTCGTAATTGATGTCGCTTGAGGAAAAGCTCGGCGATATCGTGAGGAACGTGGCGTTTGCGCGCAGGCGCACCCAGTTGTTGAAACGGAAAGAAGCTTCCGGCCCGACGCCGAGCGCGCCGGCGGTCACACCGAAATCGACATGGCTGTCGGAGGCGTAAGCGCTCCCTGGGGCGGCCATGACGGCGAGCGTGATGGCGGCGACGGCGCTAATCGAATGTCTGCGCATTTTTGGGGGCTCCCGATGCGGCCTCGTCTTCTTGATGGCGCGCGAGGCTTCAGTTTGCTTGAAGCGGAACGATCGTATTCACAGAAAATTCGCGCAAAAAACGATGCGGACCGCGCAGCGCGCCGTCCGCTCCAATTCTTGCCGATCAGCGCCGCCGGCGCCCCCGGCGACGACAGGACTTAGACGCCAGGACCAAATTCCGCCCCTGAACGGGGCGGGTCACTGCGCCTTCCGGGCGCGGCGACCTGTGTCCGCCAAGGCAATGGGAGGATCTTGCCTCCGGTCGGTCTCACGCTCTGTAGAACTGTTCGATCGGGATTGCGACACAGGGGTTCCTCAGGACGTGAGTGTCGGAGATCGCGGTTGTCTTTGGTTGGCGCGGTAAGTTGCTTGACGTTGTAGCTATAGTCTGCATACAGTATGTAGATGGCTATCGCCACCGTACGGAACCGGCCGCTGGGCCGGGAAAATATCAGCAATGAGGCGGCCGAAGCGGTCCGCGCGATGATCGCCGACGGGCGTTTGAAGCCCGGCGAACGCGTCAACGAAGTCCATGTCGCGGCCGCGCTCGGCGTTTCGCGGACGCCGCTGCGCGAGGGGCTTCGCCTCCTCGCCGCGGAAGGAACGCTCGACGCCGCCCCGCGCCGCGGTTTCTTCATCCGCCCCTTGAGCGTCCGGGAATTCGAGGAGCTTTACGACATCCGCCCGATCCTCGACCCCGAAGCATTGCGCATCGCTGGGCTTCCGACGCCGGCGCGCATCGCGCGGCTCGAAAAGCTCGATCGCGCGCTCGCTGAGGCGCGCGGCGCCGCGGCTGTCGACATCGACAATGAATGGCATCTCGCGTTGATCGCCGACTGTCCAAACCGCGTTCTTCTCGAGTTGATCAAAAACATGATCGCGCGCACGCGCCGTTATGAGATCGCACTGATGCGCTCTGGCGAGAATGTCGGCGTAGCGAACGCCGACCATCGGGCGATCATCGCCGCCTTGAAGGCTGGCGATCTCGGACGCGCCTGCGTGGGGCTGAAGCGCAATATGCGGAGCGGCAAGGCCGCGATCGCTGACTGGTTGAAAGATGGAGAGGCGTTGAAGCAATGAGAGTGTTGTGTTCGATGATTTGCGCGTTGTTTCTCGTGGCGCCCGCGCTCGCCGCCGATCAGGTAAACGCTGATCTCGTCGGTCTTTGGGCCGGCCGCATCGACTTTACGCCGCGCCTCGATGGTCCCCTTGAAATAGCCCGCGCCGGAAAGGAATGGCGAGCCTCGGCCGGCGGACTTGAGGCCGCGGGCCGCGTCGACGGCGCCTCGTTGCGCTTTGATTTCCTGGACGGGGCAGGCAGTTTTCGCGGGACGCTTTCCGAAAAGAGCCGCAAAATAAGGGGTTTCTGGCTCAGCGCGCCCGGCCGGGCGGACGGGCGCGCCGATCCGAGCGCCGGAGGCCAGCCCTTCGCTGCGCCCATGGTCTTGAAGAAGGTCGGCGCCAATCGCTGGCGCGGCGTCATTCATCCGCTGCCGGAGCATTTTACCCTTTATATGAAAGTCGCCGAAGGCGAGGATGGGGCGCTCAGCGCCGTGTTCCGCAATCCGGAAGCAAATTCGACGGGCCGCGCGCGCTTTCTACTGCGTCGCGACGGCGACCAGATCGAAATAGGCGTCGCAGATGACAAAGGCGCGTTCCGAAAAAGAGGCGAGGCGAAGCTTCTCCATGCGCCAGACAGCATCAGTCTTTTCTGGCCTGACATTAACGGCGAGATCACGCTCCGCCGCGCCGACGCTCAGCAAGCGGCCAGTTTTTATCCGCGCCCGCCCGATGCGCCCGCCTATCGCTATCAAAAACCCCCAGAGGCTGGCGACGGCTGGAAGACTGCGCCAGCGCGCGATGTCGGGTTTGACGAAACTGCGCTGGCGCGGACCGTTCAGAAAATAGCGGAAACCGACCCAGCCGCGCCGCGCGCGCCGCTCATTCATTCGCTACTCGTGGCGCGGCGCGGCAAGCTCGTGCTCGATGAGTATTTCTATGGCTATGATCGCGATACGCCGCACGATCTGCGCTCGGCGTCCAAGACGTTTTCATCGGTCGTGCTCGGCGCCGCGATGCGCGAGGGCGCGCCCATCTCTCCGGAATCAAAAATATATGATCTCGCCGCCGATATGGGCCCGTTCGCCAATCCCGATCCGCGCAAACAAGAGATCACGCTCGGCGAACTGATGACGCACACCTCGGGCCTTGCCTGCGACGACAATGACGACGCCTCGCCCGGCAACGAAGGAACGATGCAGAACCAGACGAGCGAGCCGAACTGGTGGAAATATGCGCTCGATCTTCCGATGGCTCATGATCCGGGCGAAGTTTACGCCTATTGCTCGGCCGGCATGAATTTGATGGGCGCAGCGCTGACCGAAGCGACAAAGTCGTCGATCCCAGCGCTCTTTGAGCGGCTGATCGCAAAGCCTCTCCGGTTCGGGCGCTGGTACTGGAATCTCATGCCGACAGGAGAGGGCTATCTCGGCGGCGGCGCGCAGATCCTGCCGCGCGATCTTCTCAAGATCGGCGAGGCCTATCTCGACGGCGGCGTCTGGGACGGGCAGCGCATTGTCAGCGCGGATTGGGTTAAGGAGTCGACGGCGCCGAAGATCGACATCACGCCCGCGACGACCGGACTTACGCCCGACGAGTTCTCCAATTCGTATATCGGCGGCGCGGATGGCTTCGCCTGGCACCTCAATCCTGTTCATTCGGGCGGGCTGACCTATGCGGCCTACGCCGCGGGCGGCAATGGCGGCCAGCAATTGATTGTCGTTCCGGCATTCGATCTCGTCGTCGTCCTCACCGGCGGCAATTACGGACAGGGCGGGGTCTGGCTGCGCTGGCGCGACGATATTGTCGGGGGCGAGATCATCCCGGCGCTTTCCAAGCTGTGAGACTCAAAACGCGTCCCAACAACCGCTCCCTTGCGACGACCGGCGGGTGGGGCTCGCCGAAAGCGAATGGACTTCAAATGTCCGTTCGGGCTCATAGGTGGCAAGCGCTCACGAGCGCCGGCCAGGCCGCGGCGCTACAAATAGCTTGTGACTCGCGATGTCCAGGGCGAAATCGCGATCGATCAGGAGATCTGCGCCGAGAAGGCCATAAGGCCGCGACCGCACGCCAAGTGCGTTGAAGATCGGCGGATCATAGACGAGGACGATTCGATCGCGCCAGCGCGCGCGACCTGCCCGAATCGTTCGCAGGCGCAAGGCTTTGGCGTTCTTTTTGTCTCCAAAGATATCGTTGATCCGTGCGTCAATTCTCGAACCGCCTGGACTGAATGTGATCGTCCCCTCGTAAAGCTTCTCTATAACGGCGTAGTTTACGAGCGTCGTACTGGCGCCAAGGTCGAGAATAAGCTTCAGGTTTTGGGCGCCGGCGCTGGCGTCTGTAACGTACAGCATCTGGGAAGCGGACTTGAAATCATCGCCGTACAAATCAACCGTCTTTAGCTGTTCTCTTAACGCAGCGGGCAAGCCCCCAGCAGGGTAGATCGACATCGTCGATTGGTCGTGATTGAAATACACTGCATATTTTTTAAGGAAATCGAGCCCGATCACGCCTTGCGGCGTGCGCATGGCGTTTGACCAGTCTGGCACGATGACGCCAACATGATCGGGAAGAATCGCCCCGCCGAGCGCAATGTCGCCGAGGCGGTAAGGCGGAAGCAGGCCGGTGCGCACAAGGCCGAGTACCCGGATCTGCGCGCCGCCGGTCGGTTGAAAGTTCTGGTCGGCCGCGGCGTTCTCGAAAACGAATGTCAGCGTCGCGCCTGTATCGATCATGAAATCGTACGGGCCCTTGCCGTTGATCGTCGCGTCGACGACGATCGCGCCGTCATAGTCGATCCGATAGGGAAGGGTTGCGATCGGCTCGGCAGCGCAAAGCTTCGCCGCGGTCAAAGCCCAGACCAGCAATAATGCCCAGATCCGCATGGCGCGTCCCCCGCTCATTCCCGGGCGCAAACCTAGAACATTATAGCTCCGGGCGCGATCTTGAAGGGGAGACCGCGATCAGGACCGCGCGCGGGCGGGGCTTTGCGTCGGCGGCGTTGGCGCGATAGGCTCGCGCCCGCAAGAAAAGGCCGCCCAATGTCAGATTCCCTGCCGGATCGGCTCAGCGTCAACCCGAACAGCCCGTTCTACGACGCCGCCATTCTCGAGCGTGACGTCGGTATTCGCTTCAATGGCGCTGAAAAGACCAATGTCGAGGAATATTGCGTTTCCGAGGGCTGGATCCGCGTCGCGGTCGGCAAGACCGTGACGCGCAAGGGCGAGCCTCTGACCTTGCTGCTCAAAGGCATGGTCGAGCCCTATTTCAAGGATGGCGAATAGCCGGCTTCGCAAGAAACGGGCGGCGCCCGCTCGCCTTTTTCGGTAGCGCTCCATGTGTCGCCGGAAGGAGGCAGCCGTGGGCGCCGCGCTGAAGACTGTCGAAAACCCTTATGAAACGGACGATGCGCGGTGGGCGGCGTGCCTCGAACGCGACAAATCCGCGGACGGCGCATTTTGGTCCTGCGTTGCGACGACCGGCGTTTATTGTCGGCCCTCCTGCGCCGGCCGTCCATTGCGGCGAAACGTGACTTTCGCCGCGAGCCGCGCCGAAGCCGAACGCGCCGGCTATCGCCCTTGCAAGCGCTGCAAGCCGGATCGCTTCGTCGCCGGGCCCCTGTCGCATCGACTCGCGGAAATCGACTGGGCCCGCATCAGCGCCGCACTCGACGCCGAAGGTTGGGCGCGCCTCGACGCGCTATTGACCGACGGAGAATGTGCGAGGCTTATCGGCGCCTACGAGGATGACGCGCTTTATAGCAGCCGCGTCGTGATGGCGCGGCACGGATTCGGCGCCGGCGAGTATCGCTATTTCGCCGACCCCGCGCCGCCGCTCGTCGCCGAGTTGCGCAAGGGGCTCTATCCTCGTCTCGCGCCGATCGCCAGTGAATGGGCGGCGAAACTCGGCGATCGGCGATCCTATCCGGCCAGCCATGACGCCTATCGACGCGAATGCGCCGTCCAGGGCCAGAGAAGACCGACGCCGTTGATCCTCAAATACGGGCCCGGCGATTATAACCGTCTGCATCAGGACCTTTACGGCGAGGAAGTCTTTCCGCTGCAAGTCGCGATCTTGTTGTCCGAACCGGGCAAGGATTTTGAAGGCGGCGAGTTCGTGCTGACCGAGCAGCGCCCGCGCATGCAGTCGCGCGCCGCCGTCGTCCCGTTAAGGCGCGGCGACGCCGTCGTCTTTGCGGTCAATGATCGGCCGGTACGGGGCGCGCGCGGGGCGTTCCGCGCAAAGATGCGCCACGGCGTTTCGACCGTGCGCGCCGGCGCGCGCTTTACGCTCGGCATTATATTTCATGACGCTGCGTAATATCTCGTCGCAGCGCCGCGATGGGCCGGTGGATTATGACATCGGCCGCCAGACGCCGTCGAGATTTTCAAGGTCGTTGATGACGCGCCAGTCGCCGCCGCCCAATTCGACCCGCCTTTTCCAGTCATTGATGCGCTTGGCGTATTCGCGCGGGTCGATATTGTCGCTCATGAGTTTGGTGACGTTGAGCGCGATGACGTCGACGCCTTTCAGCGGCAGCGGAATATTCCGAATATAGCCCGGTTTCAGATCCTCCTTGAGATCGGAGAAGATCAGAATGATTTTTCGGCCCGTCGCTTTCTCGCTCAAGAATTCGGAGGCTTGCAAAACGCCGCCGGTAATGTCCGTGTAGGGCGAGGGGTCGACGGAGCCGAGGAATTTGTCGACGATCTCCTTGAATCGGCGTTTTTCCTGGTTCGTCACCGACGGCCGGTCGTCGAACTGTATCTTCGCAATGATGTCGCGCTCGGAAAAGCTCCCCGTGTCGATGCGCGCGACTGCGAATGCGTCTTCCGGCTCAAGACGCGATAGAACGACATTGATGATCTTCTGCGCCTGCTCGACTTCTTTGGCGTAGGTGCCGGAAGTGTCGATGAGCATATAGACGCCGGTGTTGCGCGGCTGCGGCGCCGAGCACGCCGGGATCAGCGTTGTCGCGAGGGCGAGCCCGAGGGCAATGATGAGTTTTTTCATCGCGCGCTCCTCACTACCCGGCCAGCCGCTCTTGAACGTCGTCGATCATCGCCTTTGCGCCGACCGGCTTGGCCCGCCGCGTGCGCGCCGCGCTTTCTTCGCCGACGTTGAAGAAGCGATGATCGACCCAGAGCGGGGCGAAGATGACGACGTCGTAAAGCTGAGCGAGGACGCCGCTTCCTTCTTCAAAGAGGCGGGCCCCAAGATTGAGGGCGAAGCTGAGCGCGAGCAGCGCCCCTGCTGCCGCCCAGCCAAGCACCGCGCGCAGCGAGTGCACGAATGTCTCAAGCGGGATCGCAACGAAAGTCAGCGCAAAAGGCAGGACGAAGCCCATGCCCATCTGCGCAGCCGTCGTGATCCACAGGAATGAGTTCGGCGCGCCCGCCGCCGAGTCGCCGCGCAGCAGCGCGCTTGTCGCAAGCTCGTCCGTCAGCAGGAGCTCGCGCATATAAGCAAGGCCCGCTTCAACACAGGCGAGCGAAAACAGGATAGTTCCGGCCGCAAAGGCGAGCCGGCGGCGCACCGTATCCGATAGCGCGCTCACCGCCGGAAAGAGATTGGTGATCCTGAGGCACTCCATCAGGAACAACCCCATCGAGAGCTCGACCAGAATGATGACGAGCGCCGCGATGTCGGCGGTGCGGAAGGCGCCGATGAAGGTGTTGCCGCCGACCATTTCCGACATTGGCCGCGCGATCAGATGGAAGTTGACGACCGCGCCGCCGGTGGCGACGAGCAGAACGAGGCCGGCGATGAAGAACTGGACAAGCGCCGAGGATTGCAGAGCCGCGGCGGCCCGGTCGGCGCCGCTCGCTATCTCTTCATATTTCGCCATGTGCCGATCAACGGATGCGGCGCGCGCATTGACGGCGTCAAAGCGCGTCTTCACCTCGCCGAGCAATTTTAGGGACTCGCGCCAGTTCGGCGCCATCTCGTTCAATAACTTGTGGCGCCCGCGAAAGTCCTGGCGATAATTCTCATTCGCCTCATTCGCGGCTTTTCTGAAAGAGCCGTGGATGCTTTCGAGCACCTGCCTTAACACCGGATCGGCTTTCGCCGGCACCGCCGCGACCGCCTCGACGGCTTCGGCCCAGCCCGGAGGCGAAGGCGGCGTCGCGGTCGAGGCGGCGTAATCTTCGTCAAGCTTTCGGGCGCGCTCGCTCAATGCCTGGTGCAATGACGGATAATGACCGAGATCGCGCCGCACCGCGTCGCCAAAGCGTTCGAATTCGCGCTCGACCATGCGCGCAGCGGCGTCCCGGCCGGCGGCGAGCAGCACCTCGCGATTGCGCGCAGTGAGATTGTTTCTTGCTTCGATGATGGCGTTCGACGCGAATCTGAAACCTTGCGCAATCGCCTTGCGGACGGCCGTAATGAAGCCATGCATCGGCGTTCGAGCGAGATAGAGTGCAACGATGCTCAAGCCTATGATGGCGAGCGCGCCGAATGGCCCGCCGTGGTAGATACCGGCGTCGTGCATAACGCCCCTCCCTTGCGAAACGATGTCGAAAGCGCCGTAGCCCGCTCAGCGCGATGTCGGACGCCCTTTATGCAGGGCGGCGGTTTTCAAACAGCGAAAAAAAAAGGGCGAACAAACATCGAAATCGTCTAAATTCTGATTATTCGGGCGCGGATATTAAATATCCGTAGGCGTCATTGCAGACTTGTTACCGCCGCGCGCAGGGTTTCCGCGCAAACACGCGCCGCCAAATTGCGATCACGAAGCCGAGCGCGGCTTGAGATCTTGATCATTATTCATGATGTTGGCGCGGGCTAGCCGGCCTTGCGCGCGGGTCCGATCATCAAGCGCGAATGGGCGATGTCGACCGCGAAGCTGCGATCGCGAAGGAGATCGTCGCCCAAAAGGCCGAATGGCCGGCGAGTCTGGCCGAGATCGGCGAAGATCTGCGCATCCTGGATAAGTACGACGCGATCGTAAAACACAGCGCGTCGGGCAATCCTGAAACGCTTGATGCGAATGGCGTCGGCCTGCGATGACGTCCGCCGGGCGTCCGTGATGCGTCCGCTCTCTAGGGTCGGGCCGAGCCAGATTTCAAAACGACTTCGCGTGACGACGTTATAGGCGGCGCGATTAATAAGCGTGCCCGATGCGCCGAGATCGACGAGGAAGGGAATGGATCGGTCGTCGAGCCGGGCTTTCAGGAAATAGAGATCGCCCGCACCAAGGCCGAAATCGTTCTTTGCGAGTTTGATGGTCGACCAACGTCGAATCGCGGCGGGAGTTTCGCCTTCCGCCGGGTAGAAGCGCGCCTGCATGGCCTCGGCGTCGAAGACGACGATATAGTTCGACAGGAAATCGAGGCCGAGCAAGCCGGCGGGCGCCGCGATTCCTTGCCAGTCCGGGAGAACGACCGTCGTCAGATCAGACAAGCGCGCCGGTCCAACGGCCACCTCGCCGACCAAGAAAGTCGGATGGGTTCCCGAAGACCCGAGGCCTAATACGAATTGCGGCGGCGTGTTCGCCGGCCGAAAACCTTGCACGTCAGCGAGATTTTGAAAGGCCAGCGTTTTCGTTGCGCCGGTGTCGACGATAAAATCATAGGGACCGGCCCCATTCACCGTGACAGGAATGGTGATCCAGCCGCTATAATCGAGCCGGTACAGCACGGTGACGATCGGTTTCGGCTCGCTCGCCGCACTCGCCGGCGCCATCGCCGCGATCACCAGGAAAAGCAGAGCCAGGCGATGCATTCCGTGGGTCCCCAGTTCGGCGTCATTGCGCGCCCGAGGGACAGTACATGGCCGTCAGCCCCAATCCAATGGCGGCCGCCGGCGCCGACGCAAGCGGAGGCGCCGGCAACGCCGACCAGGGCGCGCCGGGCTGCGGTATGGCGCGCCCCGCGGCCCCTTGCTTCGGCCGCTTGATCCTCT
>OBLQ010000306.1_pt1 | contig 18419 bp, 35 predicted proteins | sample 1519881 | NCBI WGS metagenome assembly OBLQ01 (sample SAMN01911456, study PRJEB22533) | soil metagenome | biome: Soil | place: Malaysia | collected 2012-04-30 | depth DG_metagenome m | reverse complement strand
CCTCTACCTCCTGTTTCTCTCTCTCCTCGATGGAGTCGGAATCGGGGGGAAGTTTGGCTAGCCGATTAAAGAAATCAGGGTCAGAAGAATCTCCGAGCATTGTATGCGGATAGCACTTATCCGACCGAAGGCGCAGACAGCACTTATTCGGGCAGCCGGGAACGATACAATCAGGCCACTCAATCACCCTATCGCCGACTTGGAAGTTAGTCATGGCCCAGATTCGATTCTGAAAATGTGATCTCCATAGCCGCTGAACGTAAGCCATCCTTTGTCACCGGCAGTTATGCCGCCGTAATAAACATCAAATCCGCAGGTGAAATCCTCGCCATCAATGTAAAATGCCGCAGATTCGGGACCGTTTGGCTCCAGCCGTATATCCGTAATTACGGTGACCGCGTTCATTCCGTCCTGAAAATCTTCAAGTTTTCGTCCAATGAACTGATCTTTTTTTTCGACAAACTGAGACCACATCGGATATTCCTTACCATTTACAATCATTTCGACCTCCGATACCTCAAACACTTCTTACAGGTGACACGGGACCAATCTTCGGTCGTTAGCTGACAGGTATAATGCAGCCCACAAAGAGTGCTTGCCCGACAATCAGGGTGATACCAGATTTTCAATTTATGGATCACCATCACTTCTGCCCCCACTCAACTATCTTCCCAAACAACACAGCTATTACTACAGAGACGACAGACCAGCCAAAGATAAAAAGAAATATCCAGGCCAGAAGCTTGACGATAGGAATGATGAATTCGATGAGAGTCATAGGTTTCTACTCAATGCGTCTATAGCTGAATCGAGCAAATCAACAGCTTCATCAGCATCCCCCAATACTTGTTCCACTTCGTCAAAAATCTCTCTAAGATCGTCTCGATGTTGTGCAATAGCATTTCTATGTTTGGAAACGTTTTTCAGAAAAGCTTTTAATTTCTTTTCCGATTGATCTCTTTTCATTTTTTCTCCTTGACCTGCTTATCGCAGACCCATTGAAATAAGCGTCCCCAAACTACACCAATAAAAAACCAAAATAATGCAATCATTACCAAATGAGCGTCTGTCATTTCTCCTCCTTGGCCTGTTGTTCGATTTCGGCATGTAAGTACTCCGGCACAAGTTCACGCAACAACTGCACTTCCCGTTCGAGTTGGCGGGCGAAACTGGAATCGACGCATTTGAATGCATCGTCACATCCGCAGGTCCACCTTTCTTCTGCATCCGTTCTAGGAGTCTTCATTTAACCCTCGTTTAATAGGCCTGGTGACCGGCCTGACAGGGTACAAAGGACAGCTATAGGAGGTACAAGTCGTGACCTGTTGCTTCCAGTTACCGATACCGGCTACAGGGTCATAAATGCACTCCCTGCACTTGTCATAGATCGCTTGTTTGTAGCTCTTCCTTTGCTGTTTTCGCATGTTTTCCTACCTCAGAATCAATCTTTTCCTCAGACTGGTCATCTACACCGAATACGATACAGATCGGCTCACAGAGGTCGTCTCCGCAAGTTACGTGGAATAGCTCCTTTTCCCTTAGTTTTACTAGGGTTAGCGGTACTGTTCGCTTGTAGGTAATCATTCCCATCCTTAACTATCGCCTCAACCCGCTGTCGGGTAATCCTGAATCTCTTTGACAAGTCCTTTACCGTTTCTCCTTCCTCGTATAAGGCCATCATTCTTGCCCTACGTTTTGCCCACTGTCTTTTCTGAGCTTGATAATTCATGGAAGCGACCGTACCATAAAGCAAGGGGTTGCTGCAAGGGGTTGCAAAAAATATTTTAGGGGAGTACAATGATTTGTTGTAGGATCGAATCACGGAGGAAAAATGAAATACCAATTCAACGACGGTGGAAGGAAGGAAGCAGGATACAAAGGAACTGCCGGTGACTGTGCTGTTCGAGCGATAGCCATAGCTACCGAACAAGACTATCAGGAAGTTTACGAAGAGATGCACGTTGCCAATTTGTTCCATTCGACTAACTCACGTTCTCGCGTAGCAAAGGAAATCAAGAGACGTGGTTATTCGCCGCGAAACGGAATGTTCAAAGATGTTGTTAAGAAGTACATGGACTCAATCGGCTGGAACTGGACCCCGACGATGGGAATAGGAACAGGATGTAAAGTCCATCTTCGCGATGGCGAACTCCCTATGGGACGACTCGTTGTCAACGTTAGCAAACATTACGTCGCGGTGATCGACGGAGTGATTCAAGACACCTATGATCCGTCACGTGGCGGAACCCGATGTGTATATGGATATTGGACTAAGGAGATCGATCTGACATGACAAACCATCCGAATCGAAGCAAACAAGATAAATCTCAGGCTTTATGGATCATCCTGTGGAATGATCGTAAAGGCGGTAACAGGCCATCAAATTATCGCGAAGTTATTCGAGCGATGCGTACATTAGGTCTGTCAGACGCTGAAATAACCATCTCGCTTCAGGATATGAATTTGGCTGATAGAGATGGCAATCCGACAAACCAGCAAGTCGATCGCTCGTGGTAGAGGGCAATATGAACTTCAAAGACGCTGCCTGGATCGTTACTGGTATCGACGTAGAAGAAAAAGAATTCTGGGAACGCCGTGAACTCATGAAAGAGAAATGGATGGATCAGGAAGAGGAAGAGACTGAAGACGAGAAGGAGGAAGACAATGAAAAAACTGATTAGTGGTCTTGCGTTGGCAATGGCCTCGCTTTGGGTAACACCATATGTAATGGCACATATGCCAGCAGATAGCTGGGCTGCATTCCCATCAATGTTTACCGGAATGCTGGCTGCGCTTGCTGGAATAATAATATTTTCTAGCGGCGTTTCTGATGTCATGGAATTATGAGATCCCATACCCGCCGTACCAAAAAACTCCGTAGTCTTATCTATAAATACATAGCCCGCGCAGAAGAAAGAAAACAAAAAGGAGACAGACGTGGAAGTAAGTATGATCAATTGAAATCGGATCAGCTAATGGACCGATTACGAAAATTTGGAATGTAGGGTGAGGTAAGGCTGTGTAGGGTCGGGCGCGGTGAGGTCAGGTTTGGTATGGCGATGTAGGGTCTGGTAGGGCAGTGTGGGGTGGGGCGCGGTATGGTTGGGCAGGGTGTGGTCAGGTATGGCGGGGCGAGGTTTGGTATTGCTTGGTTAGGTTGGGTGAGGTTCGGTCCGGTCAGGCGAGGTGCGGTGTTGTGAGGTGTGGTGCGGTAAGGTCAACTTAGGAGATCGAAATGAAAAACATTGAAGTCGAAATTCGCGGTGTAACACCGCTTTTGATTCATCGGTTTAACGAGGCTACCGAGCAAGGTAAAAAGACTCGACGTATTGAAGTCACTGATCGTGACCCGCGCGAAGAGGCAACACAGAACGCTTACATAGCTCCTGACGGCACGTTCTATTTCAATGCCTTCTCCATTCCCGGCTGCATGGGGAATGCTGGAGCTAACCACAAGACGAAAGGATCGCGTAAGTCTCTACGGTTCATAGTGCCTTCAGCGGTACGAATGACGACGGATGCAATAACTATCCTCAATGGCAAAGGTCCAGCAGAGGATTTCGAAGTTGACTCTCGTCCTGTAACGATTCCTGCGACTAAAGGCCGGGTAATGCGTCATCGTCCACGCTTTGACAGTTGGGGAGCAAAGTTCCAAATCGCATTGGATGATGATCTGCTTTCCGTCGAAATGGCACAACGTCTTTTGGAGGAAGCTGGACGATCCTTCGGAATCGGTGACTTTCGGCCCGAGAAGCGCGGCCCATTCGGTACTTTCCGAGTGGTAAGTTTTCAGGAGGTCGTATGATCCGTGTCCTTAGATACGACTTCAGTGCTCCAACCTACAGACAGTGTGTCATCAGATACTACCGAGGAAATGTTTGTTATCTCTTACACTGTTCGAGAAAGTTAGCTGAGAAGTTACGAGCGAGGGTAAACTAATGAAAGACTCAATGTTTGGATTTGGATTGGTTAGTGGTGCTGGTTTCTTTATTCTGATGATTGTTTTTCTCGGAATGTGGGGTTGTCCACGGTATAATGTTTGGCAGCAAGGATTAGCTGGTGAAGCTGAGTTAAGCCGCGCTATTCAAAACCGAAAGATTGCCATTCAAGAAGCCGAGGCTAAGAAGGAAGCCGCCGTTTCTCTCGCGGATGCCGAAGTCGAAAGAGCGAAAGGTGTTGCTAAGGCTAACAAGATCATCGGCGATTCCCTGCAAGACAATGAAGCGTATCTACGTTACCTCTGGATTCAAGGACTCGAAACCAACAACATGCAAGTTGTTTACGTCCCAACAGAAGCTAATCTTCCCATACTTGAGGCTTCTCGTCATCGCGTGAATCAAGAAAAACTTGACGTGAAAAAGAAGTGATGCAAAACCACTGGCGACAACTGATTAACGATAACGAATGGAAGGAGTATATTGCCTTCTTTTCTGACCCTGACCCTGAAACGTACTTAACTGAACTAGAGGAAACCATGACTGACGTAAATGAAATCTATCCATCGAAAGGAAATGCTCTGAAGGCTTCAGACCTGAACGGCAAGACTCACGAAGTTGTGATTGACGGACACGAAGTCGTCAACTTCGAGAACGGTCGTAAGATTGTTCTTCGATTTCTAAACCGGGAAAAGACGTTAGTGTGTAACAAGACTAACGCCATGATTGTCTCATCTGCTTATGGAAAAAATCCCGATAATTGGATAGGAAAGAAGATCGAAATCTATCCTGATAAAACGACGTTCCAAGGTGGTCTAGTGGACTGTATCCGAGTAAGGATACCAACTCCTAAAGCTGAAGCCTTCGAGGATGACATCCCTTTTAATTAGCCCCAGTTTGAGTTATCCTCAACAGACTGGGGCAATTCGAGGGAAGCATGAAAACCTGCTTCAAATGTCAAAAGGAGAAACCACTTACCGAGTTCTATAAACATCCGAAGATGGGTGACGGTAGACTCGGTAAGTGCAAGGAATGTACGAAAACCGATGTAGCTTTGAACTATAGAACTAACCGAGATCACTATGCTCAATATGAAAAGGAACGATTTCAACGACCAGAACGGAAACTTTATGCTTTGGAAGCGCAACGTAAACGTCGAGCGAAATATCCAGGTAAAGCACGAGCATTAGCAGCGGTTTCGAATGCAATTCGAAGCGGGAAGTTAAGTAAAGAAAGATGTGAAAAATGCGGAGAACAGGCACAAGCTCATCATGATGATTATCGTAAACCGCTTAAGATCCGCTGGCTATGTCGGAAGCATCATTTGGAACATCATGGGAAGGTAGCTTTTTGAAGTTTACGTTTCCCGCAGTCCAGGTGGAGATTAGTTTAGAGGTAAGGAGAAAGTTCTTTGAGGAATGCCTGGATTGTGTGTTACGTCAAGACGAACACGGACTAAAGGAACTCTGGGATGAATGGGATTCAGATCACAAAGCCGTTCTCTGGGGATTATTCAGTCCTCAACAGAGAAGGATCATGAAGGATATGTTGAGACTTTGAATTTGCACTGCTGCGTGCAAGTTGGGAGCGCGCTGAAAATATCGGCTCCATGCCACTGCATGAAGTAATGCCAGTCGAGCCAGCGCCAACTCTCAAATATAGGAGGGACTAGTCATTTTGATACTTACGAGGAAACCAGGTGAATCACTTATCATCGGAGACAACATAGAGGTTAAAGTCTTGGAGATAAGAGGTTATCAAGTCAGAATCGGTGTGACAGCTCCTAAAGAGATACCAGTCCACCGAGAGGAAATTTACCGTAGGATTCAGGAGGAAAGACGATGAGCTGTTTTCAATATCTGTTATCGGTCATAGTTACAGTAGGATTCGTGGCGGCATTTCTTTGGAATTTCTACCAGTGGATGAAGCCATGAATAAAGACATCGAGCAGCGGGCGCTGGAGGGTTTGGAGCGTTATGCTAAGCAAGAACATTGGCAAGTAGTTCGCTACGATCACGAAAAACGAGATTGGCTCGCCGCTGTCGAATGGACCCTCACCGAGCTTGTTCCGAAAGTGAGGGAGGAAGCGTTGGAGGAAGCGGCTAAGCTAGCAGCGGGTGCTGAATTGCGAATAGGAAACGGACCGAATCTGAATGCCTATGGCGAATTCATTGCTGATGCTATCCGCGCCCTCAAAACCAAGCTGAGGGCCAAGCGCCATGACTGACAAGACAGAAGGCGGGAAACATTACGCCACGTTTTTAGATGTTACCTCCTTTATCGAATTGCGCTTCGCTGCGGCTATCGTGAAAGGAATCTTCGATGAGAGTTTCGGGATTTTCCTCGTCGGCTCGGCATTGAAGCGCAAGGACTGGCGAGACGTAGATGTTCGGCAAATTATCTCGGATGCTGAGTTCGAGCGACGCTTCGGGGAATTCGTTGAACCTTACGAGAACAACAAGTTTCTTCGTGCATTCAATCTTGGTATCTCTGGTTGGATGCGGGCGGCCTCACATCTTCCGATTGACTATCAAGTGCAACCGATCACGAAAGCCAATGAGCTGTATCCGAACGAACCAAGAAACGGATTGGGGTATTTATGACTGACAAGACAGCGGAGTTGCGGGAAGCAAAGTTATTTGACGATTGGTTCAAGGAAATGCTTGAACATGGTGGCCTGTTGAATAGAGATCGTTACGTTGCGTTCCAATGCTTTGTCAATTTGCCACGTTACCTCGAACGCCTCTCCGCACCTGAAGGATGGCAGTTGGTACCGAAGGAAGCCGATGAGAACATGCTGCAAGCCGGCCACCAAACAAATAAAAACGGTTCCTTAAACGCGCCGCTAAAAAAGATATTCCGACACATGCTCGCCGCCGCTCCTAACGCCTCACCCACGCAGGGGGATGTGGAACAGCCAGCTTGTGAATTATGCGGAGCCGGACCTTTCCCAGATTTGAGATCGTGGGCTGGTCATAAATGTGACCGCACTAAGCGTGAAGCCCTCGCCATCGAAAGGAAGCCATGACTATGAAAATTTTGGACAGATTACATATCGAGCCCTGGCGTCAAATTCCCTATCCGCTACGGGCGGCAAAGCTAAGTTTCAGCATCAAGTTCAACATCTTCGATCCTTGGTGGCTTCCCGAATTCGTATGGAAGCGTGATCTGACGGAACGAGCTAAACAGGATGGTGTGGCTATTTGGTGGGTGCGCTGGCTCTACTTCCAAATCAGCTTTAGCCGATGGGTCTAACGCCTCACCCCATTTATCTGAAGATCGGGACAACGGGGGATAGTAATATCAGGACACTTCGGAGCAGGAGGACAGGAAGGGATCTTGAGTCTAGACAGATCGACTTTAGAGAAGTCTACAGGTGGACATGAGAAGGAATAGGTTTTGGTTTCTGGAGCAGGAGTGGATATAGCACTGTGCCCTACATACCCACCTCCAGCCCCTAATAAGGCCGTAGCGACCGGTATAGCGTATTGAGCGATTTTACCCCAAGGTAGTTTCATAGGAGATTGTCATGAATGATGTTCAACATTGGTTTGATCCCGATCTTGTCGAACTGGAATTATCAAAAAAAGATGCCACATCAAATAGGCTCAGAAACATAATTCAATCTGTCAAGGATGCAGTGAATGATGAACCAACCTATAGACAGAATAACTATCCACAGTTAATGACGGCGTTAATGCAGCAAAATGCATTTGCACAGGCACAAATGGCACAAAGTGCTGGATATCGACCATTTGGAAATGGATTGTCTGAAGCATTATTTGGTGGACGAATCTTTTAACGATCATCCCCCGGCTGACTCTTCACGCTGAACTCTTTCTTCTCTTTCCAGCATTCATGATAGATGCAGACTCCAGTAGCTACGATAAGAGCGCCTAAGAGGATTCCGTTGAAATTGGAATGGCTTGAGACTACGGGAGTCGGTACAGGAGTCGGTGTTGGTTCAGGTACAGGATGATGAGCGAAGGCTATTGCCGGTAGCAACATCAATAGAATGGCAAATGCTTTCATTTACAGAACTCCTTATAGGCTTTGTCGTGAGCTAGGATTTGTTCTTTCTCGTTACGAGTCAAACGTGTCTGATAGCCTTCGTCGAGAAGGATAGGCTTAGCCCAGGAACAGTCACTTCTTACGCGTAAACTCTGACAGCTCGTTATCGATGTCAGTATCAGAAGCAGACTTAACAGTGTCACGTATTTCATCGGCCCTCTTTACGGTCTTCAAGGTCTCTTGGGTTTCTTTGGCTTGGATCTCATCTCTAGCGGCTTGCTTGCCTTTTAAAAAGACTCCCAAGACCGCGACAGCGAAAACACCTATAGCGATGAGATAGCCTTTAAGTTTGGCTAGGATTAGCATTTTGCACCTTCGTCTTTTCGGTCCATTCTCTCTGTAACCACGGAGCTAGGATTGCCAGAAAGAACGCACCATAAGCTGCAATATCTACAGATGGTGAAGCTCCGAACATCCCGAGAGTAAATCCACCGATAGCAAATTTAACTGTACCTATTGCCCAAGTAATAGTAACAAAGGTAAGCGTAGTAGATTCTCTCCCGCGTGAGTCTCTAAGAAGCATCATTTCACCTTTGCCTTGTTGACTTGTTCGATTCTCTCAGCCTGTCGCTTCCAGTATTCAGCATCTCTTAAGTGTCTTTCTTTCTCTAGGCCTCTTGTGTACTCGGCTTGAGTCCTGGCTCTGGTCTCGTTGTCTCTGGCTTGTTGGAGTTGAATCTGACCAATGAAATCGTTCTTCATAGCTACCAGATCGATTCTTTCCCTGTTGGAATCTACGTCATCCTTGGTAGCTATTTCAGTGACTCCCCAAGCTCCCAAACCAATAAAGAAAACCGCTGCTACGGCAAGACCGTGAACCATCTTGAAGCCTCCAGCGAAGCCTTTCAGGCTCCATCGTGCATGAGTTTTGCTAACTCGTCTGCTCTGCTTTTTACTTGAGTGGCCCATTTTGAATCCAGCATCTGTCTTGAAGCTTCTTCATAATCTTGGTTTTGTAAAGCCTCCAGCATCTTTCGGAACTCTCGGAACTTCTGAAGTCCGAGGTTAAAGAGCATGTCTATAATGACCTGTTGTCTGACACTGTTTAACGTACCAAACCAGTCATAGAGATTAGCATAGGAGACTGCCCGTTTAACGTCGTTGGCTAACAAGAACCTGGACTCTTCTTTTGAAATCCCTCCACCTCTTCTTGGGTCGATCAGTCTACCAACGCCTATGGTAAGAAATCCTTCAGAGTCTTCGTAGGCATGTAAAACTTCGCCTTCATGCCTGATTAACATATCTTGAAGGGTTTCCATCACTGTTGCCTGTGATAGTAATGAATCGACCCGTTAGTCTCGTGTTGTCTCAGATGTTCCGCGATAAGAGACTGGGTCTTTTGAAGTTGGCTGATTTCCGAATCCTGGACGGCGTCGTTTATTTTTACGGCGACGTAACCTCCGACTGCACCGGCGGTTACCGCTATGACCAGACCAGCGATAATCTGTGCGCTTAATTGTTTCCATGCAGGTTGAACCACCCCTCCTATCACTAGGAACTGGGCAATATTGTTAAGGTCCATTTAATAATCTCCAAATGGAATTAGACTGTTCCTATCACATGCCAATATGCAGTATTACTTCCTGCTGTACCGGCAACATTAATATCCATTCCTGTAGTACTGACGTTAGTCAAATAACAAGTATTTGCTCCTGCTGAAGGAGTATCCAGCGTCACGATTGCAGTTTCTGGACTACCTGTCATCGCTACAGGGAAAGTAACTGTTGTAGGTGTTCCAGTTGTTACCGATGCACTTCCCCATTGAGAAATTTTTCCATTTGAAAGATAAAGATATAAGGAACTTGCATAACCAAGAAAATTGGATGTTGAACCGTATTTATTAGTAACATTAGTAAATTTATTAGGTTCTACTATTCCTCTATCATTTCCAGCTGCTGTAAAGTCTATGGCAATTCCAAACGTATCAAATTCATTTGATTGGATTGAAAATCCGACAACTCCATTCAAGGAAATACAAGTAGCACTTAGATTACCTCCAAAATAATTCCCTCGTATATCTATACCTCGTCCATATACCGCTAACCATGTCCCTGCTGCGCTACAATCGCCATGCCAGTTATTTGTCCATACCATTCCTCTCGGGAATTGACCAGACGATGACGTAAATGCCCCTGGAGTACTTCCTGTCATTCCCTCGAATACATTTCCTTCTACTAACCAACCTTGACCACCATAAACTATTGGTTGAGCAGCCGTAGCAGTAAACTGGCAGTCTCGAATTCTTACTGAATTGGAATATGAACCCGATCCCATTCCAGTTATTGCCGTATTCAAATAATAAAAACTGCAATTCTCTATGGAAATCTCTATGGCTTGGTCTAGATTAATACCATTGGCTGTCGTATGTGCTCCATTAGAATTACCGATGCTACATCTGATAACCCCACACATCGCTGCATCATTAGCAATTGCCGAATGCTGGAAGTTAACAATATCCCCAGTAAACGCTTCCGTGTAGTTGATTTTTATATCCTTCAGATAACAACCTACAGCAGAACGTAGCGAAATAAATCTACCCGATCCTGTACCGGTAAAATTAAACTCTGTCCCAGGTGTCGCACCAGGAGTCAATCCACTGGAACCCTGAAAACTCATATATCGAGCATCATCAAGATTAAGAGACGATGAAAACAAATACTTTCCAGGAGGGAAAATAACTGTTCCCCCTGTATCTCCTAATGCAGCGACTGCATTTCCTACTTGGGTAGTTACATCTATTGTGGCTAAATATGATCTAACATCATCTCGTTGCGCCGATGTCAAAAAATCAAAAATGCTCAGGGTCTGATTGTTTTTTTCGCGCTGCGTATACGCTATTGCTCCAGAATCAGTACGCTTCCCAGATATAAGTGACGCTCCCTTATTTGGATTTACGCCATCAGATAAATCCATCAAATTTACCAATATATCTTTCTTAGAAAATATATTGGAAGGAGTTGATGACGTGATTAATGATTTTATTAAAAAACCACGATTTACAACTGTCGCTATGCTTCCGCCAACAAATCCTCTGCTGGCGACTGTTGCTATGCTCACGTTCTAACGGCACTCGTCGGTGAGGAACTGCTATCCAGAGTCACGGTAAATGCAGTCGTAGAATTGTCCAGCTTCTTGACCGTATAACTCGTACCAGAGATAGCGAACTGCATCAAGACTTGATGTATCGCCATCAAAGCCTGAACCGGAGTAGGAGCCACGCCATTAGCTGCGTAAGCTTCGGTCATAGCTGAGGTGCCTTTAGCAAAGTCGTAGGCACTGGTTAACGTCATGGCCGCACCGGCAGCGACCGTGCTTAAAGCGGTAGTTCCAAACATCACGTCATAAACCGTCTCATCTAAAACGGTACAAAACGTCTTGGTCGCCAAAGCTCCCGAGACATGACAGAAAACAACCATCGGACCTATCGTGTTGGTATCCGTCGCATCAAGAGTCGCGTAGTAGATACCGTTGCTTATATGAGTACCACCACCTGAGTTTTTGCTGGCTAATGTCGTGGCTCCGGTTTTCCAGATTTTTATATCGGTATTTGCTATGGTTAATGCGGTTTCTTCGGTATCGCCGTCTGTGCTGTCAACAAAATACCCTAATGGTATTTCCTGACTGGCCGTGGATTGTCTCAGATAGATCATAGTTTCCTTATTGCATCAGGCTATAGAAAATTACCGGAATAGTGACAGCAGCAACAAATTCGGTTCCCCCAATATCCGGAGTTACTCTTGTTACCTGGAAATAATCGGTATCCGAATATGTCGCTATATCCAAAGCGGTATCTATACACGGTGAACCCGCCGTCAGATTAAAATTCGTAGCAACAATATCACCCAAAGCAGTTATGGATCTCCATCCAGACGTTTTCGACAACTTTGGATCTCCTACGCTGGGGTCATGCGCTCCTTGAGCATTAGCCTCTGCGGATCTATGCCACATATTGTAGTCACAAGTTATACCCGACGCCGGAACCGTACCGGACATGGTATCTGTCCCCGTATAGTCGGCAATAATGTTGTTCTTGAACTGACAGCTGCTGAAGTTCGTTCCGAACACCTCAAACCCTGTGTTACAGTCAACGAAGGTGTTGTGATATATGAGAATGCTCGAACCCGCGACTGACGAGGTTCCATCCATCTGCATTCCAGCTCCACAAAATGCGACCAAGTTATTGTAAATGACGTGTCCGCTGTATCCCGTTGTGCCAGTCTCATCGGCCACTCCGATACCGGCGCCGGCAGCTCCTCCCGATCTTTGGTAACTCGTATCCGTTGTCCCGTAAATCAGGTTCCTTCTGAATGTGCAATTGTTTTTATCAGATACATAAATCCCAAGTGCGCGAGCGTTGCATATCTCATTATCCTGAGCCGTCCACCCGGTCGTTACGATCATTCCTTCGCCGCCGCATTTATTGATCGTGCAGCGTTGCACCGTTCCGCTCTGAGTATTCGTCGTATTTATGCCAGAAGGCCATCCGCCCGAAGGGAAACATCCAAGAATCTTGGCCTTGACGATAGTCGTGAATGTGCAATCTTGTATCGTGGTTCCATTGCCGGAGTTGAAATCACATACGAGTGCTTCGTTGAAGATCGTATCAGCGTCAATGTTCGAGAAAATTGCCGGACCGCTGGAAGCTCCGCTTTGAACCTGATAAGCCCTTCCTTTCATATTTGCAACCTTTATGTCCTGAACAGTGACATACGGATTACTAACCGTTACAGCAGCGTCGTAAACCGTGCATACGGTGTAAGTCGTTCCATCCCAACCTCTATCTATTACCGGTTTACTTCCTGAAACACCGATAGTCTCGACTCCTCCCGACAGATAGTAGGCTCCGAATATAACTCTATTACCTGACGTTCCAGACCAATCAATGGTCAATGCGGCATCGGTGAATGTTGTTCCGCATTTCAAATAGATCTGATCGCTTGTGGAGAAACTGGAACCGTTTACCTTGCCTATTGTTTTCCAGGCTTGAGCGTCGCTTAAACCCGTATTACTGTCAGAACCTGAAGTCCCGTCAACGTAATATATCGTCAAAGACAAACCCCTTCGGATTTTGGAGATTCACCGTCTTGATTAAGTGCGGTCACTCTGAAACAGACTATCTCCGGATTCAAACTTAAGACAACCGCAGTCTTTTCGGTTTCTGTTATCGGATTTACCTGATCCAAGGTTTTCCCTGCGTACACTCGATATTTTGTTACCGTTTGATCTGGATGAGCAGTCCAGGCGTAATAGACCGTTACAGGTTGAGTCGAAGTCGATCCTCCGCATCTCGTCAAAAACAGACCGGAGAGTAAAATAAAGACGATGATTCCTAAGTTCGTTAGGAGGGTAAAGCCCTTCCCACCAGAGTTTTTTTCTTTTAGCCGGAGCGATCCACGGATTTTGAGGACCGGGAGGCTTGGTTTCATCCATCAATTTCATACACGGTAGCTGAAAGTTCCCCAAACGGATGTAGTTCCGGAAAAATCAGTTTCCTGAATAGCTGAACTAACATTATCTGTTGTCGCTACTGTATTTTTGAACAAATTTATTGATGTACCAGCTCCAGTCGCTCTAAGCGAAATTAGAGATGTCGTCATACTAAAATATGACAAATCAACATTTGCAGCAGCAGCAGTCACTATTGAAAATGGAAGTCCTGATATCGTTGCACTTCCAGTTGCCGATCCTTTACTAGATAACGTAAAACCGAAATCTATAAAAACATTTCTTCCTATTTTTGTATAGGCCCCAGCTTGAGCACTATAAGTTATTCCCGTCGTCGCACCGCCAAAATTTAACGTCGGAGTCCACGTTCCTTCTTCATAATCATCCAGAGTATTAGCATCTCCCGAAGGTACCTGGGTCGCCGGGAAAGCCACTCCCGAAGTAACATCTATAGTTGCCCCCGTTATAGTCGGAGTATTTATCGTCGGACTTGTTAGCGTAGGAGTACCGGCAAGCGTATAGGTGCCGGTAACACTACCGGACAATACTGGAGCCGTTAGAGTTTTATTTGTCTCGGTTTGAGTGTTATCCGAAGTCGCGTAGGTAATCGCCCAAAAACCTGTTGCTGCTGCGATAACGAAAATATCGACCGTAGAAAGCTGAGTCAGCGTGATATTCGCTGCGGTTCCGTTTATCGTATCTCCAGCAGTCGCACGGGCTATCGTGACAGTGTTAGTGCTATCTGTATTTACTATTCTTGTGAACCATCCCGCTGCAAGAGTCGCGGCATCACTCAGAGTTAAAGTTATACCAGCCCCGGAAGTCTGGATTACTTGATTGTGATGTGTCGCGTCTATTGTTTGATTGGATGTATAGGCCGTAGGCCCGGTATTGAAATGAGTCTGTAAGTCGGTATCTATCGCCTCTGCTAAAGTCTTGATCGGATCGGCCAGTTTGGTTTTGTGATTTGACCATTTGACTTTATTCGCTTCGGCTACCGTCCCATCGTCTGACGGTGGGCTTGAGTTGTAACCGCTTATCGAGTTAGCACTATATTTCGTTCCCATTTATTGACCTCGTAAATTCATACCAGATAAAGCCGCACCCAACATCAATCTAGTAGTGTTCGGATCTAGACCTTTCGAAGCTAACAAGGATTGTTGAACCGGACCTGAGAATAAAACCGATCTAGCGACCGGAGGGGCTACAAAAGGAAGCGCCCCCAGAACAATACCTCCAGGACCATGAGTCGCGCCTCCAACACCGCTTAAAATGCTTGCTAGAAGGGCTTGCAATTTACTGACGTTGGGACTTCCCGCCATTTCTGGACGTTGGACATTCTTTGGAAAAGCCGCTGCAAATTGAGCCGCTGTTCTCATGGCACCGCTTAATGGTCTTCCTTTTGCAAGTTCTCTAGCCCAAACAGCACCGTTGATGTCTCCAGTCGCCGGATTAAGAGCCTTTTCAACTGTGTAGGTCTTGGCTATTAACGCTCTGGCATTTCGAAACTGATCCAAGAATCCAGGATTTGAATTTGCAACATTTCTTTCCATCAAACTCTCAAGAGCATCCGCTATTCCTCGAAGGGCTTTGGCATACTGTTTTGTACCTTGAGCGAATGCGTCGTCCGCACTGGCGCGAAGCGATTTGATAGCTTCAACCGTAGCTTCCGACGATAGAGTCTGTTTACCGCTGAAAGCTTTTACAATAGGTTGAATGTTCTTATCGGCCAATTGAGGAAGCTCAGCCTTTAGAGCAGATGTTTGACCAGATATGCTGTTAAGCTCGCCACGAAAAACCCTATCAACATTAAATGTACCAAGCGATTTTGCCTGGTTATAGACGTTTCCCGCTTCATCTCGTAATGTCCTCAAAAGTGGAATAGTCAACGGTTGATTGGAATTAACGCCTAAAGATTCCCTAGCAGCTTGATTCAATATCTCCTGATTGTTTGCGGACGCTGCCTGACGCGTAGCTGCTTTACCGGAAATACTTTCAAGAATCGTATTGACCGGAGTTGGTTTAACCTCAGAGGGGGGAACTACAAATCCTTCCTTTTGCCCCTGTGCAAGAGCTTGCTGTTTTAGAGATTGAACCGGTTCGGAAGGTTTGACAGACGGTAATGTCAGACTTGATCCCAATACATTACCTCCGAATCTAATAGCTCCAAATCCAGTTTTAGGCGCAACCGTCAGACCGGATTCTATGTTTCGCTGATAGAGCTCTTGAGTTGACAGCGGAAGATAATTCCTCGGAATCCCAGTTACTTCACCGGCTGCGCGAACGAACTCCATGGGAGTATTTACAACTCCCATCGCGCCTTCGAGAACTCCAGATCCTGCTTGTTTGAATGCTTCCTTCCATGTTTGGGGAGAAGTAATAGAACCAGCTTTTGGAGTTGGTTGCGAACCGATATTGTTTTGAAAGAACTGCATTACCTGTTCATTGGTCGCGTTATCAGGCGCCGTTACTTTGAACTTCTGACCATCGGGGGAAGTTAAAAGATATTCAGCCATTATTTGACCTTCTCTATTTTCCAGCCAGACGATTCTGGAACATTGGGATTTGTATGATAGGTTTTTACATCCGGTCTTTGATTGTAAAGTCTTACATATCCCCGATAGGCTCTGTCTTTCGACCCTTGAAGCGTATCAATTACATTCTGAAGTGCCTTTTTCAACTGTGGGAGACTTTGAGCCGCATTTAGATTCGAGACTGAATTTCTCAGAGTATCGCCTTCAGCGTTTGATAACTGACCGAATCCGCTCGAACCATTGGCTGAAGCGTTACGAAACGACTGTAGAACAGACAACATGATCTGACCCTTGAGCGTAGCCAGAAGCTGGGAAGCGTCATAAGCGTCTTGATTGATAGGCACTCCCGCTACGGTATTTCCCATCCACGCCGTTCTGCCTGTAGCCAATGAAAGTCCAGGATGTTTTAAAACTGCTTTCGCTGCGTCTATTGCTGCATCCGCTTTAGCATTTATATCTTCCAGAGAGGTAAGGTCTTTAGGTTGCTCGAACTGTTTTTTAACAGTCGCTGCACCGGTAGCACTACCAGTTTCTTTAGCTTGAGCCGTACCAGCAAGATTCAGAGGAATCGGAGCCAGACTGGAACCCTGGCTGATCGGGACTCCGTGTCTTGTAGGGATTAGTTTATCTCCGACATTCTGCCATTGAATTTCTCCAGGCTTGGCAACGAAAGAAACATCCCCGGTTGAGGAAATGTTCGTAGTAATATCTTGCCCTGGACTTGCCGCTCCTTGTGGCTGCTCCTGCAATCTTTGGACTGTATTCAGTGCATTTTCAATGCTCTTCGGAGACTGCCGATAAAGAGTAATGTATTTCGTGGCTAACTCAGGATCTCCGGCAGCTATTGCCGCTTCGGCAGCTCGGACCAAATCTGGTTTATCTCCGGTTAAAAACTGCTGCGAAATCTGTCTTTGTAAATTGGTCCTTTGAACCACGGGAGTCAAGAAAGAAGCCGTATCGGGATTTGACTGAATAAAGTTATTGATCTGATCCTGCGAATAAGCGCCTGTGGCATATCCTTGTGCAATAGATTGAATCTGATCCATTCCTTCTTTTGTTCTTGGATCGACACCTTTTCTAAATCCAAACAATCTACCAAAATCGACTGTTCCATTTTCTACAGTGCTTCCAGGAATTCCGCGTATATCGCCGCCGCGTAATGTATCCATAGTTAAAATTTAGGTTTCAAGTCTAATCCAAAATTATTTTGATATCCCTGTTGAGCACCGGCACCCTGAGTACCCAGACCAAAGACTCCAAGTTCTTGAAGCAGTCTGGCTTTGGCTACATCCAGAGATTCACCTGTCACGGTAGCTCTTTGCTGGGCTGCATTGGTCAAAGCTTGAAGTTCCTGAGTATTCAGGCTGTTTTGGAATTGTAGAGACTGGTTCAATAAATTACTCTCGAATCCGAATTGCTGTTGTTTGGCTTGAGCCGTAACGTCGGATTCAGCGATACCTTGTTGTCTTGCCAAATCGGACATTTGAGCGGTAGCAAAAGACGATCCTCCCAAACCTCTGCGTCCCAAGTCTTGTTGAGTCTGCGCTCTTAAGGTTCCATATTGCTGAGTTACCGGGCGTAATACAGACTGAAGATAGTCGCTTTGATTTCCGGTATACCGGTTGAGAAGATCCTGGTATCCGCTTAACGCTGAAGTCCTGAGACCTCCCGACTGGCCTAAAAACCTACCAGCCGCGTTTCCTATGTCTCCATAGATAGAGGCATAGTTTTGAGAAGCAGCGTCCTGTAAGGCCCGAATAGAAGGATCTAGAGATGCTGTATGACCCGATATCGTGCTGTATCCGGTATTAGTAATATACGGTTGGGAGTAGTAGTTTTGTGTCCCGCCACCTTCTTTTTTACCTATGCTAATTGACATTTTTCACCTTCTTTCTACCCGAAATACTATAGACATATTCGTCTCCACGGGGATCGCCGTTGACGATCTTGCCCGACTTGAATAACACACCATATTCGCAGCATTTGTCGAATAGGTTAACTGAACCTTCTAGAGCATAGGCCATACATACGCCTATCTGTTTTGAGTATCTGACGTATTGAAAATATCCTACACAAGACCTCAGTATGTTTTTCTTGGTAGCCCAAGGCATGAACTGAACGTGAGGTTCGTATTTCCAGCCGTTGTTTATGACTGAAAACACCCCGACGATTCCTTTTCCTTCCTTGAAGTTTTTGTTCTCGTCTTCAGTAACGAACATCTCTTCAGTAAGAGAGATCTCGGTCAATCTGTTGGCGAATTGTTCCTGATCTACCTCACCCATCCATTGATAGGGAGTCTTCTGGTGTCCAACCCATAAGATTCCTACGTCTTTTGAGTAGCCTTTACCGTTGTAGATTTCCAATGGTCTGATAAACGGACGGCTCTCCTTGAAAAGACGTTCCCGTTTTTCTTTCGGCGTCATACCTCTAATTT
>OBLQ010000305.1_pt1 | contig 18504 bp, 16 predicted proteins | sample 1519881 | NCBI WGS metagenome assembly OBLQ01 (sample SAMN01911456, study PRJEB22533) | soil metagenome | biome: Soil | place: Malaysia | collected 2012-04-30 | depth DG_metagenome m | reverse complement strand
GTGGATTCATGCATTTCGATTTCGCTGGCCACATCGCGAAGAATCATCGGTTTGAGATAATTCAAGCCCTTTTCGAAAAATTCCTGCTGAAATTTCACGATGGTTTTCGCCGTTCGGTAGAGCGTGCGCTGTCTTTGGTGAATGCTGCGAATCAACCATAAGGCCGCCCGCAATTTGTTTTGCACATACTCTTTGGTGGCGCCGCTGCCGCTCATATTGTTCCGGTAGAGATGGCTGACCTTGAGTTTCGGCAAGCCGTCTTCGTTCAGCACCACGACCCATTCGTCGCCGATCTTGCTCACATAAACATCGGGCGTGATGTATTGGGCCTCGCTCGAACCGTATTCGCGGCCGGGTTTCGGTTCCAACTCGTGAATGAGCTTGGCCAGCGTTTGAACTTTTTCGAGCGAAATTTTCAAATCTTTGGCGATGCGCAAATAATCCTTCCGCTCCAGGCTGCTGAGATGATTTTCGACCATGCGGGTGAGCAATTCGCGCTCGGCTCCCTTGCCAAGGAGCCGAATCTGGATTTTCAGGCATTCTTGCAGATTGCGGGCTCCGACCCCCGGTGGGTCGAATTCTTGAATCATTTTAAGTACTTGAAAAACTTCTTCAAGGCCGGCGGAAGCTTTGGCCGCGATATCCTCGAGCGGCTCTTGCAAATAGCCGTCGTCGTTGATGCAGCCGATCAGCAAAGTGCCGATTTCGGTCTCGTGTTCATCGAAATCCGATAATTGAAGCTGCCAATTCAGATGGTCGAAAAGGCTTGTCTTGTTCGCCAAGGTATTTTCATAGGAAGGCAACTCTTCCATCCGGTTTTGAATGTTTTCGGGCGCATTGTAAGTATTGAGGTAGTTATCCCAATCGAAATCGCTCGGTTCTTCTTTAAAATCGCCTTCACGGCCGCCGACTTCTAAATTTTCGTGATTGTGGTTGGTATCGAGTGGAAGCTCGGATTCGTTGTGTTCGGCCGCAAGCTCGGGGGCTTCTTGGCGGGCGACATCCTCGAGGTTCTCTTCGAGCATGGGATTTTCGAGCATTTCTTCTTGGACCAACTCGACCAGTTCGATTTGCGACAATTGCAGCAGCTTGATGGCTTGCTGAAGCTGGGGAGTGATGACGAGGGATTGGCTGAGTTTTAAATTCTGTTTGATCTCCAGCGCCATGGAATTTCACGCTCCTCGAAGAAACGGCCTTTTTCTTGCAGAATCATAGTTGGCATCAGATTTGATTGTCAAGGCGACGAGGAAACTTTTTTGAAGGATCCCTGCGGCAAGCCGCAGCGATTCTTCGAAAGGCAAGGAATATAGTTTTAATATTCGCTCGCTCACCCCCCGCTTTGCGGGGACTGCGCTCGCTGATCCTTTTCTACGGCCGTTTCCGGAACGGTCGGCTTCTTTTCAGAATCCCCGGCGTTGTCTCCGGATTTTTTGGAGTTCCAAGATTGACGCTGGGCGTTCAATAAACTTGCCCGAATGAAATGAGTGAAGAGCGGGTGAGGGTGCATGGGTCGAGATTTGAACTCGGGATGAAATTGCACCGCGATAAAATAAGGATGATTGGGCAATTCGATGATTTCTACCAGCACTCCGTCGGGCGAAAGTCCGGAAAAAACCATGCCCCGATAATTGAGGCGGTCGCGGTAGGCATTGTTGAACTCGTAACGATGCCGGTGCCGCTCGGAGATATGGCGGTCTTGGTAGATGCGCTGCGCCAAAGTGTCCTTTTCGATCGCGCAGTCATAAGCTCCAAGGCGCATGGTGGCCCCTTTGGTGGTCAATTTTTTCTGTTCTTCCATCAGATCAATGACCGGATCGGAGCAGTGTTCGTCGAACTCCATGCTGTTGGCGTCGGCGATACCGCAGACATTGCGGGCGAATTCAATGCAGGCGAGTTGCATGCCCAGACAAATCCCGAAAAAGGGAATTTGCTTTTCTCTGGCATATTGGATGGCTTTGATTTTTCCCTCAATGCCCCGGTCGCCGAAACCTCCGGGGATCAGGATGCCGTCGATGCCTTGCATCTCTTGGCTGAGATCTTTTTGGTTCAAGTCTTCGCTGTCGAAGAATTTGAGCTGCACTTCGGTTTCATTGGCGAATCCGCCGTGCTTTAACGATTCATTCAAGCTTTTATAACTGTCCGTCAAATTGACGTATTTGCCGACGACTCCGATCGTCACTTGATGCTGCGGATGGTGAATTTTTTCGGCAAGCTGTTTCCATTCGAGCAGATCGGGGCTGCGGGTCCAGATATTGAGTAATTCGACGATCTTTTCGTCGACTCCCTCTTCGTGAAAATGCAGCGGCACTTCGTAGATCGAGGCGACGTCTTTGGCGGTAAACACGCAATCCGGACTTAAATTGCAGAACATCGCGATCTTGGCCTTGATCTCTTTGGCGAGCTCGCATTCGGTGCGGCAGAGCAGAATATCCGGCTGAATGCCGATTTCGCGCAGCTTTTGCACGCTGTGCTGGGAGGGCTTGGTCTTCAATTCGCCGGCGGCGCTGATATAGGGCACCAAGGTGAGATGAATGTACAAAGTATTTTCTTTGCCGACGTCGTAACGAAATTGGCGGATCGCTTCGAGGAAGGGCAGGCTTTCGATGTCGCCGACGGTTCCGCCGATTTCGACCATCACCAGATCGACGCCCTGGGCCACGCGGTGGATCGCGGTTTTAATGGCATCGGTAATGTGAGGGATCACCTGGACGGTTTTGCCCAAATACTCGCCTTGGCGTTCTTTCTGGATGACCGAATAATAAATTTTCCCGGTGGTGACGTTGTTGAGTTTGGTCAGTTTGGCGTGTGTGAAGCGCTCGTAATGGCCGAGGTCGAGATCGGTCTCGGCACCGTCGTCGGTGACGAAGACTTCGCCGTGTTGGAAGGGGTTCATCGTGCCGGGATCGACATTGATATAAGGATCGAGCTTGAGAATGGTGATCTTGAGGCCACGATTTTCAAGAAGGGCGCCGATGCTGGCGGTGGCGAGACCTTTCCCGAGGGAAGAAACCACGCCGCCGGTTGTGAAGATGAATTTTGTTTTCATCGAGAGCTTTCCTTCTTCTCTCTTCTTACAGAAGCTTTTTTTATTCGTCAAAACCTAAAGGGGAATTTGGCAGAAAAATTTCTAAACGTTACACCTGATTTAAGGCAAAGGCGCGGTATCCGTGAGACCCAGTGTTTCCTCAAAACCCATCCGCAAATTCATGTTCTGAATCGCTTGACCCGAGGCTCCTTTAGTGAGGTTGTCCAGAACACTCACGATCACGACGCGGCCGCTGCGTTCGTCAAAATGAACGCCGATATCGCAGAAGTTGCTCAGGCGCACCTCATGAGTTGCGGGAAAATTCCCGAGCGGGCGAAGGCGGACGAAAGGTTCTTGGGAATAAAATTTTTCGTACAGAGCATGAAGTTTTTGGGAATCCAGCGGCACCTTGGCCTTGGCATAGAGCGTCGAAAGAATGCCGCGATCCATGGGGACCAAATGCGGAGTGAAAGTGACGGTGATTTTTTCTCCGGCAAGCTCGGAAAATTCTTGCTCGATTTCCGGAGTATGGCGATGTCGGCCCACGCCATAAGCTTTGAAGCTCTCATTGACTTCGCTGAAGAGAAATTCCGTCTTGGCGCTGCGTCCGGCACCAGAGACGCCTGATTTGGAATCGCAATGAATCGAGTCCAGTGCGATCCATTTTTCCGACAAAAGAGGCGCCAGACCAAGGATGCAGCTGGTGGGATAGCAGCCCGGATTGGCGATCAGGTCCGCATGGCGAATGGCTTCACGGTGCAGCTCGGGCAGACCATAAACGGCTTTTGGAAGAAGTTCCTTCGCGGCATGCGGACCGTACCAGCTTTCATACTCTGCGGCGTCATGCAGGCGGAAATCCGCGCTCAAGTCGATGACCTTGACTCCCTTTTCGCGAAAGGCGTGGGCGGCTTCCATCGCTTCATGATGAGGCAGGCAGAGAAAAACGAGTTGGGCCCGTTCGGCGAGTGCGGCGATGTTCAAGGCTTCCAGTCGCAAGTCAAGCTTGCCGGCGAAGGCCGGAAATTGGCGGCTGAAAATTTCCCCGGCCGACTTCTCGCTCGTTACTGCCGCGATCTCAACCTTGGGATGGCGAAGCAAGAGTCGGGCGAGCTCAAGGCCTGTGTAGCCGGTGGCACCGATGATGGCAATGGAAAGAGTCACGGCCCGATTGTTAGCACTTGGACCTGAGGAATAACACAACAAACTTAAATTTGGGGGGCCGACTTGACCGAAAAACCCGAATCGATCCATATTCCCCCAAACGGCTTCTTGACATGAAAAAAGCTTCGATATCTCAGGTGATTGATCAGCCTTGCGAGCGGGTTTTCGACTTGCTCCACGATTACGAGATCCGTCTCGAATGGGACAATTACTTCGCCGGGCCCACCTGCTCCATGCATTCCCTATTATTTCATTTCGAAGCCAAACCGCGTTATCTCGCTTGGCTACTCGAGCCGATCCTGAATCTTTGCTTGCGTAAGGAAACAAAACAACGTTTGCAAGCCTTGAAGAATTTTTTAGAGAGGAGCCGATGAGTTTTAAATATGCCGCTTTGCTGGCGGCCGTTATCAATTTTTTGTCTTCGCTGGCGATGCTGCTGTTCCTCAATCCCGCGCTTGATCCGAAAAATTCCTTAGCCGCGAAGCTTCAGTACCTGCTCGCCAGGCCGGGAGCGTGGACCGGCTCTTGGATATTATGGATTTTTGCGGCGCTGAGCCTCATTCTTCTATTGATCCATTGGGGCACGGCCTTAGACCATTTCACGGAAGGTCGGTCGCGGCCTTGGATTATTTTCGGAACCCTGATCGCTTGTCTGGGGCTGATTCCCGATACGATTGCGGAAGTTTTATATTTGGGGACTTTACCTGACTTGGCCAAGCAAACTCTGGCTCACGGCGATATCGCCGCGATTTCGTCAAGATTCCACGATTGGGAAAATACCGCTCTTCTGCTCACGGGTTTCTTAGGAAACGGTCTTTATTGTTTGGGAGGGCTGACCCTGCAAAGCTTCACTTTAAAATACGGCGCCTTGCCGAGATTTTGCCGTTATTTCGGCTTCGTGGTTTGGATTTGCGGCCTGGCTCTCTCGACGGCGGTGCTGTTCAAGAGCAGTGTCGGCATGTATCTGTTGACGGCTCTCACCATGGCCAGTTTCATTCTTTGGAGCTTCTTCCTCGGCACTTTAAGGCATCCGAGGACTTCCTCATGAGCTTCGCGGTGACGGTCATCGGCGGTACCGGTGTCTTTGGTCGCTATATCGTGAATGAACTCGCAAGCAGTCCGCTTGATTTTTCCATTCGAGTGACCGGCCGTCGTGCGGAAGAATTCGACCGACACTTTCCCAAGCCCTCGCGTCTTCTGTATTTTGAAAAGCTGGATCTTCAAGACCGTCCGGCCTTGGAAAAGATTCTTCAAGAAACCGATCTTGTCATTCTTGCGGCCGGGCCTTTTCAAGATTTTTCGCCGCAACTGCCCTTGATGGCCGCGGAGCGGGGCGTTCACTATTTGGATATTTGCGATGATCCGCTTTACCTCTCCGAATTGCTGCGCCATCGGGAAAATTTGGCTCAGGCCCGCTCCGTGATTCTGAGCGGTTTGTCGAGCCTTCCCGGAATTTCCATTCCACTAGCGGAACGGATCGCCCCTCAATTCGACGTTATCCACGATATCGATATCGGATTATTTATCGGAAATAAAAATCAAAAAGGACGGGGGGCCGTTTTCTCCGCGTTGAGGAATTTGCATCGTCCGGTTCATTTTATCCGCAATGGAAAGAGACAAGCGATTCCTCCCTGGTCTTATCCTGTCGCTTATTCCTATCCTGCGCCCATTGGGCCGCTTTGCTCTTATTCCTTCGCTTCTCCGGACTCGCTGTTGTTTCCCCGCTACTATCGATTCGACAACCTCTCGGTTCGAGTGGGATTCGAGTGGGCGCCGGTGCGTTGGTCTTTTTCCCTTTTTAAGAAATTGATTGAAAGGGGACGGGGATCTTGGGTTGAGAAGGCGGTGGATCTGCTTTTCCCGTTTTTTTCTTTGTCTCACCGTATTGGATCGGAACTTGGCTGTGTCAGCGTGACGATGACCGGTCTGAAACAAGGCAAGTTCCGTCGAATCCGCGCTTCATTGCTGGGCGATAAGCCGGGGCAAAGGATGGCGAGCTTGCCTTGCGTCATTGCGGCCGAAGCCTTGGCCCGAGGAGAAATTCACGGGAGGGGATTGCTGGACCTGAATCAATGGATGCCGCCCGAGCAGTTTTTCCAACGTTTAGAAGAAAGAAATATGCGGCTTCTTGTGGAGGAACAGGCATGAGTTATTCTGGGTACAAACTCATCCACTTTCTTTCCTTGATCCTGTGGTTGGGCCCCGCCACTGGAGCTTATTGGATTTTAATTCGGCTGGAGAAGAAGTCAGGACCCTCGCCCCTCTTAGAAAAGTTTTATGAGGAAGTTCTGATCGTGGAACACCTCGCCTTTATCCTGCTGCTACTCAGCGGCTGGGCCTTGTGGAGGGAATGGGGTACCGGCCTTTTCCAATTGCCCTGGTTAAAAGTGAAGTTGCTTCTGGTCGCTGTGATTCTTATGATTGAACTTTTTGATATCGGCTTGTCTCATATCTATTTTCGAATCGCGATCCGTGGCCATTTGCCGACTCATTCCCGCCGCTTCGAAAAATTTAAAAAAATTCGCGGTACTTTTTATGCCTTGTCCATTCCCCTCCTGCTTATTCTGATTTTCCTTGTATTTTTCCTGGCATTTTTCAAGCCATCACAGCTTTTGGGGATCTCCTTTTAAAGGAATAACGATCGCTCGTGATCCTTTCATGGATGATATTAATTACCTTGATGACTCTTCTTTCGAAAAATTCCCAAGGATTTCCACATTCCGCTTTTTTGGAAACATTTCCAGCCCCCCCTCAACCAGCGGAGCAGCGCCCACGCAAGCCATAAGGCCCAAAGCAGCATGGCTATGCGGTAAACATAGAGAGGAACCGATAAGACCCAGGGACGTGGCAATATCCCGGGACTGTGGTCCTGAAACCAAGTCAGGAATCCCGCAGTGGAGCCGTTGCCTGAGATTTTCATGTCCGGAACGCCGATCAAGCCTTGATAGATTCCGGCGCCGAGCGCGAGCAAGGCCAACAGGGTGAAACCGGCCAAAAATATCTGCCGCAAGTCGAAGAGCCAAGGCGGCAAATCTTTGCGGCAACGCCAGCCGAGCAGCAAGAGCCAGCTTACTACTAATACAAAGGCCAAAGGCAATCGTTGTGGAAACGGCAAAATCCCCACTCCCAACAAAAACCAAGAGACGATGCCCAAGGGAGTTAAACGCGTTCGGCTCAATCCCAACGCCGGCAGCAGAATGACGATGGCGAAACTCCAGAACAGTACGACAGGTCCCATGCGCGGCCCGCCCGTCAAAAGAATCCAGCGGGAACTCGGCAGCTCAAAATGAATCCGGCTGTTGACGCTGGGAGCACCGAGATCGATTTCCGGCGCCCGGAAAAACCATCCGAGGCCGAAAGATTGTTGCCATCGGATCTCCACGTTTTGGCTGCCCGGCGTGAGCGGTAAAGTCAGCTTTTGGGCTTCCGGACGGATGGCTTGCATGCGGCCGTCGATGGAAACCGACTGCAAGTCGGCGCCCGGGGGCAGGGTCACGACGTGCTGTCCGCCCAAGCTGCTCCGCAGAGCGAGATTTAATTTGATTTCCGTGAAACGCAGACCGGGAATTACTTCGACAATGCTTTCGTCAATGGTGACGGTTTGGCCGGGCACTCCTTCCGGCCGGGAAACTTCGATGGCCAGCGTTTCCCCCGGCCAGGGCCTCCATTCGGGCAACCAGCCGGACTCCGGATTCGCGGGGTATAGGAAGGGAATGCCGGAGAATTCCACGTGCCAGATCGGAGCGACATTCACGCGCCAAACTTCCATCCAAGCGGACGCGTTCCCGCTCTTAAGATCGATCTTCGGTTTTTCCGTCAGCACCGAGCGCCATTCCATTTCGGAAGCGGCCGGCGACATATTGACCGTCACTTTTCCCTCCGAGATGTCCGGCGTGATGACGGATTCTCCCGGCAATAAGGGAAATTCCAAGACGACGGGTGTTCCGACCGGCGTCACCCGTGTGACGCGGGTGACGATTTCCCAAGTCAAACCTAAGACGAGTTCGCGCTCGACATAGACGAAAGCCGGAAGGCTGACTTGTGCGCCTGCAGCGCTTGGCGTTCCTTGACGGAGATTGTCGGCCGCACGGATCAGTTGCAGGTTGTCCTCGACTGTGCCGTCTTCCTGCACGCCCTCCAAGGTCCATCCGGAAAGCTGGGCGTCCAGGCGATGCGGCTTCATCGGCAGAGAAATCCGGAGGCTGTCGCGATCCGGTAATTTCCCCGCGAGCAAGATTTGGTGAACACCGGGCGCCACGGTGAGCCAGAGATTAGCGTCGCTCGGCGGACGGGATAGGGCAGGCACCGCCTTTCCATCCACGAGAACTTGGGAGGGAGCCCATTCTTTGAGATTGCCCGGCAAAGGGATGGCTCCCGTCGACTGCGAGTTTACTTCGAGCCTGAGCTGCAGAGTATTTTGGTTTACGGTGAGGAAGGCGCGGGAGATGGAGGCGCAATCCGGATAACAGGGCGGGTTTTCCAAAAGACGTTCGCGCAATTGGCCGAGCAGCTCATCGGAAGGGAAATCCGCCTTCGCCGCCTGCGGCCAAAATCCCGCCGTCACGGCAAGACATAAAGCCATCAAGAGGGCGCCGGCACGGGGTTTTAAAAAACGAGGCCAGCGGGCGGACGAGGGAAACAAGAGACCTAGTAGCAAGACGATTAAAAAAACGACGCGAAGCAGAGCGAGGCAGAGATTGACGAACGGTGAGAGCAGTAGGAAGTGGAGAGTTTGACTTTTTTCCACCGGACCGTTCCAGGTCAGATTGACCCGGTTCCAGCTCCAGCGCGGCAATCCCGGTCCCGTTTGGACTTTGGTCCCTGGTCTTTGCTGCCCTAGCTTGAGAGTGAGACTCGAATCAGCGAAGGATTCGGACTTGCTCAGCTTTTTTCCCGAGATGTTTTGATGGATATCGCCCGAGAAGATCCCATCGTTATCCCTAGCATTACGGTTCATCTCTCTCATCGGAGTGGCCGGTCGTTCGTATTCTTCCGCCGTTTTTTCCAAATGTATCTCCTGCTGGGCGGAGGGAGGTATTTTTGGGGCTTCCGGCGGAGCGACGGGTTGCGCCTCGGCATCATTCAAGCGGCCGCCGCTCGGAGCGGGATTTTCCAACACGGGAAATAAGCCGATGCGGAGTTGTTCCGCGACAAAGGGGATGGAGAAGACGATCAAGATCAACAGCATTGCCCATTGATAAACTCGGATCAGAGTCCGGAATTTTCCCTGGGGCACTAGGGTGAGGAGGGCGATGCCCGCAATGACCGCCAGCCAGAGCCATTGCGGATTGTTTTTTTCCGGAAAGGTCAGCGCAAAGGTGAGCAGGGCGAGAATTCCCCAACCTCGGCCGAAGAGTTTGAAAAATGCCAAGGCCGTGATCAAGGCCAAGAAGAAATCCCACAAGGTCCATTGATGAATCCAAGTTTGCGGCGCCTCATCGACTCCCAAAATCGCCAGCGCCCGCCAGCCGGGAGGAAGGTGAAGGACGCCGGAGACCCGCTGAAAATCTTCATCCCAGCCGATCGCGGGAACTTTCCTCAGCCCTGTCGGGATGCGGCTGTCGGCATCGAGATCGGCGCGGCCCTGGCGTATTTCCACACCCCATTTTTTATTGCCCGGGAGCGAAGTGATGAATTGATCCTTGCCGTCGATGGAGATTCTGCCCAAGGCCACGGGCGGATTCATCTCCAGGCGCCAACTGCGATGAAAGGTTCCTCGGATTTGGTCATGCAAAGTATAAGCGCCGCCGTTAAAATCCAGCCACCATTCCCGATAGAGTTGCAATTGATCCGGCGCAGGATTGGAATCGCCGCGGCGTTTTTCTTTCAAGGTAAGAATGTCGCTCTTCGTCATGCGATAAGCGGGCAGGTTTTTCCATTCGTCGGGCAAGGTAGTTTGCTGCGGATCGATCGAGGCGACGCCCTCCACCCAAACCAAGCGTAATTGAGCTTGAGCTTCGAAGACCCAAATTTCCTCCGCCGGCCAAGGTTCGCCCTTCTCTACGAAAGGCAAAGAATCGAGCGGGCCCAAGTGGCGGGTTTCGATTTCGATGCGCCAAATGCCGGGCCTGGCTTGGAATCGGAGTTTTCCATCCGGCTCCAGGCGCGCCGGCAAGGGAGATTTCAAATTCATCGCAACGAAATTTTCCGGCACGACTTTTTCCAAAACGATTTCCCGGCTTTGGCCGCTGATGTTCAGGTTCAGATGAGTCGTGACCACGAAGGGAATGCCGTCGGTCAACTTGCGGTTGACGCGCATTTCCAGCCGGTTTTCTTGGCTCTCGGCGGCATTCTCTTTTTGTATCCACAGCAAGCCGCTTTCATCGACTTGGGGAAAAGCTTTTTCTTCTCCATTGACGGTCAAGTGAAGCAGGCCGATTTCGGGAGGAATGGCAAGAGACTCCGGCAGCTTGGACCAAAGAAAGCTTCCGGTGACTTGGTAAGTTCCCGGCTTGAGCTGAAGAAAAGGCTTTCCGTTGCGGGGAACGACTGCCGCCGCTTGTCCGCCGACTTTTACTTCTTGCGGCCAGTGGTCTTTATCGCCGGGTAGGGGAACTTCGGAATCGGCGAAGACCTGCCAGGAATGGGAAAATCGTCCCGCCCCCGCGTTTAAATCGAGCTTCAAGGGTCCCGACCAAATGCAGCGTTTTTCGCCGGCGCCTTGCATCCAGGGGCAGGCTTCCCGCTCATTCCCATGCATCACCCAAGGAACCCAAGGCCGGAGATTTTCAGGCAGGGATTCGGTAGAGATCGCTCCCAAGGCGATTGGGCTGGAGAAGAGAACAATGATGAAAAGGAATTTTTTGAAGAGTGATTTGCAGTCTAAAAGAGCTGAATTCATGGTCAAGACCCTCATGAATAAAGTGATTTGTTACAAAACGTCCGCGCTTTCAAAATAGATGGGAAAAAAAGATTGATCCCATATTTTTGGGAGGCATTCGGCAGAAAGGGCTTTTTTACGGAGAGAACACTCTGTGCAGGTCGAGGGGAATGCCGCCCTAAAAAGTTATCACCCGCAACTCAGGGACTTTCCTAAAAGCCTTATCTGAGGTGAGAAACAACAGCTCCTCTTCCAAGGTCAAAGCGCTGGCCGCTTGAAATGCATCCGGGGTACGAAGACCGTAATCGGCCCGGAGTGCGACGGCTCTACCCACAACGTCGGCATCCAGCTCGATGATCTTTAAGTCTTCCATCGAAAAGAAATTGGAATAAAGTTCCAGTAATCTCCTATTTTTTTCCTGCAAAGGCTTGACGCGACACTCCAGCCAACTGAGTCGCGAGACGGCAAAACTTGCGGAGGGGTTTTCGTCGCGTAACTTTTGGAGTGTCTTGAGAAATTTTGCGTAAAAGGAAGCGTGGGATTCGATCCAATAGATCACGACGCAGGCATCGAGGAAGAGAGTCATTTTTTGTTCCACTCGTCTCTTTCTTGAGACACTTGTCGGTCGATTTCTTTTTTGCTTTTTTGGCCGGTCGGCGGCTTTTCAAGCCACGTCCAAAGACTTTTTTTCTCTCGAGAGTCGGGTTCCTTGGTGCTCAATTTGGCGTAATCTTCTTCACGAAGCACGACGCAGGCCGGGCGATTGTTTTTAATGATGTGGACAGGACCTTTTTGGAGAGACTCTTCCAAGGCGGCGACACCGCGGCGTTTAAGTTCTTGGGCGGGAAGGGTATTCATATTATTTATTATTATACCTAATAAGATACTAAATTAAGTGCTATATATAGTACTTAGAATGAGATGTCAAGGAAGGTTTCCGCTCGGAAGACCTCTCTTTCATAAGCGTCGTGAGCAAGGAGGGAAGGCGGGGGAGGGGGAACTGGAGCGCCAATACGTGAGGATTTTCCGATGAAGCAAGATTGCCATCGGAGCGCGGAAAGAGTCCCTATCTTAGAGAACCCGAGCCGGAATTCATGAACAAGCCGAGAATATGTTTATCGCTTGGAGTACTGCGTGCGTTTGCGTGCCCCGCGCAGGCCGTATTTTTTGCGCTCTTTGGTGCGGGCGTCGCGGGTGAGGAAGCCGGATTTCCGCAAGGGCTTGCGGTAGTCGGGATTCATGGAAAGTAGGGCGCGGGAGATGCCGTGGCGCAGGGCACCGGCTTGGCCGGAGAGACCGCCGCCGCATAAGGTGGCCTCGACGTCGAATTTGCCGAGATTGCCGGTGACTTCGAGAGGTTGCAGCACCACCATGCGGCTGGTGGCGCGACCAAAGTAGTTTTCGAGACCTTCGCGGCCGTTGATCTTGAACTTGCCCTCGCCGGGGTTGATGGTGACTCGGGCGGCCGAGCTTTTGCGTTTTCCGGTGCCCGTGAATCTTTTAACGGAAGCCATGAGAGTTCTTACCTATGCTTTGAAGGTCGTTATTTCAGGTTTTTGCGCCGCATGGGGATGTTCGGCCCCTGCGTAAATTTTCAATTTCTTCAATTGCTTCTTGCCGAGGAAGGTTTTGGGCAGCATGCCCTTCACCGCGCGATAAATGACTTCTTCGGGTTTTCGCTCGAGGAGCTTTTCGGCGCTATATTCTTTAAGTCCGCCGATGAATTCGGAATGATGGTAGTACATTTTTTTATGTATTTTATCGCCGGTGAGCTTGAGGCCCTTGGCGTTAATCGCCACGACGAAATCGCCGACATCGTCATGGGGAGTGAATTGGCCTTTATTCTTGCCCCGTAAAATCATCGCGATGCGGCTGGCCACGCGACCCACGACTTGACCGTTAAGATCGACAAGTATCCAATTCCGTTTGGATTTTTCTTTGGTATAGCTTTTGGTTAAATGCATAAGGGATCCAAAAAAGAGGCCGCAACCTACTCCTAAGGGCTTGATAATGTCAATGAGTATAAGTGCTTATTTAAATTTATTAAATATCCTTGCTCCCGATCAAGTGTTACTTTAAGACTTTGATTAGGATTCCTGTTTTATTTCATGAAATCTCTTTTCGCTAAACTCAATCTCGCCTGGGCTTTGTTTCTGCATTTTTTGAGGAAATTGTGGCGCCGGCGGGCGGGCTACCGGGCTTTCCTCGAAAATTATCGGGAAGACCGGCTGGTACCTTTGAGCCGGACCGATAAGGATTGGCTGCTTCGCTTTTCCCGCTGTTTCAACTGCGGAATTTGCGACACGGTTTGCCCCGCCCTGGAACAATTGCCGCAAAGTCTTTTTCCCGGTCCCAGTTATCTCGTGACCACATTGACCCGAGCGACTCCCGATTTTTGGGCTGCGGGGATCGACTTCAGTCTCTGCGAAGATTGCCGGCTCTGCGAGAAAGTCTGTCCGAATCAGGTTCCCGTCAAAGAGGCTTTAGATTTCATCCAAGCGAAGGCTGAAGAGACTTTCAGTTTAAAGATAAGTGAAGCGTGAAGAGTGAAGCGTGAAGCGTAAGTGATTATAAACGCTTCACGCTTCACTCTTCACGCTTCACACGTAATGGGTCTGAGGGGACTTTAAACTTGAAACTTTGAACTTTGAACTTCTCCCTCATTTGAGCTATTGGCATCCCGCCTTGGAATTATCACCCTCACATCCGCAACTCTTACAGAATTTGCAGCGCCTGCTTCGGCCCGATCAAGTGAGCGCCCAGGCGCCCGACCGATTGAGCTACGGCCGCGATTCTTGCAGCAAGTCCATTTTATGGGCGCGTCACAATCAAGTGAAATATCCGCCGGAAGCGATCGTGTGGCCCGAGAGCGTGGAGGAAGTCTCCCGTATCGCCGCTTTCGCCAATCGGCAACGGCTGCCCTTGATTCCTTTCGGCGGCGGTTCAGGAGTTTGCGGAGGTACTTGGGCATTGCGCGGCGGCATCGCCGTCGATTTGAAACGGATGAATCGCTTACTCAAGGTCGACAGCGGACGCCTGCAGATCCGTGCCCAAGCCGGTATCAACGGCGAAATCCTTGAACGTGAACTGAAGCGCCGCCATTGGACGCTCGGACATTTTCCGTCCTCCATTTATGCCGCGACCCTGGGAGGCTATCTTGCCTGCCGTTCGGCGGGGCAGTTTTCCTCGCTTTACGGAAAGATCGAAGACATGGTGGAAGCCATGCAAGTCGTGCTGGCCGACGGCCGCATCGTCGAGCTGGCCGAAGTGCGGCAGCGTCCCGGGGTGCTCGACTTGCAAGAGCTTTTCTTGGGTTCCGAAGGTACGCTCGGCATCGTGACCGAAGCGACGCTGCGTGTGCATCCTCAGCCGGAGCATCAGGAGTTTTTCGGCTTTCTCTTTCCCAATCTGGAAAGCGGTCTCGAAGCGATTCGCAGCATCATGCAGGCCGGCCTGACTCCGGCCGTGGCGCGACTTTACGACGAACTCGACACCAAACTTTTCTCTTCTTACAAAAAAGACGAAGCGGAAAAATCCTGGCTCAAACCCCTGGAAGCCGCCATCCATCCCTTGCTACATTGGACAAAAGAAAGCGCCTTGAAACTGGCTTTGCGTAACACCTCCTGGCTGCGCGGCGCGGAGCGTCTTTTACCCAGTCATTGCATGCTGATCTTGGGATTTCTCGGCGAAGGTGCGGCGGTACCTTTGCAAGCTGAGCGCGCCCGCGCTCTTTGCTTGGAGCGGCGTGGCCGCGATTTGGGAGAAAAACCGGGCCGCTATTGGTTGGAACATCGCTACAGCGTTTCTTACAAACTTTCTCCTTTGTTCGACGAAGGTTACTTTGCCGATACCATGGAAGTGGCGACTACTTGGAATAACTTGGATCACTTGTACCGAGCGGTTCGCGAGGCTGTCGGCGAATTCGCGCTGGTGCTCGCCCATTTCAGCCACGCTTATCCCGAAGGTTGCTCCATTTATTTTACCTTCGTCGGCTATCGTTCCACCGAAGCTGAAAGCGAGGCGCTCTACGATAAAATCTGGAACCTGGCTCTGAGCGCTTGCCATCAGGCCGGCGGCACCATCAGCCATCACCATGGCGTCGGCGTGCTCAAAGCGGCTTTCATGGAAGCCGAGTGGGGCGCGTCTTTCCGCCGGCTGCAGAGCATTAAAGACAAGCTCGACCCGAACGGAATTCTCAATCCAGGAAAGCTGGGATTCGCATGATCGAAATCGACTCCATTTCCATGCTGGTGGACGTCAAGGCTGATTGTTCGGTGGCGGAGCTTGAAGAGCAGTTGCAGGCCGAGGGCTATACCTTCAATTATTTTCCTCTTTCCGGAAAAGAAACGTTGCTCCTCGACGCGCTGACCCGGCGTCTCCCCAATCTTTACGGCGAGGCTTTCGGCGGTATCGAAGAGCTGTGTCTGCAAGGCCGCTGGTCGCAGTCGGACGGCGAGCTTTATTTCAACGTGCGAAGCCCGCGCTCCGCGACCGGACCTTCCTTGAAAAAAATGGCGATCGGTTCCGAAAACTGGCTGGGTGTGCCTGTTCAAGCCTGTTTCAGAATTTTTCCCAAGCCTTCCCAAAGAGAAATCGCCGCTTTGGCTTTCCCCTCCGAAGCGGGGCGGGAGGCATTCGAAAAGGCCTTGCGCCGATCCGGAGCGCGCTTTCCATTGCGGGCGCGAGTTGGAGGAGACGATGTGGAATCATTTGTGGCGGAAGTGAAAGCCGAGGAAGCGTGCTTGGTTCTTTCCTGGTGGGGAAATTCGACACAAGTGGAAATCCAGCGAGACTTGCTCACGGCGGCGTTCGATTCGAAAAAAGGGAGGCGCTTGGAGCAAGCGGAGGAAGTTGAGGAAGGGGATTATTTTTCCTGGCTCCGCGCTAAGGCGGCGGAAGCTTTACAAGCCCGCATCGACGCCGCTTTAAAATCTTTGCCGCCTTCGCATCGGGATTTGGCGGCTTTTTTGGCAGATTAAAGCGTGAAGCGTGAAGAGTGAAGCGTGAAGCGCAAGAAATTAAAGAAATGGATGATGTTGCTAAATTGAGATTCTTAAACGCTTCACGCTTCACTCTTCACGCTTCATTGCTTGCTAAAAGTGAGGAGTTCGCATTCAATTTCAGGCTGATTAAATAGAGATGAGATCCGAAACCAAAAAAATGATGGATTATTGCACTTACTGTCCGAAGATGTGCCGCTTCAGCTGTCCGGCCGCCGAAGCCACCGACAGTGAGACCTATACGCCCTGGGGAAAGATGCAGATCGCCCGTTGGCTCATGGACGAAACCGTTCCGCTGAGCGAGTCAATGGCCACGGCGCTTTACCAGTGCAGCAATTGCCTGCATTGCCAAGAGTATTGCGAGCATGGCAACGACGTCCCTTCGGCCTTGGCCGAAGCGCGGCGCCTCGCGGTCGAAGACTACGCCGCGCCGGCCGCGGTTTACGCTTTAGAAGAAAGATTCCGTAGGGCCAACAATCCCTATGGAGAAGCTTTGCTAAGCAAAGCCCGGCCGCTTCTTGCCGAGGCTCCGGCCGCCGAGCGCGCGGAAGTCTTGTTGTTTCCCAGTTGTCATACGCTGTGGTTTTTCCCCCAGCGCATCCAGGTTTACTTCGAATTGTTCCGCAAGCTGGGCGTCGGACCGGTGGCGCTCGCGACCGAGGAAATGGCTTGTTGCGGAGACCCGCTCGACGCGCTGGGACTACGCCGTGAATTCCAAGAGGTCGCCGAAGTGCAATACCATTCGCTTAAATCCTTTAAAGTCATCGTGAGCGACGGCCCCGAATGCTGCAATGCCCTGAAGAACAAATATACCGGCCTTCATTTTCCGCTGCGCCGCCAAAGCGTGCATTTGCTGGAATTTCTCGAACCTTATCTGCGCGGTGCCGACTATCGCAGCCGCGGCAAAACTCAGGGCCGCTTTGCCTACTACGATCCGGTTTTTCTCAGCCGCTATCTCGGTCTCATCGAAGCGCCGCGCCGCATTTTGCGGGACCTGACCGGATTTTCGCCGCTCGAATTGAGTTGGTCGGGCAAAGACAGCCTTAGTTCGGGCATTGAGGCGGGCTATGATTTGTTGTTTCCGGAAGCGAGCGAGCGCATTGCGCAGCGCACGGTGGACGAGTTGGCCTCGCGCGGCATCGGCAAATTAGTGACGGCTTGCGCCAAGTCGGAAGCGAAGTTCCGCGAGCTCGCCGGGTCCGAACTTGAAGTGCAGGATCTATTCGAATTTTTGAACGAGCATATTTTGTGAAGGGAATTTTTTTCATCTTAAATCCCGCCTCCCGCAGCGGCAAGAGCGGCAAGCTTTTCGAAATGCTGGACCGTTTCGTCGAGACGGAGAATTGCGGCGGCGTGGGAGTTACCGAGGCTCCCGGCCATGCGGAGCAATTGGCGCGCGAGGCGGTGGAGCAGGGCTACCGGGCGCTGGTGTCCGTGGGTGGCGACGGTACTTTGAATGAAGTGGTCAACGGCATCATGGCCTTGCCTGCCGCGGAGCGTCCTGCGGTCGGGATTTATTCTTCGGGAACCGGGGGAGATTTTTTTCGAGGTCTCTCCGAGCGGCATGTTTTTCCTTCGGGACTGGATTGGTTGAGGCAGCGCCGTGAAATCCCGGCCGACGTCGGCTTGGCGACTTTTGAATATGGAACCGGCAAGGCTTTACAAAAGAAATATTTTCTCAATATCGCGGATGCGGGAATTTCCGGAGAGGTCGTGCGAAGAGTCAATGCCTCCGGGAAGAAGTACGGCGCCGTGGAATATCTCATCGCGACGGTGGCCAGCGCCTTGCAGTACAAAGCGCCGAAGGTGCGGCTGCGTTGGCGGGACCTCATGGGATCGGAAAGCGCGCGCGAAATGCGTTTGCTGCTCGCGGTGGCGGCGAATGGCCCTTATTTCGGCGGCGGCATGTGCATTGCGCCGCAAGCGCTCATCGACGACGGCGTTTTCGAGTTGATGATGGCCGAGAAGATTTCCTATTGGACTCTTTTGACCCGGCTGCCCCGGGTTTATTTCAAGCAGCAGCTCCGTCATCCCAAAGTCAGTTACGCTCGGGGTGCGTGGTTTTGCATCGAGAGCTTGGATGGCGACATGCCGCTCGATCTGGATGGAGAAAATCTGCGCGCCCGCAAGGTGACTTTTGAGTTGTTGCCGAGGGCCTTGCGGGTGATGGTGCCGAAGTGTTAAATAAGTCTTTATAATCAATAACTTATATATTTGACCGAAACTCGTCCCTGTTTGCATCGATAAAGCAAGGCAGGGGTTGCTATGAATGTAAAAAATACTCGTACTTTTCGCGACACCAACATTCATCCGGATTTTTCGAAAGCTTCGAAACTGCGCTTCTTAGTTGGGATAGCCTATAAGGTGAGGCATAAAGTCAGCGTTGCCGGACATAGACTGCAATTGGCAACGAGACATTTACTTTCTGCAGGGCAGCGCCTGAGTTGTTCCGTATTTTTTGCAAGTCCGGTTTGGATTCGTAAAATCGCCGCTGAAGT
>OBLQ010000304.1_pt1 | contig 18516 bp, 20 predicted proteins | sample 1519881 | NCBI WGS metagenome assembly OBLQ01 (sample SAMN01911456, study PRJEB22533) | soil metagenome | biome: Soil | place: Malaysia | collected 2012-04-30 | depth DG_metagenome m | reverse complement strand
TGCCTCACCTAATGACAGCGCGATGTCGGGGTTCGAGTAGTTCTCGTTAGACGATGTGCCGTTTGTGTAGCGGTGTTCGGCTTCTGCACCCATGACAAGCGCAATGCCTTAGGACTGGTTCGCGCTCAGTATAAACGTGTTGTCGAGACTGACGGGGCTGGGACTATCCTGTCCCGCCCCCGCGCCAGTTCCAGTCGCCACTAGGGTCCAGAAAGTAGGACTGGTCTCAAAGCCGACATAGGTTCCAGGATGCACGTAGACCGAAAAGCCGAACGAGACCAGAACCGACGTATTTGTGTCAAATGACGTGATCATAAGGTCGCTCGAAGCGACCGTGGCGTCGAAAAAGACTGAACCGCCCGCATTGCCGGCATTGTTGGAAGCGAACAGAGTCGTGATCGACTGGGCTGACGCGAACGGAGCAATAATGCCAAGCAGCAGCGATATAGCAAATAACTTTCTCATGAAGTACCTCACAAGGCACGGACACGCTACCTCGCGACAAATCAAAAAGTCACACATCTAACAAGCAGGTCGGCAAAAATACTGGGGAGATCTCGACTCGCCTACCTGTTTTGACTTTTTGTATGGTGTTCGAGTTCGTATCAGGGCAGACACACCGATCTGAGCGGTCTTCATCCGAAATAACTCCGACTTACGGCCGAAGGCTCGTACACCTGCGCCAAGAGTGGACAATGCCCTCTGGTGTGAACGCAAGAGAAATGCGCCCCTCCGCAGTTGCAGAGGGGCGCGAAGGGGTCGCGGGCCAGGAACTCTGGCGCTAGATCGTGAACGGCGACCGGTTGATCGTAATCGTCCTCGCGAACGTCTGCGAGTCCTTCGAGATCGAGTAACTGATCTGGATACGCACGTAGTTCGTGTTGTAGCCGGACTGGTTCGTCACAGAAATGCCGAACTGCTCGTCACTGTTGAGGCTGATCGCGTTCGTGCTGGCCTCGACGTCAGTTGAGAACGGCGGGCTGGGATCCGTGCTCGGGATGTCCGTCCACGCTCCACTGTTGTCGTACTGCTGCACGACGCCGGTAATCGTGATCGAAAAGCCCTTGGCCTTCACCTTCTTGCCGTTGGCAGCCGCATTGGCGGCAGCGGCGGGCAGCATGGTCGAGCCGTCCACCAGGGTGACGGAGGCGTCGGTCGTCGAAGTGCTGTCTGCAGGTGCTGTCAGTGTCGTGCCGTCGCCGCCTGGATCGGTGCCGACGATCGGCACATATCCACTGGTCGTCCTCACCGCGACGTCCTCAGTATTGTCAGATACGACTGCGTAATCGCTTGTCTTTTGTGTTGTGTCCATCTGTAGTGGTCCTCAGAGTTTATTGAGAGAGAAAGAGAAACTAGTTGCGCTCGGCGGCGCGGGCCCTCCGGACCGCACTCAGAGCGTATTCGATGACGGCCTCGTCCGTAGACGAGTTCGCGCGCGCACGAACGGCGGAGGCTTCTCCCGCCTGCATCTGGCCGGAGACCGCGGCATCGATCTTTGCAAGTTGATCCTGCGCATGGACCGACCAGGTGGCGCCGAGCCGCTCCGTCGTGGCTCTCGCCGCTTCGGCGCAGAAGGCCGCTTCTTCATAGAGGCCGACCCCCAAACAAGCCGTCGACAATTGGACGAGGATCATGCCGCGCTTCGATGGGTCGTGCGCGTGCTGAAGGATGGCCAGAGCCCGCTCGACTGAGTCGAGAGCACGCGCGGGCGCACTCTCCGCATAGATTTCAGCCAGTCCGGTCAGGATCGTTGTCTCCATAAGCGGATCGCGCCCCGAATAGAACTCTAGTGCCTGGCCATAGTGTACAGCAGCCAGGTCGGGCGCGCCGGAGTCCAAGAGCATCCTTCCAAAGTTGAGGTGGGCCGAGGCCAGTCCACGGTCGTCCGTCGTCTGCCGGTAGGCTGCGATCCCCGCCTCGAACGCCGACTTCGCAGTCTCAAACGAGCCCTCCATCGCGAGCGTGATGCCGAGGTTGACGTTGACCGCGGCGACTTTGGCCAGGTCGCCGATCTCTTCGAACTGGGCAAGCGAGGACTCGAGGTGCTCGACCGCCTTTTCTCGCATGCCACACGCGTTCGCCATGGCGCCCAGGGCGTTGTGCGCGTCGGCGACGAGCCACCGATCGTCGTGTGGCACCTCCATCACGGCCATCTCCAGCCACTCCACGCCGTCGGTCGTCGGTCCGTGAATCAGCCATGCGCGGCGCATCGCGAACGCCAACGGCAGCGCGAGCGGCGAGCGGTCGCGCACCGTCCTGCGCACTGCGACCATCAGGTCGTCGTAGATCCGTTCCAGGGCGTCGAGCGCCGAAGACTGGAACTCGCTGATCAACTCCTCACAAATCTGTTCGGCCGCGCTCAGGCTCCATGCCGTGTGGCTGTCGAAAGCGCCCGGCGCGTCTTCGGGGATCCTCTCCCTCCCATAGTCGCGGATCAGTTCGAGCAGACGGTAGCCGCGCATTTGGCTTGAAAACTCTACGGGAGAGAGCAGCGACTTTTGTGCGAGGCTCTCGATCTCCGCGATGACGTCGCGTCCGACCAGGGCCGAGGCCTCCGAAAGAAGGAACGCCCCCTGGAACGTCGAGACCTGCGCGAAGACGTTCTTCTCTCGTTCGTCCAACAGGTCGTGGCTCCACGAGATCGTCGCCCGAACCGTGCGCTGCCTCGGCTCGATGTCACGGTCGCTGCTCGCCAACACGTCGAGCAGCCGGCCCAGCCTCTCGACGACTGGCTTGAGGCCCAGAGAGGCGACCCGCGCGGCGGCCTGCTCGATCGCCAAGGGGACACCGTCCAGTGCACGAACAAGTCGGACCGTACCTGGCGTCGAAGCAGCGTCCAGCACGAACCTTCCGCCCTTGTGTCGGACCCGGTCGACGAAGAGCGAGACCGCCTCTGATTCGAGGGCGCGCACGGGGTGAGCCTCGCTCGCCTTTGGGAGCGAGAGCGCCTCGAGCGCGACGATCTTCTCACCAGAGAGACCGAGCCTTTCACGGCTCGTCGCCAGGAACCTCAGGTCCGGACACCCGTCCAGAAGCCGTTGCAGAGCGGCGGCGGTCGAGTCAGCGACGTGCTCGCAGTTGTCGACGACGAACAACGCCTCTTGGTCCGCGTAAGCCTCGATCGTCGCGCCGAGCGGATCGTCCGTTCCGTGCGGCGGGATTCCTGAGCCGCGAGCAAAAGCCGCCGAGACGTCGCCCCCCGATGGCAGTTCGGAGAGAGACACGAACCGGACGCTCTGGAACCTCGTGCCCACTGCCTGCGCGGCCACTTGCAGTGCAAGTCTCGTCTTCCCTGCGCCACCAAATCCGGTCAGCGTCACGAGCCGCGTTCGCGAGAGAGCCTCCTCCAACTCGGCGATGTCCGATTCGCGCCCGATGAACGAGGTCAGTTGTACTGGCAGGTTGTGGTCGAGTGCGTTCAAGGACCTGAGTGGCGGAAACGTCTGGTCAGACCAAGTGACCTCGAAAACGTGTTCGGCCCTCAGTAGATCCTTGAGTCTGTGCCTGCCAAGGTCGACGAACGGAACGTCGTCGCCGCACTCTTCGCGCACCGCCTCGGATACGACGATCTGGCCGCCGTGGCAGACGCCGCGAAGACGCGCGCAACGGTTGACCGTCGGGCCGAAGTAGTCCTCGGCCCTTCCCTCCACTTCGCCACAGTGGACGGCGATCCTGATCCTGACCGCCTGCGACGTGGGCCACTGCTCCGCCGCAAGCGCCCTTTGGACGGCCATGGCGCACGCCACCGCCTGCTCTGCCGTGCGAAAGACGCAAAAGAGGGCGTCCCCCTCGCCTCTGGACTTGACGACCTCGCCGCCGTGACCTACGACCTGCGCGGAGACGAGGTCCTCGTGGCGCGCGATCGCCTTGGCCGCTTGCTCGGGCTCGTTCTCCCACAACGAGGTGCTGCCTTCAATGTCGGTCAGTAGAAGAACAGCCCTGGCGGCTCCCATAAGCGATACCTCTTTTGAACCAAAGGTTCCATCTGCCTAGCCTGACACTTTATGTGCGTATATACAGGTTTTTCCAACCAAAGTTAATTGTACATTCAACTGCAAGGATGAGGAAAACTTGTGGAAAACCGTTCTAGTGGCGCGTGCTTGTCTGTGAGTAGCCCGCTCGCTGACCCATTGTGCCAGGGCGCCGGCGCAGTATTGAGCCTCGATTTCAACGGCACCTTTCGCCTTGCCATACCTTTCCTCGCAAAAATACTGGAAAGTCGCAGATCGCGCACGATACCACTTGAAAACGTAGCGGGGACCTGACGCCTGTGCTAGACTGAACCGTCGCATTACAGCGGTGTAGTGCTTTATTTGGAGACTCTGCGGATTTGCCGCAGAACTGGAGCAAAAACTTATGGTTAATCTCAGGAGGGCAGCCGTCCTTGCGGGCATCCTCGTGTCGAGCCTTGCGCTCGCCGACCCGTGGGCGTTTGGCGTAACAGGCGGCGCCCAAGTAGACAACGGTACCGTTTCGTTCGACAGGACGCTTGCGGGTACCAACCTCGTCATCGATTCGGTGGATTCAGTCGTTCTTGCGCAGCTTACGCACACGTGGCTTGGCGACCTCGACATCACGTTGACTCACGTCGACACTGGCACTTCGGTCCACCTCTTTCAATACATCCAGGGCGACGGCGACACGATCAACGGCGACAGCACTGACGTAGGCGACGCGCCCCAAGCCGGGAACCTGACCTTCTTGACCACGGCAACGACGTCGGTCGAGGACGCTGCGGCCCTGCTAGGAAACGCCGCGACGATCGCAGACGGCAACTATCGCCCGACGCAACAGACCGACGGTACGTCCGTCACCAACGCGCCGAACTCTGTCAACACGAGCTATGCTGGATTTGTCGGCGAATCGCTCGACGGAACTTGGCGACTAACGATCACCGACAAGGCCGCGGGCGACACAGGCGCCCTTGGTCACTGGGAACTCCACGGTACAGGTACTCCGGTCCCCGAGCCGGCGAGCCTCGCTGCGCTCGGACTGGGAGCCCTCGCTCTCTTCCGCAGACGCCGCACTGTGTAGGCGACAACCAAAACCCGCAGGACAAAGCGAGCTTGTGCAGATGCACAGGCTCGCTCTTCTCTTGTCTGTAGAAGGCTTATGCGACCGACGCGCGTCGGTAGCGCCTGCGAGGACCCCGTTTCTTCATAGGCTGTTCGAGCCTTGAGGTCGACCTGTCCGAGACCGGCAGTTCGAACTGCACGAACTTCTCGATCGCCTTGACCTCCCTCCCTTGGTCCGGCGTCGCAAAGGTCACGGCCAATCCCTTGTTGCCGGCCCTGCCCGTGCGGCCCGTGCGGTGGACATAGTCCTCCGGGCTCCGTGGCACGTCATAGTTAAGCACCACGCCCACCTCATGTACGTCGATGCCTCGTGCGGCGATGTCGGTCGCCACGAGGACGCGATAACGGCCGCTCTTGAAACCGTCTAGCGCCGCCCTGCGCTCCTCGAGCGAGCGGTCCGCGTGAAGTTCGGCGGCGCTGTGGCCGCGGTCACGTAGTTTGCGAGAGAGTCGGCGCGCACCGATCCGGGTTCGTGTGAAGACTAAGACTGTCCCATCGAAGTCCCGCAGGATCTTCTTGAGGACGCGCGGCTTGTCCGCCTGGTCGATGACGACAAGTTCGTGCACGACGTCCTTGTTCGATGAGCCGGCGCGCTCTACTTCGATCCGCACAGGGCGATAGAGGTACTTGTTCGCCATAGAGGCGACCTCTTTGCCAAAGGTCGCCGAGAACAACATGGTCTGCCGCTCCTCTGGCGTCTCACTTACGATCCGCTTGATCGCCGGGGCGAATCCGATGTCCAGCATACGGTCGGCCTCGTCGAGAACGAGGATGCCGACGCACCGCAGGTCGATCGTCTTCTGCTCCAGGTGGTCGATCAGTCGACCGGGGGTCGCGACCACCACGTCCGGGTAGCGTTTGAGCGCGGCGATCTGGGGGCGGATCGGCGTACCGCCCACCAGGAGGGTCGAGTGGACGCCGAGTTCGATGAAGGTCTCTTCGATCTGTTGGGCGAGTTCGCGAGTCGGAGCGAGCACCAGGCCCATTTCGCCGCGGCGCAGGCTCGCAGCCATCGGTGCCGCAAAGGCGAGCGTCTTGCCGGTGCCGGTCTGGGCGAGGCCGATCACGTCGGCGCCGTCCATCAGCACGGGGATCGCCTGGGCTTGGATCGGGGTGGGGGTCGTGAACCCCATGCGCTTGATCTGGCGCAGTATGAAATCTGGAAGGCCGAGCGCGTCGAAGCGCGTTGGCGTGTGTTGTGGTGTCATTGAGATTCGTCCGGGTAGGTCAATTTCGACCGGACAGGCTTAATTATGGCATATTTGGTCGTCTTGCTCCCTCATTAGGGCTCTTTCGGCGCGTTTTTCAGCGCGCATCCTTAGTCTCCATACCAGGAGCACAGACGCGAGAGAGGCGAGAGTCCAATGGAAGAACGCGGTATTGAAGGCTTGATAGCACATGTCCTCTATGGTCTGGTCGGTAAGGACCGGTTCTCCTGCAAACACCGCAACGGCGAAGACTGGAAAGAGCGCAAGCGCTGTCCAAAAAACCTGTTTCCAGTGCTCCTTTGCAAACCACACTGATAACCAGCGCAGGAATATGACCTGCGTCAGAAAGCCCCCGATATACGGCAGCAAGTCATAGTAGAACACGTTGCTCTTAGGATATCAAGTTCTTGGTCAGTTCGCGATCGAACCGTCCTCTCCCTTCTTCTCCATGAACTCCTTCGCCTTCGCCTCGTCGCCCTTGCGGCAGTAGACGATTCCGAACTCGTCGAACATGACGCCGTACGACTCGTCCGTCGCGAGCCGCAGGGTTCCCTGCTGTTTGTCGCTGAAAGTGAGTTCCACGGTGCGCCCGCCCTCCTTTGAAACCTTGAAGGTTCCAGTCGCGCCAGCGACCGAAAAGGTTCCGTCCGAGCGAAGATCCAGCGGCGTCGATTCGACCTTCCCATCGTCGACCATCAGCCACTCGCCTAGAACGGTACTGTCCGTCACCGCTGGAGACTCCGAGTTGGCCTGCTTCTTCCCTACCCCTGCTTGGTCGCCAGCAGGCGCGCTACAGCCGACGACCAGGACTACTAGAACAACGAGCCAAAGCACGCGCATATCAAATTATAAACATCAGTGCCAGGATTTCGGCGACAAACTTTCTGCCGGGCGCGGTAAAAGTCGAACGTGCCCGCCTTGCCGAGCCCGGAAAGGATGTATCGCGCGGTCGCCGAGAGCGACGGAGCGTTCGACGGCGTCTTCCTCGTGGCCGTCAAGACCACCAAAATCTTCTGCCGTCCGTCCTGTCCCGCACGAACACCTCTCATGAAGAACGTCGAGTTCTTCGCCGAGCCGCGCGAGGCGGTCTACGCCGGCTACCGCCCGTGTAAGAGGTGCAAGCCGCTGGAGGGAGCCAAAGAAACCCCGGCATGGGTCACCAAGGCGCTTGCGCTTGCGACCGGCGATGAGCGGCTCACAGAGTACGGCCTGCGCAAGCAAGGTATTCCGCCCGAGAGGCTGCGCCGCTGGTTCCAGCGGCACCACGGCATGACGTTCCACTCCTATCAGCGAGGACTAAGGCTAGGAAAAGCAATGCAAGAGATCAAGAACGGCAAGAGCGTGACGGAGGCGTCCGCGTTCTCCGGCTGGGACTCGCCGAGCGGGTTCCGCGACGCGTTCCAAAAGGCGTTCGGCGTCTCCCCAAGCAAGGCGGGCGGACCGCACTTCCTCGTCGGCAGGATCGAGACACCGCTCGGTGCGATGCTCGTCGTCTCCGATGACGACCGCCTCTACCTCCTGGAGTTCAGCGATCGGAGGATGATCGCGACGCAGATGCAAGTGCTACAAAAAAGGTACGGCTGTTCGCTCTCCCCTGGCACGACCAAGGTCGCCGAGGAGACAGAGAGACAACTGAACGAGTACTTCGCCGGTACTCGCCAGCAGTTCGACCTTCCTGTCGATGCAAAGGGCACGGACTTCCAGCAGGCGGTCTGGAAGAGGCTCCAAGAAATCCCCTACGGCAAGACGATGAGTTACGGCGACCTGGCCTCGGAACTTGGAGCGGAGAACGCACAGCGCGCGGTCGGAAAGGCCAACGGCGACAACCGCATCGCGATCGTCGTGCCGTGCCACCGCGTCGTGCGATCCGACGGCACCCTCTGCGGGTACGGCGGCGGGCTTTGGCGCAAGCAACGCCTCCTGGAACTCGAGCAGGGACAGTTGGCACTGCTCTAGACAGCCGCCGGGCCCGCCAAAGGCCCGACCTGTGGAACGTGAACCGCGTCCAATACGGTAGGAGCCAGTGTGATGGTCTCGTGCCTTCTCGTTGCATCGATGCTTATGGCGAAGCCCGCTGAATACAAGATCCTGTTCATCGGCAACAGCCTCACCGCCAACAACAACGTACCAGCCATGGTCAAGTCGCTGTTGGCCTCGGCCGGAAACAAGGTCGAGACCTCACAGCAGGGTGCGGCGCACCTCGATGACGCCGCTCGCAACTCAGCGGCACTCAATCGCATCAAGAACGGTGGCTGGACGCACGTCGTTCTGCAGGGCGCAATGATCAGCACGTCCCACAAGTACGAGTACTCCCAACAGCCCGGCATCGACCTCGCCAAGGCAGTGACCTCAGCGGGCGCGAAACTGGTCCTGTTTGCCGAGTGGCCGCGGCGCGGCATCGACGAGAGCGACTACATCTACAAGCACTACCAGATGATCCAGAAGGGCGCAGGCGCCGGGGTGATCTCGCCGGTCTGCTATGCCTGGGACGCGAACGCGCCGCTCCACCAGACCACCGCCCTTTGGACAGCCGACGGCAACCATGCCACGCCGATTGGTTCGTTCATTGCCGCATGTGCGTTGGCGTACACGATAGGCGGGCCAGACTCCAAGTTCGCCTACGTCCCACCCGGCCTCAGTCAAGACGTGGCCAAAGGGGTCATGGAGAAAGCAAGAAGCGCCGTCAAGGCGCACGTCGGGTAGTTGCGCCGAAGCGGCGACGTAAGCAAGAATAGGCGCATGAAACTCTGTCTCATCCTCCTGGCCCTCGCCGCGCTTTCTTGCGCCACCTTCGCCCAAGACTGGGCGAAGGCCCAAGTGGACAAATCGCCACGCCACCTGGAATGGGTCGAACTGAAGCACGGCTCGCGAACGGTCAGGGCGCTCGTCGCATATCCCGAAGTGAACCACCCGGCGACGGTCGTGGTTCTGATCCATGAAATCTTCGGTATGAGCGACTGGGCGATGCTCACCGCAGACCAATTGGCGGCCGAGGGGTACATCGTCATCGCCCCTGACTTCCTCTCACAAATGGGCCCGAACGGTGGCGGCACTTCGAGCCTCGATCCCAGCGAGGTCCGGTCGGCGATGTCTGCACTGCCGCCCGACCAGGTCGATGCCGACCTTCAGGCCGCGTGCGACTACGGCAAGAAGATTCCGAGCGCCAATGGCAAGATCGTCGTTGGCGGGTTCTGCTGGGGCGGATCGACGACCTTCCGCTTCGCGACGCGCCGTACCGACCTCTCGGCAGCGCTGGTCTTCTATGGCACGGCCCCGTCGGACGACAGCGACCTCAAGAAGATCAACTGCCCGGTATACGGCTTTTACGGCGGCGACGACTTCCGCGTGAGCAGCACGATCCCCGAGACCGAAAAGAGAATGAAGGCGCTCGGAAAGCCGTACGATCCCGTCATCTACGAGGGCGCGGGACACGGGTTCATGCGCTCGGGCATCCAGCCCGAACCGGAAGAGGCAAACGCCAAGGCGCGCGCCGAGGCGTGGAAGCGCGCGCTCAAGATCCTCGCAGGGATCGGCTAGTGACTTGATCGGTTCCCCTCACGCACGTGAGGGGAACCGGTTTCATTTCTGCTTGTCGACTCCCATCGCGCCCGGTGGGCTAAGGATGTCGAAGATCAGCGTCTGCTCGATTGCCGTCACGCCGTGAGGCACGTTGGATGGCAGGACGACGACCTGTCCGCCGCCAACCTCCACTTCGCGATAGTCCGCAGTGCCATGCTCTCCTAACCGCCATAACACACGCCCCGACATCACGCAGGCGATCTGCTCCATCTCGTGGTGGTGCGTGGCGACTTCGCACCCTGCCTCGAGTTCCACCTTGGCGACCATGGCCTTCTCACCATTGACGATCCGGCGATGGAGTTTGGCGACCGGATGGTCCTGTTCGACCGCGTCCCACGAAAAAACCTTTGCGTCCATAGGAGACTAGTATCTCGCACAGCCCGGAAAAAGTGCCTGCGGATTCTCCGTCCAACCCGGAACAAGACCTATGTGGATCCCTTCTGGCTCTATGTCCAACTCGTGGTAGGCGTAGTCGTGTTCGCCGTGTTCCGGTGGGCGAAGAAACTGCGCGACCAGTATTGACGTCTCTTCGTCTTCCCTGGACTAAAACTCGATCTCGAACAGGAAGCGCAGCCTTCCAGGGCCGCCTTTCGTGTTGAACGCGTATCCAGCGAGCAGTCTCCTGCCGACGTCCAGCGTCTTCCCAACCGTCGGACCGACGAAGAACTCCGAGTCGAACAAGTTTCCAAACGATTCGATCGCTACCGACGCTCCGCTCGGAAGAGAGTGACTGACCATCGCCTCGTAGCCCCACTCGAACGCGTTGCCGCTTTCGAGTTCCTGTTCCCCAACGAGATTGGCAGAGAACGAAAGACCGGAAGGGAGGGCGTACGTGTTGATCCACTTCCCTTCCAGTTCGTACGGCTCCCCGGCTGATCGCTTGACCTCTAAGTAGGCAGCGGGCAGCACGCGGTTGAACGCAAACTCACCAAAGGCGTATCTTTGCTCGACCTTCCAGCCGTTGACGCGGTAGTCGCCGCCGTCACGTTCTGCCAGCGCGTACACAGACGCCGCATAATGGCCGTCGACCCCGTACTCTGATTCAAGTTGAAGGTCTGACTGTCCACCACCGAAGTCGGTCCACCAGAACTCGACTTCGTGCTCCAGTGAGTACGGTACGTACCATTCGTAAGTCCAGACGCCGTCGCGCTCGTGTGCACAGGCCGTGGCGCACGACAGCGCAATCAATCCGCAGGCAATCAGTTTGTGACGCATCATAGCCCCATTCTGCACAAAAGAGTAGAGAATCAGGGACCTCGGCCCCTTGTCACGAATGTTCAGAATTGGATGCCTCCGGGCGCATAGTGCCCGGAGGCAAGAACGACTGAGGCGCTACATACCGTGCGGCCACAGCCAGCCGAACGTGCCGGCGGTGAGCAGGCACATCACGACTGCGTCGAAGAGGTGGGCCCAGAACCCTTTTGTCCTGAACCAGATCATGGGTGGTATCCAGCCGAACCCATAGGCGAGGAACGCGATGGTGCCGGCCATCCTGAACACCGCCATGTAGTCCGGCATCTCGGATCTTGCGTGCCAACAGACGTAAGCGACGAAGACGCTGCTGACCAGAAAGAAGAGAAACGTCAGGAACATGTTCCGGCCCATTTCAACCGGGCCGGGCCAGACCGTCACCACCCCGTTCGGGTTGTTCTTCATCTTTTCGACAAAGGCGGGGTCCTTCATCGCTTTCATGTCGGAGCACCAGGGGAACATGTATTGTCCCGCGTCGACTCCCTTCAGTGCGTTGAGGAGCGAGTTCTCGTCGGGCAGGCCCTTGAACTCGCCCTTGTGGTGGGGCAGAACCATGTGGAGGATCGCGCTCGCGATCCAGACGAATACTGCCGAAAGAACGATCGGCATCCAGAGGTTGCTCAGAAACTCCATTTCGTAGCCTCCTACGGCTACAGACGGTGGAACCCGCCCCTAGTCGTCGGCGACCGAGGCTCGCAGGTTGTCAACGATCTCGCGGTGCCACGCAAGGCGCCTGAGCGGGTCGCCAGTCATCTTCCGCAGGACCCTCGACATCAAGCCTCCGTAAGGTTCAACGTCTTTGATCGCATGGATTTGTTCGATCTCGCCCCGTATAGCCCAATCGAGCCAGTCGCAAAGCGCCAGCGTCTGGCGCTCGTTCAAGTGGTCGAGCACGGGGTGCCCCGGATCCTCGTGGATCGTGTGCGGAAGGAAGCAGCTCAAGCAGTTGTCGAACCCGACGTCCGTCTCGACCGGGTCCTCCACACTTCGCACCATGAACGCCGGCAGAAAGTGGGCGAACGCCTCAGTTGAGAACAGCGCAGGGCCCGGTTCGAGCCAGAACACGTCGTGGGCGCTGAGGTCTTCCCAAGTCTTGCCCGAGACGAACTCGGAAATCTCGTCGCACTCTCCGCAGACGTGGGGACAGGCCCGGCCCTTCCACTTCTTGCGAGGAAACGCCGACTTGATCGTCTTGATCAGGGCCCTCTCTTCCTCGGTCACGTACCGAGTCTATCCCGTCGCCGGACGTGCCTCATAATAGGGCCATGTTAGGATCCGTGCTCGCGACGCAGCGCCGAACTTGGCAGGAGCCCCCTCTAACCTCCATCTGGCGATGAGTGTAAAGAGATCGCAGTACAAGGCCGTTCTTCTTCCAGGCGAGCATGGGAGTTGGGCATTCGTGTTGGAGCCCGTGCTGCTGGGGACGCTCGTCTCGGGCGCTTGGAACGGGCTTTGGGTGGTCGGCGGTGCGCTCTTCGGGTTTCTTTCCTATCGGCCGTTGAAACTTGCCTTGCGGGACGTGTGTGCGCGCAAGTCGTACCCGCGCACAAAACTCGGGCTTTGGTTCGGCGGGCTCTTCCTGCTGGTCTCCTTGGCTCTTCTTGTCCTCGGATGTCCCGTCGGCCGATCCGATTATTGGTATTCGGTCGGTGCGTTCGCCTTGATGGGAGCGGTGTTCGCCGTGTGCGACGCGCGACTCAAAACGGGAGCGATCGGGCGGGAACTCTTCGGCGCGCTGTTGACGGTGCCGCTTGCCTCTACTGCCTACTTGTCAGGATCTTTGACGGCTGACAATAGATTGCCGATCCTCATCACCGTTCTCTGCCTGTGCAAGGCGGTGGTCACAGTCCTCTACGTGCGCGCTCGCCTGCGCGATCCGGAAAACAGGCACGCGGCCTCGGTCTGCGCGATCTCCGCTGCAGCGACGGCGATCGTCGCTGTGTTTCTGACGTCGCAGGAGATCGGAGTCTCCTGGATGTTCGCACTGATTTACTTCGTTCTCTTGGGGCGCGTCATGTGGGGGCTGTCCAAGTGGGCGCTGAAACTGAAGCCGATGCAAGTCGGATTGCAGGAGTTCGGCTACTCAATCCTGTTTCTGGTATTCGTGAGAGTCTTCGGTCAGTGAAGGGTCACAAGCGCTGTTGCATGCAAAGCGGAAAGTACGACGGCAGCAACCGCTCCGACTACTTTTAGGGACTAGGATCAGGCCCGGCAGAAAGCCGGGCCCGACACCCGTCACGAGCCGGTCTTGAACACGCTGTCGTCCACCGTGTCCGAGACCTTGGCCGACTTGAACTGCATCAGCCACTTCGTTCGCGGCGAGAAAGTGATCTCGACCTTCATGGGCACGTGAACACCGGAGACTCTCTTGTAGTCGTCGAAGTCGATCGCCTTGACGACCCCTCCCAGCGGAGTGTTCCTGACGTTTACAAATCGGCGAAGGAATCCTGTCTTGTTGTCGAACGAGAGTTCGGTGATCGTGCTCATGTCGTCGCTCACTCCGCGCACGACCGTCACCGGCTTGCCTCCGATCTCATCTGAGCCCACGACCCCGGTACCTTTGAGGTCTGCGAACGTGTCATCGCCGAGCCACATCTTGCCGACTCGCGTGTAGGTCTCCTTCGCCTCGCCCCACAGCGTCGAGGTGTTGAACATCACCTTTGTGCCGTCGGAGACGATCGTTGCGCTCGGAGTGACGATCTTGAAGCGTCCGTCCGACGCCTGGTCGAACTCGACCTCCTCGACGTCCGGCTTGTTCGGGTCCGTTCCTGGCGACGTGAGTTTGCCTTTGCGCACGAGCATGGTCGGCGCCTTCCCCGTCGCTGCTCCATACTTCGCGAAGAGGTCGGCCGCCTTGGGAGGATTAGTGACGCGCTCATGGCGCAGACTGATCCCCTCCGGGAACGGAATGTTTCTCGGCCTCTCCGAGCCGTTGTGACACGACATGCACGTGACCTGGTTGCGGTTGCGGAAGAAGTTCTTGTTGATGTCGCGCTGCATCTCGACCATGCGCCTCGCCGTGCCCTTAGCCCGCGTGTCCGCGCTGTAGTCCTTCGTGTCGTGGCAGTCGCTGCACTTCATTCCGAGCGACGCCGACATGAACTCCATCATCGGCAGCAGGTCGGTCGCCGGCACGCCCTTGAAGACCTGGATGTTCTTAAAGACGTCCTCACAGTTCTTGGTCTGCGGCGCATCCTGTGCGACCGAGAACCCGACCACGCCCAGACCCCCTAACAAAAGAAAAGCGGAGACCACACGGTTTCTCATGTGAAGGATTATAGTCGTTGGGCGTCAGGGAGTTCCGTTGGAGCGCACATTTTGACGCCGGGCAGGGACAATGAAGCCACCGGCACACACGGACGGCCGATAAACCTCCAAGTGCACCGAAACCGTTTCAACGGAGACTCACGCCCCCTACTGCCACCTGGCACGGTATTGTAAGACCTATGAGTCCCGTTGTGCTCTTCACCTTTCTGGCAGTGCAGCCACCCGCGCAGCCGCACTTTGAAGTCCTCGACAAGATCGTGATCGGAGGAGACGGAGGATGGGACTGCCTCGAATACGACGCAGCAAGCCACCGCCTCTTCGTCTCGCGCAGTACGCACGTCATGGTGGTCGACGTGCGAAGCAAGAAGGTTGTCGGGGACATCCCCGGCACGAACGGCGTTCACGACATCGCTCTCGTGCCGAGCCTCAACAAAGGCTACACGAGCGACGGTCGCGACAACTCGGTCGGCGTCTTCGACCTCAAGACGCTGAAGGTCACCAAACAGATCGCGGTCGGCACAAACCCCGACGTCATGTGCATGGACGAAGGCTTCGGGCGCCTGTTCGTCTTCAATGGCAGAAGCAACGACGCCTCGGTCATCGACACCAAGACCGACACGGTCGTGGGGACAGTCAAACTTGATGGCAAACCCGAGTTCGGACGGTCCGACGGCCACGGCTCAGTGTTCGTCAATCTCGAGGACAAGAGCGAGATCGAGCGGATCGACGTGAAGTCACTGACCACGAAAGGCACTTGGGCGCTCGCGCCCTCTGAAGGCCCGACAGGCCTCGCCTACGACTCGAAGGACGGTCTGCTGTTCTCAGCCTGCGGCAACCAGCAAATGGCGATCAGTGACCCGAAGGCAGGAAAGGTCGTCGCGTCGGTGCCGATCGGCAACGGGCCCGATGGCGCGGCATTCGACCCGGGACTCGGGATTGCATTTTCACCCAACGGACGCGACGGCACGCTCGACGTGATCGGCAAGGACGCCACTGGCAAGTGGAGCGTCCTGCAGAGCGTCAAAACGCAGCCCAGCGCGCGAACGATGACGCTCGATCCCGAGTCGCACCGCGCGTTCCTCATGTCCGCCGAATACAGCGCGAGTTCTGATCCTTCCAGTAGGCGACGCTCGGTCGTGCCTGGAAGCGCGGCGATCATCGTCGTGGCGATCCGGCGCTAGTGCCAAGAGACTGGGCAAAATAGCGACCGGAGGAACTGATTACTGCACCAATTTGTAGCAACCACTAAGCGCAATCCGCTTCGACAGGAAAACACTTATGCAAACCAAAGCAAGAGCACAGGTCGCGAGCCTTGCGGCCATCACATCGATCCTCGCTGTTACCGCGCTTGCGGTCGCCGTTTTCGCCCAGCCTAGACAGAGCGGTTGGAAGCGTCCCACGAAACCAGCGGCCAAGATCACGCCGATCCAGGCTCTCGAAGCGGCAAAGGCGAAAATGGGCGGCGGCACAGCCTTCTCTGCGAACTACGAGTTCGACGAAGGGCACTGGGTCTACGGCGTGATGGTCGTAAAGGGCCACAAAATCACGGAGGTCTCAATCGATCCGTTGACCGGAAAGGCCGTCGACGCAGAGACGCTGACCCCAGACGACGAAGCCGCCGAAGTCAAAGAAGACCTGTCGCTGATCGTCAAGGCCGGCGGCTAAGGTCTTCTCCGGATGACCGCCGCGACCGCGACACCCTCAGTCAAACTGCTCCCTGTGTGTCGGAGCCCCTTCCCCGTTCCCCTGGATAGAGCATGAGCATAGATACGGAAAAAGCAAAGACAATGGCCGGAAAGGTGGCGCAAGTCACCGTGATGTTCTGGGTCATCAAGATCATCGCGACGACGCTGGGAGAGACGGGGGGCGACGCGCTTTCCATGCCCCCGATCGAACTCGGCTACGCGATGGCGACATACATCTACCTCGCCTTCTTCGTCGTCACAGTCACGGCGCAGGTGAACGCCAAGAAATACCACCAGTTCCTCTATTGGGCGGTGATCGTCGCGACGACGACGCTGGGGACGACGACCGCCGACTGGATGACCCGCACCATGCACCTCTTTGGGTCGAGCGGGCCCTATTATGGCGCGACGGCACTCTCGCTCTTCATCATTTTGATGCTTGTGCTGCTCGCGTGGCACCTGGCGACCGGGTCGGTGTCGGTCAGCCACATAACGACCAAGAAGTCGGAGTCGTTCTATTGGGTCGCGATCCTGGTCTCGAACACGCTCGGTACCGCGCTGGGCGACTGGCTCGCGGATACGAACGGCGTGGGGTTCGAGAAGGGCGCGCTGGTGTTCGGCGGCGCGATCCTCGTCGTCGGCGGCTTGTACCTCTTCACTAAACTATCGCGTCCTGCGCTGTTCTGGGCGGCGTTCATCCTCACACGGCCGCTGGGTGCGACGCTCGGCGACATCTTGACGAAGAAACACGGCCAGGGCGGACTGGATCTCAGCCGCCCGGTGAGCAGCCTTGTCATCCTCGCCGCGCTCGTGCCGCTGATCTTCCTTTTCTCTAAACTTCCTGAATCACCCCAGGACTTTGAGGTGTAGTTCTTTATGCGCTGCTTCCCGAATTGACCATATTACAACTGGCTCGAGACTGGTTGGAAGAACAGCCCGAGGTTCGGCCGCGGGAACGGTAGCGCATTCTGGTCGAAGACGACCGACGAAACACGGGTGTATATGACCTCGGGAAGAACCGCTGGCGCAGGGACGCTCTTGGGTATCCACCTGCTGATCACGGCGGTCACATTCCGTTTCGGATCTAAGCCAGAGACGGTGAACGCCTTGCCCTTCCTCGTCACCGCGAGAGTGCCGACCTGCCCCTTCTCACCAAGCAACACGGCGTGATCGATGTCCAGGCCGCTGACCCCTGGGACCTGCTCCATCGCCTTGCTCACTTGGACCTCGACGGCGTAAGACTGGATGCCGTCGCTCAACCAGATCTCCAGCAACTGTTGAGTGCCGTCGTTTGGGTCGGGCGCCTGGATTAGATCCACGGTGATCGAACCGGGCTTGCGCAACGTGTCGGCGATGTATGCGGACCGTGGTACGTCGACCATGACGTGCTGCCCGCGATCCGCACTGAAGACCGCTATCTGGCGCAACGGTTCTGACTCCTTCGGAAAGTAAATCTCGTTGAATGAGATGCTCACGTAGTTGTCGTCCGGATGCATCATCGTCTTCGTAAACACGCTCTCGTCCCTCTCGATGCGTCCCGACTGCACGACCATCGCATGCGTCGCAACCTTTCCGTCTGGATAGTCCTTCGAGAAATAGTATGGGCCCTTGCCGCTCAGATACCAGCCGTCAGACTCGGGCAAGATTCCTCTCAGCCTCTTGACTTCGTCTTCCAGGTGTGCGCGGTAGGTCATGCGGAACACGCGGTCGATGTTCAGAGCACCTTCCAACTGCGAGTCATACTCCGAAACGCTCACGTACTTCATGCCGCGGAATGGCGCCAGTTCGACGAGCGGGCGCGTCGACGGATCGAGGCTTCGCCCGACGTGCGGCACGGCAGGTCGCTTTTCGATCGGGGCCACGGCCTGTTTCTTTGGTACGCAGCCAACGGCGGTCAGCACGACGGCTGCCGCGACAAGTATCCGCCTCATGACCAGGATTTTATACCAAGGGGCCCGGTCTTGCCGCTTACCCGATGGTCTTCGCTACGACTGCCACCCGACGTTCCCGTCCTGGTCGTAGAACGTCTCCTGGATCCCGGAACTCGAGACCTCCACGATCGCAAAGCCGTTCTTGACGCGCAGGGCGTTGTTCGGGTCGGTGTCTCCGAGCGGCGTGTGAGTGTAGTATTCGACGCCGGATGCAGAGTCGAGCCAGTAGCCGTCACCGATCGGGATGGCGGCGTTGCCCAGGCAGCGCGACGCGGTCTGGCCCGTCGGCGCGGAGCCGTTGTAGACGACGCCGTTGTGCACGTGCCCCCAGTACCACACGTCCGGTTGCGTCCCGCCGAAGCAGCCCTGGACGACGTCCGTCCACAGGGTGTTCAGGGTTGCGCCCACGATGTCCATCGGGTTGTGGTGCGTCATGAGGAAAGTATTCTTGCCCTGCACAAGCGGGTTGACGAACCCCGGCTGGTAGGCGTCATCGATGCGACCGTCCAAATAGAAACTC
>OBLQ010000303.1_pt1 | contig 18525 bp, 9 predicted proteins | sample 1519881 | NCBI WGS metagenome assembly OBLQ01 (sample SAMN01911456, study PRJEB22533) | soil metagenome | biome: Soil | place: Malaysia | collected 2012-04-30 | depth DG_metagenome m | reverse complement strand
CCTGGGTCACGAACCAGTGCACCGCATCGACGTTCGGCGGGTGCTGGAAGCCGCTCACCCCCCGGCCCACGTAGATCTCGTGGGCCACGACGAAGCCCACGAGGAAGCCGAAGATGATGCCGGCGATGGCGAAGGAAACCTGGCCTTTGTGCATGGGGGACGGGTCCTCCGGCGGGGACCGGGAACGGGAGATCGACCGCGGCCATCTCCCTCCGGGGCCGACGGAGGTGACAGAGTAGCAGAGAATCCCGCGGCGCGGGGAGATCTCCCCGGGCGTCAGCCGATGCCGAGGACCTTCAGGACGTCGAGCGCCCCCTGGATCTTGCCGAAGGGGGCGGAGACCTGCACGCCCTGGATAAGCGGACGCAGCTCCTCGAGCGTCTCCCGAGCGATCCGGCCCCCCTCCTCGTGTCCCCGGCCTTCGGCGTCGGCCTTCCGCATCCGCTCCATCACGTGATCCGGGACGACGACGCCGGGGACCTCGTTCCTCATGAACTCGGCGTTGCGCAGCGACGCCAGGGGCCAGATGCCCGCGATGACGGGGATCCGGTGCCTCTCGACGGCCTTCAGGAAGCGCTTGAGCTGCTCGATGTCGAAGACGGGCTGCGTGATGGCGAACTCGGCCCCGGCCTCCACCTTGTAGCGGAAGCGCTTCAGCTCGTAGTCGATGTCCATCGCGCCGGGGTTCGCTCCCACGCCGACGAAGTACCCCGTGGGCCTGCCGATGGGCGTGCCGCCCAGATCGAGGCCGTGGTTGAGCCGCGTGACCATGTTCGTCAGCCCGATGGCGTCCACGTCGAAGACGGCCGTCGCGTCGGGATAGCTGCCGAGCTTCGGAGGGTCTCCCGTGATGATCAGGATGTTGCGCAGGCCGCTCGCGTAGAGGCCGAGCAGGTCCCCCTGCATGCCGATCAGGTTCCGGTCCCGGCAGCAGTAATGGAGAATGGGCTCGATGCCGCTCTGGTGGGCCATCTGGAGGGCGAGGAACATCGCGCCCATCCTCGCCGTCGCCCGCGCTCCGTCGGGGATGTTGATGGCGTCCACTCCCTTCTCCTTCAGGATCCGGCCGTTCTCCAGAACCTTTCCGGCCGCGATGCCCTTGGGCGGAAGCAGCTCCACCGAGGTGACGAACTCCCCGTTCGCGATCTTGCGCGCGAGGCGTGACTTCTCCGGAAGCGGGACGGGCTCGACCTCGGTCGTCTCGGCCTTGGGGATGAAGATCGCCACGTGGCGCTGGGCGGGGCGGAGCATCCGGGCGGACTTGACGATGTGCCGGATGTGATCCGGCGTCGTGCCGCAGCAGCCGCCGATCGCCTTGGCGCCGGTGACGATGAAGCGCCGGGCGTAGCTGCCCATGTACTCGGGCGAGCAGAGGTAGATGTTCCGGCCGTCCACGTTGCGCGGCGTGCCCGCGTTGGGCTGCGCGATGAGCGGCTTCTCGGTCGCCTTGGCCACTCGCTCGAGCGCCTCGAGCATGGCGTGCGGGCCGACCGAGCAGTTCACGCCGACCACGTCCGCGCCCCATTCGTCCATCCGGGCGCCGAAGACCTCGGGCTCCGTCCCGTAGAGGCTCGTGCCGCTCTCGTCCACCGTCATCTGGGCCACGACGGGAAGATCGCAGACATCGTGCGCCGCCAGGATCGCCTGGTGCATCTCGCTCAGATCGGAGATCGTCTCGATGGAGATGAGGTCGACGCCGCCCTCGGCCAGGCCCCGGATCTGCTCGGCGAAGGCCTCCCGCGCCTCGTCGACGGAGGTGGGGCCCCAGGGCTCGATCTTCAAGCCCAGGGGTCCGACGGATCCCGCCACCCAGAGCTCGTCGCCCGCGACCTCGCGGGCCAGCTGCGCGCCGGCCCTGTTGATCTCCAGGACCTTGTCGGCGAAGCCGTGGCCGCCGAGCTTGAAGCGGTTCGCCCCGAAGGTGTTCGTCTCCAGGACGTCCGCTCCCGCCTTGCGGTAGTCGCGGTGAACGTCGGTCACGATCCGCGGGCTCGAGAGGTTCAGCTCGTCGAAGCACTTGTTGATGAAGACGCCGCGGGCGTACAGCTCCGTGCCCATCGCCCCGTCGAAGACGATGATGGAGTCCTGCAGCGCGTCCCGGAAAGGTTTTCGCATGAAGAGCCGATTATAGACGCCGCTCGTGTAAAATGAGGTCCCGAAGGAGGTCAGGCAGCCTGAGCCAGCCCGCCACGCAGATTCCCGTCCAGGAGGACGAAACCGGCCTCCTCCCCCGCCCCTTCATCAAGTGGGCCGGCGGCAAGACGCAGCTCCTGGCGCAGTTCGAGCGGCTCTACCCGGCCGCCGGCGACATCGGCCGCTACATCGAGCCCTTCGTGGGCAGCGGCGCCGTCTTCTTCGACCTCCGCTCCCGGGTCCGGCTCCGCCGGGTCCTCCTCGCGGACGGCAACGAGGAGCTGATCAACCTCTACCGCTGCGTGCGCGACGACGTGGAGGGGGTCATCCGCCGCCTGGCCCGCCACCGCTCGCTGCACTCCGAGGAGCACTTCTACGACGTCCGCGCCAGGGATCCGCGCCGGCTGTCGGACGCGGCCCGCGCCGCACGGGTCATCTACCTGAACCGGACCTGCTTCAACGGCCTCTACCGCGTGAACCGCGACGGCCGCTTCAACGTTCCCATGGGGCGCTACGAGAACCCGAAGATCCTCGACGTCGCCGCCCTCCGTGCCGCCTCCGCGGCGTTGCACGGGGTGAAGCTGAAGTGCGCCCATTTCCGGAAGACTCTCGACGTCGCCCGGAAGGGGGACTTCGTCTACTTCGATCCGCCCTACCACCCGATCTCGGAGACCTCCCGCTTCACGGCCTACGCCGCCTGCGACGGGCGCGCCAGCTTCGGCGAGAAGGACCAGAAGGAGCTCGCGCGCGTCTACACGCGGCTCGCACGGAGAGGCTGCCGCCTGATGCTGAGCAACAGCGACTCGCCGCTGACGCGCCGCCTCTACCGCCGCTTCAGGATCTGCGGCGTGAAGGCCCGCCGCAGCATCAACTCCCGATCGGATCGCCGCGGCATCATCGGAGAGATCGTCGTGATCAATTACGAGCCTCCCGGCACGGCGTGGCAGGAGATGGTCGTCCAGGCCTGACACGCCACTCCATGCCGCGCCGGCTCCCCGCTGGCGAGCCGGCCGGGGAGTTCCTACATTCCCGTGGATCCAGGCGGTCCCGGACCGCCTTCAGGAGACGCAGCGGATGCTCGGTTCCCCATGCCTCGGTGAGGGGCCCTCGACGCGCACCGGCCAGGCCCTGGTCATCCTGGCCTTCTGCGCCCTCGGGCTCTCGCTCGGAGCGCCCGCCTTGCCCTACGGCCCCATTCATCCGGCGGCAAGGCGTGCGACGGCCGCGCCGCCCGGCACGAGCGGCGCCGGTAACGAGCGCCCGGCTCTCTCGACGCCGCCCCCGAAGCCTCCCCTGCACGAGCCCGGCTCCACCGTGGATCGCGTCGGCGAGCGCGTCTTCTTCAGCCGAGACGAGACGCCCATCCCCATCGCCTGCGCGGACTGCCATCTCGTGACGCCGCCCGGCACCCCGCCTCCGGACGATCTGATCCGCCCGGGCCACTCCGTCTACGACGCGTTCGGACGGGGCAACTGGTGGAACGGCCACGTCACGACCGACTGCGGCGAGGCCGGCGAGGTCTGCCTGAAGAAGTTCATGGGCGGCCGGGAGATGTCCGGGAAGATGCGCACGGAGCTCGTCGAGTACATGAAGAGCCTGGGCGCCCCGACCAGCTCGCCGATCGTCCTTCGCAGGGTGCCGCGCGGGAGGGTGAAGGCGGGAGAGGGAGCCCTGGATTCCGGCCGGGATCTCTTCGCCCGCGCATGCGCCGCCTGCCACCCCGGAGGCGGGGCCGGGACGGGACCCGATCTCAGGTCGTCGAAGATGACGGCGGAGGAGATCGCCGAGCTGATCCGCGCGGGAAAGGATCCCATGCCCTTCTTCCAGGCGGACATCCTCACCGACGACGAGGTGTCCGACGTGGCCGCCTACACGCGGTCGCTCCAGCCCGCTCCCGCGAACTGATCCGGCACCCTTTGCCATTCCACGCCCCCTGCGTCAAATCGCGCAGCGGACTCTGAGGGGCGTCGCTCGCGGCGGGCAAGCCGTTGAGTCCCATGCAACTATCCGTTCGTGTCCCATGCGGGCGGCCCGAAAGGATGGCATCCTCCTTGCTGTTCCGGTAATCGGCGCCGATCCGCACCCGGGGCTCCGCACCCCCTCCCGCCCCGGCTTGCCGGCTTCCCGGCACTTCAAGGAGCAGCGATGAAGAACGGACAGAAGATCACCGTGGATGGCAACGAGGCCGCTGCCTCCGTCGCGTACCGTACCAGCGAAGTGATCGCCATCTACCCGATCACTCCCTCCTCGCCGATGGGAGAGCTGTCCGACGAGTGGTCGTCCCGCCGGAAGCCGAACATCTGGGGGAACGTCCCCGAGGTCGTGGAGATGCAGTCCGAAGGGGGCGCCTCGGGCGCCGTCCACGGCGCGCTGCAGGCGGGAGCCCTGACCGCGACCTTCACCTCCTCGCAGGGGCTCCTCCTCATGATCCCGAACATGTACAAGATCGCGGGGGAGCTGAACGCCTTCTGCATGCACGTCGCCGCGCGCTCCGTGGCGACCCACGCTCTGAGCATCTTCGCCGATCACTCCGACGTCATGGCCTGCCGGCAGACCGGCTTCGCGATGCTCTCGTCCAACTCCGTCCAGGAGGCGCACGACCTCGCCAGCATCGCCCATGCCTCCACGTTGCGCTCCAGGGTTCCCTTCCTCCACTTCTTCGACGGATTCAGGACCTCCCACGAGGTCGCGCGCATCGACGCGATCCCCGACGAAGTCCTCCAGGGGATGATCGACGACGACGCGGTCGCCGCCCACAGACAGCGCGCCCTGAGCCCGGATCACCCGGTCCTGCGCGGCAGCGCCCAGAACCCCGACGTCTTCTTCCAGGCCCGCGAGGCCGGCAACCCCTTCTACCTGGCCTGCCCCGCCACCGTCCGGGAGTCGATGGACCGGTTCGCGGAGCTGACCGGACGCCGGTACCGCCTCTTCGACTACGTGGGTCACCCGGAGGCCGAGCGCGTCATCGTGATGATGGGCTCGGGCGCCGAGGCCGCCCACGAAGCCGTCGAGTGGATGGCCGCCCGCGGCGAGAAGGTCGGCCTCGTGAAGGTCCGCCTCTACCGGCCCTTCTCGACGGAGGACCTGCTCGCGGCGCTGCCGGTGACCACGCGGGCCATCGCGGCGCTCGATCGCACGAAGGAGCCAGGCTCCGTCGGCGAGCCCCTCTACCTCGACGTCGTGACGGCGCTGAGCGAGGCGCAGGCGGACGGCACGACGCGCTTCGAGCGGCTGCCGAGGATCGTGGGCGGGCGCTACGGGCTCGGCTCGAAGGAGTTCACGCCCGCCATGGTGCACGCGGTCCTCGATAACCTCTCCTCGGAGAGCCCGCGGAACCACTTCACCATCGGCATCATGGACGACGTCACGGGAACCTCCCTGACCTTCGACCCCGACTTCGACGTCGAGCCCGAGAACGTCATGCGCGCCGTCTTCTACGGGCTGGGCGCGGACGGCACGGTGGGGGCGAACAAGAACTCGATCAAGATCATCTCGGAAGGGACCGACCGGTACGCCCAGGGCTACTTCGTCTACGACTCGAAGAAGTCGGGCGCCGTGACCATCTCGCACGTGCGCTTCGGCCCCGAGCCGCTCCGCACGTCGTACCTCATCCGGAAGGCGGGCTTCGTGGCCTGCCATCAGTACGTCTTCATGGACCGCTACGACATCCTAGAGCGGGCGGCCGATGGGGCCATCCTCCTTCTCAACGCGCCCTACGGTCCCGAGGAGGTCTGGGACCATCTGCCGCGCGAGGCCCAGGAGTCGATCATCGCCAAGAAGGTCCGGCTCTTCGTGATCGACGCCGTCAAGGTCGCCCGGGATGCCGGGATGGGCGGGCGCATCAACACCGTCATGCAGACCTGCTTCTTCGCGATCTCGGGGGTCCTGCCCCGCGACGAGGCGATCGCGCGGATCAAGAAGTCCATCGAGAAGACCTACGGACGGAAGGGCGAGGAGCTGGTGCGGCGCAACTTCGCCGCCGTGGACAGCACGCTCGAGCACCTCCACGAGGTGAAGATCCCCGCGGCCGCCACGGCCGAGAGGCGCCGGCCGCCGGTCGTCTCCTCCAAGGCGCCCGACTTCGTCCAGCGCGTCACCGCCGTCATGCTTTCGAACCAGGGGGATCTGCTCCCCGTCAGCGCCTTCCCGGTGGACGGCACGTGGCCCGTCGGGACGTCGCAGTGGGAGAAGCGCAACATCGCCCTGACGATCCCGGTCTGGGACGAGAAGATCTGCATCCAGTGCAACAAGTGCGCGTTCGTCTGTCCGCACGCCGCCATCCGGGCGAAGGTCTACCCGACGGAGGCGCTGCCGGCCGCGCCCGAAACCTTCAAGTCCACGAACTACCGGGCGTCGGATCACCGCGGCGCCGCCTACACCATCCAGGTGGCGCCCGAGGACTGCACGGGCTGCAACCTCTGCGTGATGGTCTGTCCCGCCAAGGACAAGACGAACCCGCGCCACAAGGCGCTCGACATGCACGAGCAGGCCCCGCTGAAGGAGCCCGAGAGCGTCAACTACGAGTTCTTCCTCGCGCTGCCGGAGGCCGACCGGACCTCCCTGAAGACCGACGTGAAGGGTTCGCAGTTCCTGCAGCCGCTGTTCGAGTACTCCGGCGCCTGCTCGGGATGCGGGGAGACGCCCTACGTCAAGCTCCTCACGCAGCTCTTCGGCGACCGGATCATCATGGCGAACGCCACGGGCTGCTCGTCCATCTACGGCGGCAACCTCCCCACCGCCCCCTACACGACGAACCGCGACGGCCGCGGGCCGGCCTGGTCCAACTCGCTCTTCGAGGACAACGCCGAGTTCGGCCTCGGGATGCGGCTGGCGGTCGACCGCATCCGCGAGCAGGCCCGGTCGCTCCTCGAGAAGCTCGCGCCGAAGGTGGGCGACGAGCTGGCCGGGGAGATCCTCTCCTCCGCGCAGGAGGGCGAGGAGGGGATCCGGGCGCAGCGCGAGCGCGTCGAGAAGCTGCGCGCGAAGCTCTCGCAGATCGCCACCGGGGAGGCGAAACGGCTCGCCGAGGTCGCGGACTACCTGGTCCGCAAGGCCGTCTGGATCGTCGGCGGCGACGGGTGGGCCTACGACATCGGCTACGGCGGCCTCGATCACGTCCTCGCCCTGGGGCGCGACGTGAACGTCCTGGTGCTCGACACGGAGGTCTACTCGAACACGGGAGGCCAGCAGTCGAAGGCGACCCCGATGGGCGCGGCGGCCAAGTTCGCGATGGCCGGCAAGGGGACGCCGAAGAAGGACCTCGGGATGCTCGCCATGTCCTACGGCAACGTCTACGTGGCCCGCGTGGCCTTCGGCGCGAAGGACACGCAGACGGTCCGGGCCTTCGCCGAGGCCGAGTCCTACCCGGGCCCGTCGATCATCATCGCCTACAGCCCCTGCATCGCCCACGGCTACGAGATGTCCCAGGGGCTCGAGCAGCAGAGGCTCGCGATGGAGACGGGCTACTGGCCGCTGCTGCGCTTCGACCCGCGGCGCCGCGCGACCGGCGAGAACCCGCTCCAGCTCGACTCGCCGCACCCCAGGACGGACCTCGTCCAGTTCGCGCGCAACGAGGTCCGCTTCAGAATGGTCGAGAAGCTCGATCCGCAGAGGTTCCGCCGGCTCATGACCGCGGCTCAGCGTGAGGTCAGCGGCCGGTTCGCGATCTACGAGGAGCTGGCCAAGCTCGCCTCTCTCCGGGGCGATGCATCGGCCGGCAAGAAGGACGATCAGAAGCCGACCCCGGCGGCAGCGGCCAGGAACTGAGGGAGGGAGACGACGATGGATCTGTCGACGACGTATCTGAAGTTCAGGCTTCCCCACCCCATCATGCCCGGCGCCTCGCCGCTCGTGGACGACCTCGACACCGTCAAGCGGCTCGAGGATGCCGGCGCCGCCGCGATCGTCATGCACTCGCTCTTCGAGGAGCAGATCAAGAAGGAGGAGATCGGCACCCTCTTCGCGATGGAGGAGCACGCCGAGTCCTTCCCGGAGGCGACCAGCTACTTCCCCGATCCGATCGCCTTCAAGCTCGGGCCCGACCAGTACCTCGAGCAGATCCGCAAGATCAAGCGCGCCGTGGACGTCCCCGTCATCGGCTCGCTCAACGGGGCCACGCTGGGTGGGTGGCTCCGCTACGCACAGCTCATCGAGGAGGCCGGTGCGGACGCGCTGGAGCTGAACGTCTACTTCCTGGCGACCGAGCCCTCGGAGAGCGCCGAGAAGATCGAGCGGCGCATCCTCGAGATGCTCACGGCGATCAAGAAGAACATCGGCATCCCGGTGGCGGTGAAGCTGTCGCCCTTCTTCTCGTCGCTGTCGAACCTCGCGACCCGGATGGACGAGGCGGGAGCGGACGGCCTCGTCCTCTTCAACCGCTTCTACCAGCCGGACATCGACCCCGAGCTGCTCGAGGTGGTCCCGACGCTCCGCCTCTCGGATCCGTCGGAGCTGCTGCTCCGCCTGAGGTGGCTGGCGATCCTCTCGGGCAGGATCTGGGCCTCGCTGGCCGCGAGCGGTGGAGTCCACTCGGGACTCGACGCCATCAAGGCCGTGATGGCCGGCGCCCACGGCATCCAGGTCGTCTCCGCGATCCTCAGGCACGGCCCCGAGCGGCTCGTCCGGATCCGCCGCGAGATGGAGCAGTGGCTCGAGGAGCACGAGTACGACTCGCTGGAGCAGGCCCGCGGAAGCATGCGGACCCAGAACGCCCCCGACCCGGCGGCCTTCGAGCGGGCGAACTACATGAAGATCCTCCAGGGCTGGCGCTCCGACGGACTTCACGAGATCCCGATCAAGGATCCCGGGGAGATCTGAGGGCGTCAGAGCTCCGACCGCCGGCGGGCAGACAGGGACGCTCTCGGGCGCGACGCCCCGGTCTGCCGAGCGTGAATTGTCAAAGAGCACCCGAGGCACCGAAGAGCTGGTGCCCGCCCCCCACCGTCAGGCAGAGTGGCTAGCTTCCGATCGTGCGTTTCTTGTGCCCGTCCCGCGTCCGGCCCTATTCACTCACATTGCAACCCCCACCGCGGCGGCCCTTGTTCGGTCCGCGCCTCCGCGAGTGTTGCCAGAAGACGCTCAGCGCCCCCCCGGGGCCCCTCACTCACATCGCGATCCCCATCGCAGCGGCGGTCGGCATCAACGCCCTCCCTCCCACCAGCGCATCCCCCCGGTAGATCCTCCAAGCCGGCAGATTGCCGCCCGTTCCGAGCTCCCAAACGAGAGCGTCCGGGGCCCTGCCCGAGCAGCGGATGTATCCGTCGTGAAGCAGGTGCAGGTGATGCCCGTTGCACAGCGCCACGAGGAGGCCGGGATCGCCGTCGGTTCCGCCTTGGGACCTGAACAGGATGTGATGCGTCTGGAGCTTGCCCGTCCCCATGGAGCGACATCCCGGAGAGGCACAACGCCAGCCGTCTCGCTCGAGGATGGGATGTTCGCGGCGCTGGCGGCGCGTTTCCCTGTTGTCCCAGACCTGGAAGAAGCGACGCAGGACGAGAACGAGGACCTCCCACTCTTCGATAGGCGTCGAGGAGAGGGCGCGGAAGCGCGCAACGGTGTCGTGCCATATCTCGAGAGTCTCCGGCTCGACACGCATGCGGAGAATACCCATCCGGGCGGGAAGCGGCATCGCGGCGACGGAGGCTCCAAGGGCTTCGATGAACGAGAAGGCGTCGATAGACGGGGCGTCGTCCGTATCCGTGAGCGATCCGGACCGGGGCTCGGGAGGCGCGAACGCGTGCAGGTCGGTCCGTGTCTCGTTGACCCCGGTGTCATCTTTCCGGGTAGACGCCGAAGATTGTTCGTCCGTGGCATGCCGTGACTCGGAGCTACCGCTACTACCGTGCGCGTCTAGATGCGCGAACGCGTGCAGGTCACTCTCCGTGGAGTGGCTATCGTCGCCAACCCGCGCTGCGAAACCAGAAGAGCCGTTGTCACCGACCGCCCCTCGACGCGCGAACGCGTGCAGTCGGGGCGCGTGACCCGGCACCAGGACGATACCGTTGGGAAGGGGATACCCCTTCAGACGCTCCCACACCTCGGGTCGCTCCATGCGGAGAAGCTCCCAGTACTCGACCTCGTCCTCGAGCCGCCTGAGCGTGATGCGCTCGGCGCGGCGGATCCACACCGGCGCCGTCCGGCGCGTTGCGACCTTCCCGACGAGGATCGTCTGGCGCAGCGTGAGCCTTCCCAAGACGTGGGCACGCTTCAGAGCCGAGAGCCGCTCGAGCGTCCGCTGAAGCGACAGGAGGTAGTAGATCCGTCGCGGTGAGATGCCGTAGCGGCGCGAGGCGTAGCGCTCGAAGGAGCCACCACCCTCGAGGAGGTGGGCTCCGGCGGCGCGGTCCATGCCGAGACGTTCGGCGAGAGAAGCCTCCAGGCTCTGGCGCTCCGTGACGAGCCGTCTCAGCTCGGCTTCGAGAACGAAGGCTTCCAGCGAGGGCGCCGCAGGTCGTGCCTTGGCGGACATGTCGCTTCCTTCCGGTCCTTGTCCGTCGCTGGCCGGGCCTCGAGGGCTCTCATCGTCGTGCGGCACATCGAGCGAGATCCAGCCCTGGTCACCCACCTGCTCGCGCGGCGCGGCTCCGCCCGCGAACTGATCCGCACCGGGCTTCCTGGGCGAATCCGCACCCGCTCCAACGACGTCCCGGGACTCCGCGAGAACGGACTCCAGCGCCACACCGTGCGGCAGCGATGATCCGGCGAGCCGCCGAGCGAGCGCCACCGCATCGCGCCACCAGGAGATGACCCACACCGGGGCGGGGATTGAAAAAGGCCTCAGCTCCAACTCGTCACCTTCCTGATCCTTCCCCAGAGAAGCGACCCGATGCCCCCCGAGAAGCGCGACGCCCGAAGGTCGCTTGCCATCCGTGTCCGGGGAGCCGTCCGCAGGAAGCGGCGCGGCGTCCCCAGCGGTCCCGCTGGAGATTGCACCCGGTCCGCCGGCGGCCTCCTCCCGGGCAATCGCTGCGGCCACCGCCCGGCGCAGGGACCGGACGTCCATGCGGCAGGCGCGGGCAAGCCACATCCGCTCGTTCTCGATGTTTGCTACGCGCCCGAGGGTCCTGACGTGAGCCGCGCTGACGTGCCCGGCGTCGAAGGCGGCCGCCGTGAGCGGGAGCGCAGCGAGAATCTCCTCGGTGCGGATCAGATCCTGTACAGTGCGCAAGCTCAGGCCGAGACACTCCGCGGCGTAGTCGCCGAGGCGGATCCACCCCAGCTCGAGGAAGAGCTGCCGATCGCGCATGAGCCTGAGCGCCCGGCCGAGCCTCCGCTCGACTGTGGCTGTCCTGGGAAAGGCCGACTCCGCTCGGGTTGCAGGAGAAGCACGCCGCCGGATGCCGACATCCATCGCCGGCGGGAGTGGCGAGCGCTGTCCGGCCGACAGGACGCCGCCCTCGACGGTGTCGGTGCGCCAGCGGGAGGGCGGATCTCCGACGAGGAATCCCCTCTCGGGCGACAGGGCCGCATCCGATCTTCCTGAGCATCCGGATCTCTCGGGCACCGGCGCCGGGAGCCGCGGGACCGTAGCGTCCGCACTAGCAACCGCAACCTGACGAGGCATCGGCTAGAGCCTCCGGGAGCGCTTTGGGAGTGTCTGGCAGGTTCCGGCAGTATACCGAATATAAAACGAAAGTCAAGTTCCTTTCGCAACGGCAAGGAGATTCCGAGTGGCGGGCCGAGCCCGCGAGGAAGGACCGGAGAGGAAGGATCGGACGATCCGCATCGGAACGCGATCAGCAAGAGATCGTGACCCAAGGGCACCGCCAACGTCCATCGACACGAGGAACGCTTGCGCCAGAAGTCTGCGTCTCGAGGAGAGGGTCCTTTCTACGACAGGAACGGACAGAATCGATCTCGCATGCATCATGCGAGAATGGGAAGTATTCGTGACAGCCACAGCCTCCACCGGAGTTCCGAGGGAGGCCGTACCGTTGCGACCCTACGAGGCAGGCCCTGTTAACCAGAGGGTTGTCGGTTCGAATCCTACCTGGGGAGCCAGGGGGATCGGAGTACGAACTACCCGCGGGCCAAGTGACACCGAGCGACTGGGGAACCAGAACCCTCCTCCGGGGCCAGCCGCCCGCATCTCATGATCCCTTCTCGAATGAAAGGGAATGTGGAGGATACGAACCGGCACCTCTTACGTTACGAGATCAGCTCGAGCGCAGGGCGCTCAGGAATTCCTCCGGGTCGTCCAGGTGGAGGCCGAGAGCGCGGACATCCTTCGTGATGCCGTAGACGCCGGTCGCCTTGAACGTGCTCTCGAGCTCGACGAGCACGTTCGGGCTGCCGAAGAGATTCGCCTTCAGGTGCGTCTTGCCGCCTTCCGGTTTCTCGGAGATGGTTCTCGCCGAGGAGACGGCGTCGAGGGGGATGGAAGCTCGCCAGCGCAGGCCGGCGCGCAGCTCCAGCGTGCTCCCGGTGACCAGGACCGGCCGCCGCCTCGAAGCGTTGAAGTCGGCCAGAAGGAAGAGCAACGTGTAGAGGCTCAGGGCGCTGAAGACCCAGGCGACTTTCGGATTCCACAGGGACAGCAGCAGGTGGATCCCGCCCGTCTCGATCACGATCAGAAAGCCGAAGACGCCGATCAGCGCCGCATGAGAGTTCCTGGTGTGATACGAGAAGGCCCTGCCGCCGCCCTCGACGCCGGACCTCCTCCCCCAGGCGAAGAGGCCGTAGTAGAGCGTGGACGCCTCCGTCGTGAAGATCTGGACAGCCGCGCGGCTCTTCAGCACGGGCGACAGAACCGCTTCCATGCACTCGATGAACCCGCCCGACTCCGCGCGCCGGGACTTGTAGTCCTTCATGAGCTGCCGGCCGCGGAAGAGCAGGTACCCCACCGCAGAGAGCTCCAGCGGCACCGCGGCCAGGTCGACGATCGTCAAGAGCCTTTCGTGCCCCTCGGGAAGGATGAGCTTCAGGGCAATGAGCGAGAGCACGAAGATGGGAACCACGGTGATCCACGGCCACCCGCGGAAGCGGGCGAAGACGAGGTAGAGGGCCGGGATCAGGACGGTCACGTCCAGGGCGACGGCCAGCGCCAGCAGATCCGGGTGTTCCGTGAAGGCGGCGGAGCGGACGACGAGCAGGCTCGCGGCGAGCACACCGGCTGTCAGGAACAGGTATGAAGGAAGCGCGACACCGAGGCGAGAGAGGAGCTGTCCGGTGCGGGGCGACATCGGCGGGACAGCATATCATCGGGTCGAGGTGGGACCCGGCCAGCGGCACCGGACATTCTCCCGGCTGCGGCGCCGGCCGCGCAGAACCGCGCGAACCCGGGCCGTCGGGCCCTCGGCTCAGCTCAGCTGCTGGAAGAAGTCGTTCCCCTTGTCGTCGACGAGGATGAAGGCCGGAAAGTCCACCACCTCGATGCGGTAGATCGCCTCCATCCCGAGCTCCGGATACTCCAGCACCTCGACCTTCCGGATGTTCTCCTGCGCCAGGAGCGCTGCGGGCCCTCCGATCGACCCGAGGTAGAAGCCCCCGTGCTTCTTGCAGGCGTCCGTCACCTTCTGGCTGCGGTTTCCCTTGGCGATCATGATCATCGAGCCGCCGTGGGACATGAACAGGTCCACGTAGCCGTCCATGCGGCCCGCCGTCGTGGGGCCGAAGGATCCGGAAGGCATCCCCTCCGGCGTCTTCGCGGGCCCGGCGTAGTAGACCGGGTGGTCCTTGAAGTACTGCGGAAGCCCCTCTCCCCTGTCGATGCGCTCCTTGAGCTTCGCGTGGGCGATGTCCCGGGCGACGACGAGGGTGCCCGTCAGCGAGAGCTGCGTCTTGACGGGGTGCCGGGTCAGCTCGGAGAGGATCTCCTTCATCGGCGCGTTCAGGTCGATCTTGACCGTGCCGTGGTCGTGCTTCGCCCGGTACTTCTCGGGGATGAAGCGGCCCGGGTTGCGCTCGAGCTCCTCGAGCCAGATCCCCTCGCGGTCGATCCGCGCCTTCACGTTCCGGTCGGCCGAGCAGGAGACGCCCATCCCTATCGGACAGGAGGCGCCATGCCGCGGCAGCCTCACCACGCGGGCGTCCAGGGCGAAGTACTTCCCACCGAACTGGGCCCCGTAGCCGCTCTCCCGGGCGGCACGCAGCATCTGCTCCTCCAGCTCCGGATCCCGGAAGGCCTGCCCCGCGGCGTTCCCCTCCGTGGGCAGCTCGTCCAGGTAGCCGGTGCTCGCGAGCTTGACGGTCTTGAGGCAGGCCTCGGCGGAGGTGCCGCCGATCACGAAGGCGAGGTGATAGGGCGGGCAGGCCGCCGTTCCCAGGGTCATCATCTTCTCGGCCAGGAACCTCACCAGGCTGTCGGGGTTCAGGAGCGCCTTCGTCTCCTGGAAGAGGTAGGTCTTGTTCCCCGAGCCGCCTCCCTTGGCCACGAAGAGGAACTCGTAGGCCATGCCGTCGGTGGCGTAGAGATCGATCTGGGGCGGCATGTTGTTGCCCGAGTTCTTCTCCTCGTACATCTTCAGGGCAACGGTCTGGGAGTAGCGCAGGTTCTCGTTCTGGTAGGTCTCCCAGATCCCGCGGGCCAGCAGCTCCTCGTCGTTGCCGGCGGTCCAGACGCGCTGGCCCTTCTTCCCGACGACGGTGGCCGTTCCCGTGTCCTGGCAGAGGGGAAGCACCCTCTTCGAGCTGACCTCGGCATTGCGCAGCATCGCGAGGGCGACGCCGCGGTCGTTGGGCGTGGCTTCCCTGTCGTCGAGGATGGCGGCCACCTTCTCCAGGTGCGCCGGGCGGAGCAGGAAGGAGACGTCACGGAAGGCCTCGCGCGCGAGGTAGGTCAGGGCCTCCGGCTCCACCTTCAGGATCTCGGCGCCATCGAAGCTCCCGACCGAGACGTGCTCCCTGGTCAGGCAGCGGTACTTCGTCCTGTCGGGGCCGAGGGGAAAGGGCTTCCTGTAGTCGAACTCGGGCATCTTCCGCTCCTGTGACCGGCGGGCCTGGGAGGATTCCTGGGGACTGAATGTGCGGATGGGCTCAGAATAGCGAAATGGCCGCGTCTTGGCGACCGCGCGTTCCGGGAGCCCCGCGCCTCGCGGGACGCCGATCAGCGGCCCGGCGGGGCCAGCTTTTTCAGCTCGGGCCACCAGTTCTCGATGACGGCCAGGTGGTCGGCGGTGTGGGAGGCGTTGCGGATCAGGAGGAGCCGCCGGCCGGCCGGATCGAGCGTCCCGAAGAAGCGCCAGTTCTGGACGTTCAGGTCCGGCGGCAGGGTCATCACCGTCTCCGGCCTGGAAATCCGGGGAGGGTCGGTGAGCTCCAGCGTCACCCCGCGCACGGTCGTCTCATCCGCGGCCAGGTAGAGCAGACCCTTCCCGTCGGGAGTCCAGATTGGAAACATGCCGCCGCCGTCGGATATCTGGTAGAGGCCACCCTGTTCGGGGAAACGCTTGATGTAGACCTGGTCGGAGCCGGTCCGGTCGGAGCAGAAGGCCAGCCAGCGGCCGTCGGGGGAGAAGCGCGGCCATCGCTCGTTGGCCTTCTCCTTCTGGAACCCGAAGGGAGGGCCCGATCCGTCGGTCGGCATGATCGAGATGTTCCAGTTGGTCTCGGTATCGGGGTCCCAGATGTACGCAGCCAGGTGGCGTCCGTCGGGAGAGACGGAGATGGGGTAGAACCAGGGGGTCCGGGTGTCCGCCACCCGCTCGGCAGGCAAGGAGCCGTCCACCGCCAGCCTGTAGAGCCCGGGCTCGTCTCCTTCATAGATCCCCAGGTAGTAGAGAGACTTCCCATCCGGAGCCCAGACGGGAGAGGCGACGAGGGTCCCTCCCGTCGGGAGGGCCGAGAAGCTCCGGCGTTCGAGATCGTAGATCTCGAGCTGGCCCTCCACCTGTTCTCCCGTGACCACGGAGATCCGCCTGCCATCGGGGGAGAGCGCTGGGTACACCATCCGCTTGCCAGCGTCCGCAATGGTGGACCGGCTGCCGTCCAGGCCGAGCCATTCGAGCTGGGCGCCGCCCTCGCTCTCGGCGGGCAGAAAGACCGCCGTCCCATCGACGGTCGCCTCGAACAAGGCGAGGGCGCTGTCCACCAAGTCCGTCGAGATCTCCTTCGCCAGCGGCACGGCAGGGCCGGTTGTCCGGAAGGTCCCGGCATCGAAAGGCGCCACGACGAAGAGGCCGGAGCCCTTCGCCGCCAGCAGGTGACCGGAGGCCAGGTATCGGCCCGCGCCGGCGCCCTTCATGAGGACGACCTCGTTCCCCGTCTCCAGATCCCGCACGCGAATCTCGGCGTACTGGGCGGCCCAGAGCTTGTTGCCGGGGATGGCGGTGTAGAGCAGGTGGCGACCGTCCGGCATGAGCTGGGGAGCCAGCCGTTCCATGGGCTTCCCCTCGGGGCTGTCCCGCGGAACGAGGATCTCCGGGGAGCCTCCGGAAGCGGGCACCCTGTAGAGGACGCCGTAGTCCGACCCGAACCACAGCGAGATGTAGATGTTCCCGTCGGACGACCAGGCCCCCCCGCTCGTGTTCACCTGGCCGGGCGAGAAGTCGTGGAGCATCACCGGGGGACTTCCGTCCAGGCGGACCTTCATGATCCGGCTCCCCGCGGTGAAGGCCACCCACTCCCCGTCCGGCGAGAGGATCGCCGAGCTCGCGCCCTCGGTTCCGGCCAGCGTCGCGGATTCGAACCGGTCCCGGTGCCTCACCCGGAGCATGCTGGGTGTCCCTCCGGGATAGATGATCGTCCGGCCGCCGGGCAGAACGGCGAGGGTGCGCGTGCCGGAGGTCATGGGCTCGACCCGGAGGCTGTAGCGCCGCGTTCCTGCATTGTCCGGGGTCGTTCCCGGAATGAGGAACCGGCCCGCGAGAAGCCCCAGGATCGCGGCCGCCGCCACAAGCCCCCAGATCCAGCCTGGGATGCGCGCCTTCCTCGCACCGCCGGCCGCTTCGCCGGGAGCGTCCACCGCCTCGGACGTCAGATCGATCCGGATGTCCCCGGCGGCGTGGTAGCGGCGCCTCGGATCCTTGGCCAGGCACCTCTCGAGGACGCGCCGCACACGGCGCGGCGTGGCCGGCGGAAGCGCGCTCCAGTCCGGCTCCTTGTGGACGATCGCTCCGAGGATATCCGTGACCGTCTCGCCCTCGAAGGCGATCCGGCCCGAGAGCATCTCGAAGAGAACGCAGCCGAAGGCCCAGAGATCTCCGCGCTGGTCCACGGGACGGCCCCGGGCCTGCTCCGGGCTCATGTAGGCGGCCGTCCCGAGAATGACGCCGGCCTGTGTCATGTGCGCGGTGAGCGTCGGGGACATGGAGAGATCGCCGGAGCTCTCTCCGGCCTCGGCATCCCAGGCCTTGGCGAGGCCGAAGTCCAGGACCTTCACGGCGCCGGAGGCGGAGAGCATCACGTTGGCCGGCTTGAGGTCTCGGTGGACGATCCCTCGCGCGTGGGCGGCCTCGAGCCCCTCGAGGATCTGCAGCGCCACGCCCATGGCCTCGTCCGGAGGCAGGGGCGCCTTGCGGATGCGCGCGGAGAGGTCCTCGCCCTCGGCCAGCTCCATCACGAGGAAGTGGCATCCGTCCACCTCCTCCACCTGGTGGATGGCGGCGATGTTCTGGTGGCTCAGGGAGGCGAGAACACGGGCCTCCCGCTGGAAGCGCGCCAGCCGCTGGGGATCCCGGGAGACCTCCTCGGGGAGGACCTTGATGGCCACGGGACGGCCCAGCCGGGTGTCCTCGGCGCGCCAGACGACGCCCATCCCGCCCTCGCCGATCCGTGAGACGAGGCGGTAGTGGGCGAGGGACTGCCCGGGCTCAAGGGTCACGGTGCCGGTTGCCTCCGGACGCGCGCTGGCCTGTGGAGACGGCGGCCGGCCTGCACCTGATGCCGGCCCGCGAGAGCGGGAGGATATCACTCCGGACTCCCCTCCCCGGGAGCGTGTCCGGTCGTCATTGTGACGCTAGTGGGCTGAGTCCGGACACTCTTGAGAGATGGCCGTGGGAAACCACGCTGCCCAGAGGAATCCGCCGCGCGCGAACACGACGCCTCTTGTGGCTCGACGGATCTCGCCGTATAGGGAATTCACGGGGAGGAGGCGATCCCGCCACGGGGCCATCGATCGAGATGCGTTCGAACCATCACGAGGAGCGTGCTGCCGAGTTCCTGCGCGTCGCCGATCTGTTCAAGCTCGGGACCCTGGTGACGGAGCAGCCCCATCCCGGGACCCGAAGGCTTTCGGCGTGGGCCGGCAGCGACACGCGGCGCGCCGTCGCCGCGCTGAAGCGCGTCGATCTCCGTGCCCTGGAAGCCCTGCAACGGTACGCCGCGGACATCGATCGCCTCGCCGTCGCCATCCAGGCGACCCTGGACAGGGGCCGGCGCGTCTACCTGTGCGGCTGCGGCGCGACCGGCCGGCTGTCTCTGAGCCTGGAGACCTTGTGGCGCCAGCAGCATCCGGAC
>OBLQ010000302.1_pt1 | contig 18536 bp, 13 predicted proteins | sample 1519881 | NCBI WGS metagenome assembly OBLQ01 (sample SAMN01911456, study PRJEB22533) | soil metagenome | biome: Soil | place: Malaysia | collected 2012-04-30 | depth DG_metagenome m | reverse complement strand
GCCGGCCACATGCTCTACTTCAGCGGCAACCACCATATGGATCGTGCCGGCTTGCCGGGTGCGCTGACGCTGGCGCAGATGGCGGCGGACCCAAGGCAGACCAATAAACCGACCGATTATTCACGTACCATCGATGATTTCGGCACTGTCGGTCTGCAGGCCGGGGTTGGAGTGGTGCACGCCGATGTGCCGGTCAGCTACCGCCGACGTGATACCGGCGCCATGTATACGGGCTTTCCGGTCCAGGGCGTTCTGCGGTCTCTGTCGGCGCGTCCGAAACTCGACCTGGACCAGGGAGTAGGTCCCGCGAATGTCCATCTGGTGGCCGGTACCGACCTTGATCGTACCGAAGGCACATTCGGTGGTATCAAGGCCAAGCGCACCTCGGCGGGTTACTATGGCTATGTCAGGCTCTCCGATACCGACGGACGCTTCGGTCTGTCGGGCGGCTATCGCAGCGAGGGGCTGAAGGACCAGCTGACACAGGGCGGCAACAGTTCGACGAGCAATCGCAAGGGGGTCTACGAGGTCGGCCTGACCGCGGCAGCCGGCGGCTTCCATCTGGCGCTGGATCACAGTACCTCGGTGCGCATGCCGCTCTTGGACGAACGTTATGACTGGTTCACCGCAACCTGGAATCCGAACCTGGTGGTGCAGACCGGCAGGCATTTCGGCGTCACGGCCCGTTACGGCAACGAACTGGGATTCGCCGAGTTTTCGTTCCGGCGTGCTGACCTGACCAACGAGATATTCTTCAATCCGACGACCTTCATGAACGAGAACTACATCGGCCAGACGCGCCATGATGTCTGGATGGTGCAGGAGGAGTGGCAGCTGACCGACCAGGCGCGGCTGGCGGCCAGCTACACCTATACGGCGGCCCGTTTCCGCGGCGGTGCCTTCAACGGCAAGGACATCCCGGCCGTGCCGAAGCACAAGGTCGGTGCCCGGGTTATCGCCGACTTTCACAATGGCCTCGGCATGGTGCTGGGTCTCGGCTGGGTCAGCTCCTCCTGGTCGATCAGCGATCAGGCCAACGTAAAGACCAAGCTGCCCGCCTATCTGGTGATGGATGCGTCGTTCAACTACCACTGGAAGCAGGCGGAGCTGTTCGCCAGCCTGCAGAACCTGACCAACCGGAAGTACAGCACCTACAGTGCTTATGGCGTGAACTACTACCCTGCAGCGACGCTGACGGCGCGTGCCGGGGTGATCTATTCGTTCTAGCCTGAACAGCCTGTGGCCATGGGCGGCGGCCAGTCTCGCCGTCCATGGCCTGCTGTTCGCCTGGCTGAGCGGCCAGGCTGCCACGCCGGGGAACGAAGCGGCCGTGGCCCAGTTGGTGCAGGTCGAGATCCTGCCGGTTAGTCACCAGCAACCGGCACCGGTTGCCGATGTGGTCGAACCCCGGCAGCCATCACCAGAAACAGCGGCGGCAACGGAGCTGCCGGCCAAATCCTCCCCACGGGAGCCGGAGCCAGTGGCAGAGACCCAAGCGTCTCCGGCGCAACCGTCTCAGGTTGCCGCTGCAGAGGCGGCCGCGGTGCCGGCAGCCCCGCAAACCGATTCGGCCGGGCAGCAGCTGGTAGTGCGCCAGCATCTGGAGCGATATAAATATTATCCGGCCAGTGCCAGCCGGCGCGGCATCACCGGCGATGTCGAGGTCGGTTTCCGGCTGCGGCCGGACGGCAGTGCCGAGCAGGTGCTGGTGCTGGCCAGTTCCGGTTACGAGATCCTCGACCAGGCGGCGCTGGAGACGGTGAACCGTGCACAGCCGTTCCCGGCGGCAGGCGGCCAGTACCAGTTCCTGCTTCGTTTCCGGCATCTGTGAAACGCATCATTTTTCTTTTTGTTCTGCTGCTGCCGCTGCATGGGCTGGCGGCAGAGCGCATCCTTGCGCTCTCGCCGCATGCCTGCGAAATCCTCTATGCCATCGGCGCCGGCAGCGAGGCGGTCGGGGCGGTGGATTATTGCGACTATCCCGAGACGGCAAAACGTCTGCCACGCGTCGGCACGTACGACCGCATCCATGCCGAGGCGGCGATGGCGCTGCATCCGACCATGGCCGTCGCCTTGAACGATCGGACGCCCGGCATTGCGGCATTGCGCAGGTTGGGCGTGCGCATCGTTATCAGCCGTCCGGAAACGGTGCGCGGCGTTTTCGATGACATCGAGCGCCTGGGGCGGCTTACCGGTCATGCCGCTGCTGCCGCCAAACTGGCGGATTCGTTGCGCGGCCGGCTGAAGCAGCTTGAAGCTGACAGGCCGGCCTTGCCGCCTAAGGTTTTCTATGAACTCTGGCCGGAACCTTTGATGACGCTGGGCGGCAAGGGATTCATGCAGGATGTGCTGGTCGAGGCCGGAGCCAGAAACGTTTTCGCCGGCCTGCCGATGGAAAATGCGCGGGTCAGTATCGAGAGCGTCATGCGCGCGCAGCCGTCCATCATCATTGTGCCGGCCGGAACGCGCGATGTGGAGGCACGGCGACAGTTCTGGCGGCATTGGCTGGGTGATGGCATCCGCATTGTGACGGTCGATCCCGACCTTCTGCAGCGGCCCGGCCCGCGTCTGGTCGACGGCATCGTGCAGCTGAGACGGGCCGTTGCCGGAGCGGCAAAATGACCGGCATGCAGCGGCTGCTCGCCTCACTCCTGCTGCTGGCCGTTATCGTTTACCTGTCGCTGGCCATGGGCGATGTCTGGATGCAGCCGTTTGCGAAGCTGTCGGACACCGACGCGACGATTTTGTGGGATCTGCGGCTGCCGCGCCTGCTCACTGCGCTCGCCGTCGGGGGCATGTTGGCACTGGCCGGCGCCTGGTTCCAGGTACTGCTCGGCAATCCGCTGGCCGAGCCGTATGTGCTGGGGGTGGCCGGCAGTTCGGCGGCAGGGGCGGTGCTGGCGCTGTTTCTGGTTCCTGACTCCGCCTGGCTGATGTCGGCCGGCGCCTTTGCCGGCGCCTGGCTGGGCATCGTCGTCGTGATGTTCTTCGCACCTTTGGGGCGCGGCAGCCTGCTGCTCGCCGGTGTCGTACTGGCCGCCTTCTGGAGTGCGGTGATCGCGCTGCTGATGGCGCTGCTGCCTTCCCGCAGTCTGGTGCTCGCTTTCGGCTGGATGCTCGGCGATCTCTCCCGTTCGCCACTGCCGCTGTGGCTGCTCTGGCTGGTCTGGGGCGGAGCACTGGCCGCTGGCCTGTGGCTGTCGCGTTCACTCGACCGCCTGCTGCTGGGCGAGAAGCACGCCGCAGCCCTGGGCGTGAACGTGCCGCAACTCAGGCAACGATTGCTGTGGCTCGCTTCGGCGGTGACGGCGGTGGCGGTGACGGCTGCCGGCACCATCGGTTTCGTCGGACTGGTCGTGCCGCACCTCATGCGGCTGCTGTTCGGCAGCCTGCACCGGCCGATGCTGATCGCCTCGGCGATCGGCGGCGGCGCGCTGTTGATGTTCGCCGATGCCCTGTCGCGCACCGTGGCCGCACCCGCCGAGCTGCCGGTCGGCGTGCTGACCGCCATGGTCGGTGTACCGCTTTTCCTCTGGCTGCTGGTGAGGAGGGACGGCTGATGTTGCGCTTCGAGCATGTATCCCTCTGTCGCGGCGAGCGCGAGTTGCTCAGGCATGCCGAGTTCGCCATCGCGCCTGGCCGCGTGACGGCGATTCTCGGCCCGAACGGGGCCGGCAAGTCGTCGCTGCTGCTGGCCATGGCCGGTCTGCTGCCGGCATCCGGCGGTCACGTGTTGCTGCAGGATCGGCCGGTCGAGGAACTGTCCCGTATGGAAGTCGCGGCGACTATCGCCTGGCAGGGCGAACTGCCGGCCGCCGAGTTCGGGCTGACGGTGCGCCAGCGTCTGGAGCTGGCGGCCGGCGACGGGGAATCGTTGCCACGTCTGCAGCAGGCGGCAGCCAGGATGGAGGTCGGGCATTTGCTGGATCGCGATCTGGCCCGTCTCTCCAGCGGCGAGCGGCAGCGGGTGGAACTGGCCGCGATCATGTTGCGCGATTGCCCGCTGTGGCTGCTCGATGAGCCGACGGCGCATCTCGATCTCAAACACCAGACCCTGTTGCTCAGGATGCTGCGTCAGGAAGCCGCTGCCGGGAGGGCGGTGGTGACGGTGCTGCATGATCTGCAGCAGGCGATGGCGGTGGCCGATGAAGTGATCCTGCTGGATGGCAAAGGCGGCGTTGAGACCGGAGAAGCCGGCGGGTTGCTAACAGCGGAGCGATTGAGCAGGCTTTTTCAGGTGGAGCTGATGTCGTTTGCCGAGGGGCAGTTGCTGTTGCCCGACTACCGCACATGAAATCCCGGGACAAACGGACCGGTCTTGTCGTCGTCAATACCGGCGACGGCAAGGGCAAGTCCTCCAGTGCATTCGGCATGGTGTTTCGTGCCGCCGGCTGGGGCATGAAGGTCTGCGTCATCCAGTTCATCAAGGGCAAGTGGCAGACCGGCGAGCAGAAGGCGGCCGAGAAATTCGACAATATCGAGTGGCATGCGCTGGGTGACGGCTTCACCTGGGATACCAAGAATCCCGAGCAGGACATCGCCACGACGCGCGAGATCTGGGAGCTGTGCAAGGCGAAGGTGCGCTCGCAGGAATACGATCTCGTGTTGTTCGACGAGATCAACTACTGCTGTGGCTACGGCTGGCTTTCAGGCTCCGAGGTGGCCGATTTCATCCGCGACGAGCGCCCGGAATGGATGCATCTGATCCTCACCGGCCGCGATGCTGCACCCGAAGTGATCGAGGTGGCGCATACGGTGACCGAGATGCGCAAGGTCAAACATGCCTTCGATGTGGGGATCGTTGCTGCACAGGGCATTGAATTTTGACGGGGTCTCTTCCGTGAACGTATTGCTGATTCATGGCTCGAGCGAACCCACGCATGCTCAATCGGCGTCCTGTCTTGTCGATGCAGTAGCCGGTCAGCTCGGCGAGGAGGTCTCGCTATGTCAGCTGGGAGAGTCACTGCCGCAAGGGGCCCGCGTGATGCCGCTGTTTCTCAGCGAGGGTAAGCATCTGCGCGAGGATGTGCCGGCGATGCTGGCGGAAGCTCGGGCGGAACGGGTGCCGGGGCCAGCAACCTGTCCGGAAGCGATGGCCGAATTGCTTGCACTACAAGCTGTGGAACTACGCGGCCGCTGTCGGGCGGTGCTGTTCGCGCTCTATCGCTTGCTGGGCGCTACGGCACTTTCAGCAGCACTCTATCGTCAGAGCAAGCGATTCCCGTTGCCGGCCGTCGCGGCCCTGCATGGGGAGTGCAGCTTTGCTGACGTACTTGGCTTATGGCAGCGGGAGGGGCAAACGGAGGCGGTCGTGCAGCCGGCGTTGCTGTTTCCGGGTGCCAGCCTGAACGAACTTAAGTTTCGTGCGGCTGCACCCGGGATGCAGGTGAAGATCGGCGAACCGCTGGCTGAGTTGCCGGGCTTCGCTACGTGGATCGCGGCACGCTTTCGGGAGGCAACATGAATCTGGCGGAACCCTTATTGCCGGGCGAGGTGGCGCTGGTCGGCGCCGGCCCCGGCTCTCCCGATCTGCTGACCGTTGCCGCCACGAAATTGCTCGCCGATTGCGACGCGGTGGTTTACGACGCGCTGGTATCGCGGGAGATCCTGGCACTGGCGAGCCCGGTTGCCGACTGGATCGAGGCTGGCAAGCGCGGTGGCCGGCCTTCGGCCGAGCAGGCCGATATCTGCGACACGCTGATCCGGCTGGCACTGGGCGGCAAACGCGTCGTGCGTCTGAAGGGGGGCGATCCGTTCGTGTTCGGTCGCGGAGGCGAGGAGATCCGGGCACTGGCCGATGCCGGCGTGCCGTTCCGCGTCGTTCCCGGTATCACTGCCGGTGTCGCGGCACCGGCCATGGCCGGCATTCCCGTCACCGATCGGGCGGTGAACTCGACCCTCGCCTTCCTGACCGGCCACGAGGCATCCGGGGAGAGCCGCATGGACTGGGCCGCACTGGTGCAGGCCTTTCCGGTACTGGTCTTCTACATGGGGGCGAAGAATCTGGCGCAGATCGCCACTCGCCTGCTGGAGGCGGGGTTGCCCGGCGAGACGCCGGTGGCCGTGATTCACTCCGCCACGCTGCCGGAAGAAACACAGGCGACCGGTACGGTCGCGGCCGCAGCTGCCGGCAAACTGACGGCGGAATCGCCGGCGATCGTCATCGTCGGCGACGTTGTTGCTCAAGCGGTGCCGTGGCGGGCCGGCCCCGGCCAGACAAGGATCGAAGCCGAAGCCTCCGATCTGTTCGAATAGCCGGTCTGGAGAAGCGGGGCTTGAATTAATCCAAGCCCATGCGGTGTTTGTCTCAGTGATCCGATAGCGCCAGAGGTGCCTGCTTTTCAAGAACGGTGAAGCGCTCGCTGACCCGGTTCCCTTCCGAATCCACGATGGTCAGGACATGCCTGCCGGCTGACAGCTCGACGGATTGCTGGTGGTAGGTCTCGGTTGTGCCGAGATAGGTGTCGTCGATATGCCAGTAGAGCACGGCATCGGCATTGCGATGCACCGCCTCGAAGACGACCCGGCTTTTCTTGCCGTCCAGATCGACGGGGATATAGACGCGCGTTCCCGGCGTCGGGTAGAGAATCGAAATGGGGCTGTCCGGGCCGGTGGCCGGGATACGGGCGCAGTCGGGACGGTATCTGGGTAGCGGCCTGAAGTCGCTGTGCTGCCGGCGATAGTAATACTCCTGGGCAGCAGGCAGGACGAACCAGTTCGTGTGAATCATATTGGATACTGACTCGCAGCGGCCGTGGACCCGCCAGCCCTTTTTATCCAGGTGTATCTCGAAGTGGTAGGGGGTGATGCGGGAGAAGTGACTCTCCGCCGGGACCCACTGCGGCGCCGACTTGCAGCGGCCATTGGACAGGAAACCGTCATCCGTGCAGGCATCCACCTGCTTCATCTGCTCGTATGGCGGCTCGAACCAGTTGCTGCGTTCGAGCTTGTCGAAGATGGAGAACAGCAGCGGTGCGGCAGCGGTTGTGCCGGTAAGGCCGGGCCTGCCTTCCCCTGATGCGTTGCCGACCCATACGCCGACGGTGTAGCGGGTGGTACTGCCGACCGCCCAGGCGTCACGCAAGCCGTAACTGGTACCCGTTTTCCAGGCGATCTTCCGGGAGCTGCTGAAGTTCCGCCACTGGCCGTCGATATCGGGCCGGCGAACCTCGAGCAGGGCCTCTTCGGTCAGCCAGGCCGCACCGGCGCCGATGCCGGACAACTGCGTGGTCACCGGCTTCCGGTCCTTGAGGCAGACCGGCCTGCTGTAGATATCCTGCCGGTACCTGCGGTGGTGGCTGGCGATCGAGGCCAGGTTGGCATACATGCCAGCGATGTCCCACAGCGTCCCTTCGGCGCCGCCCAGGATCAGCGACAGTCCGTAGTCATCGGGACTGCGGACCAGCGTGCTGAAGCCCATGTCATGCAGAAAATCGTAGAAGTGATCGACGCCGTAACGGCGCAGCATCCGGACGGCCGGCACGTTCAGCGAGCGGGCGAGCGCCTCGGAAGCCGTCACGGCGCCGCGATAGGTACGGTCGTAATTCTCCGGGATGTAGCCCGCGTACTGGGTCGGGATATCCGGCACCAGCGTGTTGGGAAGGATCATGCCCTCCTGGATCAGGGTGGCGAACAGGAACGGCTTTAAAATGCTGCCGGTGCTGCGGGGGCTCCGGATCAGGTCGACGGCGCGCCCGTGGTCGGTGGCGTAGGCCTTGCCGCTGTTGCCGACATAGGCGAGGACTTCGAAGGTGTTGTTGTCGATGACGATGGCGGCGGCATTGTAGATGTCCTGCCGGCTCATCTCGGACGAATAACCGGTGACGAGCTCGGTCAGCCGGTCCTGCAGCGTGGCGTCGAGCGTGCTTTCGATGCGGTGCATCGAGGGGTTGGCGGCATGCATGGTTTCGAGGAATTGCGGTGCCCGCGACGGCAACGGCAGCGGCGCCTCCGGTAGCGGTTCCGCCAGCGCCAGCTGCAGGTCCAGATCGGAAAGCCGGCCGGCATCGTGCAGGCCGTGCAGCAGGCGGTCGCGTTTCGCCTTCAGAAGCGCCCGGTTCTTGCCGGGGTGGATGAGGGCCGGGCTGTTCGGCAGCACGGCCAGTGTCGCGCTCTCGGCCCAGGAGAGGTTGGCCGGGCTGCGGCCGAAATATCGCCAGGCCGCCGCATCCAGGCCGACGACGTTGCCGCCGAAAGGCGCGTTGTCGGCGAACATCGCCAGGATGTCGCGTTTCGAATGGCCGAGTTCGAGGCGCACGGCCATGACCAGTTCGATCAGTTTCTCGGTCAGCGTCCGGCCCGGGTTATGCCGGGCCAGGCGAATCACCTGCATGGAGAGCGTCGAGGCGCCGCTGACCACATGGCCGGCTGCAAGGTTCTGGTAGATGGCCCTGCCGAGGGCGAGCGGATCGACACCCGGGTGCATCTCGAAGCGCTTGTCCTCGAACTGGATGATCGCCTGCCTGAACTTGTCCGGCACCGCCGCACCGGGCGGGAAGCGCCACTGGCCGTCGCTGGCGAGCCTGGCGCCGAGCAGGGCACCATCCCGGCCGAACAGGATGGTGGAGGACGGCGTGTCGAAGAGCGGTTCGGGCAGGCATTGCCAGAACGCCGCCGTCACCCCGAGGGCAACGGCGGCCCAGGCCAGCCGCTTTTGCCGCCTCCGGTTCATTCGCCCGGTTTGCCAACCTCGACCCACTCGCCGGGTCTCAGTGCGTGCGTTTCGGCATCGTACATGGCCTCGACGAGGGTCGCCGGCATGTAGAACCGTCCCAGGTAGGCCGCATTGAGCTGGAACTTGAGCGTGATCCGCTTGCCCGCCTTGAGGCCGAAATAGCTGAGAATGCGATCGTCACGTACATCCTGGTAGTCGAGGTCCGGCGGCGTGTCGCCCTGGGCGGTGTAGCGGGCATGATGAATTTCCCAGCCGGACGGCACGGCAAAGTTGAGGGCGAGATTCTCCATGTCCCGTTCGGTCCGGTTCATGATCTCCACCTCCGCCACGATATCCGAGCCCTGCGCGAGGTGCTCGATATCGACGGAGTGGCCGTCGAGGTCGGTGAAATCGATGCTCAGCTTCAGACCCTTGGATGACGCCTCCTCGCTGCCGGCTTGCGGGATGCCGCGCGTCGTGATGGTGGCGTACAGCGTGCGGCCGGCGCTGTTCCGGAAGCTCACGTCGCTGCCCTGGTCCAGGAAGCTGTCGAGCTGTGCCCGGTAAACCGGTGTCGCCGACTCGATGTGCGACGCGGCCTGCGTTCCGACGGTCTGCTCGAAGGCGAACGCCTTGCCGGCGGAATCGCCGGCATACCTGGCCATGGCCAGCAGCGACCAGGCGACCGACTGGGTGCTGTACCAGCGGTCGGTCGCCAGCGATGCGGAGATCGATTCGACCAGCGGCTGGGCACGGTCGAGCCTGTTCAGGGTTGCAAGGCCGGTGAGGATGATCGCCTGATCGCGCAATCGCGAGCCGAATGTCGGGTCGGTCATGTCGTAGCGGTCGGCGACTTCGATATTGTCGTCCTTGACGAGGTCGTCGGCGGCGCTGATCTGGCCGGCAAGGCGGTAGGAGGCGGCCAGCAGCCAGCGGGCGCTGGAGGTCAGGTGGTCCTGCTCCCGGAGCCTGTTCATGGCACCGAGTTCGGCCTCGTTCGCCAGGGCGAGCGTATAGAGCCGGTATGCCTGGTCGAGAGCCGCGTCCGTACCGCCGGCCACCCAGCCGCGGGCTGCCTGGTGCTGGTAGTTCATCCACGGATTCATCATGGCCGACGGGATCTGGTAGCCAAGCCGGCGGGCCTCGATCAGGAAATGGCCGGCATAGCTTGTCGCCCACGATTGCAGGTGTCCGCCCGGCCAGTACTGGAACGAGCCGTCCGGCGCCTGGAACTGGCGCAGCCGGTCGACGGCGGCGTTGATATGATTCTCGACCTCCGCCTTTTGTTTGTCGCTGAGCTGCACCAGGGTGGCCAGGTAGAGCTGCGGGAACGCCGACGACGTCAGCTGTTCCACGCAGCCGTAGGGGTAGGTCAGCAGGTAGTTCAGCCGCCGGTCGAGGTTCAGCGGCGGGACGGCCGAAATCTCGACCGATACGCTGTTGGTGCCGGGAAGTCCGTGCGGCACCACATGCTCGGTCCAGGTTTCGTCGGCTTTCAGCATGTGCAGATGCTGGACCGAGGTGGGAGCATTCGGATTGCGGACCATGATGTTCACGTCGCTGCCGGTCGACTGGCCGCTGCCCTTGGCGGTAAAGCGCAGGGTCGCCATGCCGGGGCGGTCCAGACTCTTCAGCCGCAGGGTCGCCACCTGTTCACCGGGCTCCTTGAAGGTCACGGACGCCTTGCCGTCGCCGACAATCTCGAAGTGGTCGTCGACAGCAACCTCGACGGTCGCCTCCTTCACCTTGGGATCGGTCGCGAAGAGGGAGACGGGTACCGAAAACTCCTCGCCGGGACTCAGTACGCGCGGGAGCGTCGCCAGCATGCCGAGCGGTTCCCGGACGGGGATCGACTTGTCGGCATGGCCGTAGGCGCCGTGCTCGCCGGCGACCACCATGACCCTGACCGCACCCAGGTACTGCGGCAGCTCGATCTCGTGGTGGCCCTTGCCGCCGGCATCCAGATGGAAGGCGCCGAGGAACTTGACGACCGGCGGGAAGCGGCGCTTGCTCTTTTTGCCCTTTTGTCCTTCGGCCTCGTCGCTGCCGCCCAGGGCGAGCAGCCGTTCGAGTTCGCCGCCGTAGGCACCGACGATATCGTCGAACAGGTCCCAGGTCGTCACGCCGAGCGCCTCGCGGCGGTAGAATTCGTCGTGGAGTTCCGGCGTGCGGAAGCCTGTCAGGCCCAGCAGGCCCTCATCGACGACGGCGACCGTGTAGGTCATCGCCCGGCCCTGCTTCTCGCTGACGTCGAACGACACCTTCTGGCGGGGCTTCCACTCGTCCGCGGCGGCGATCACCGGTTCGAGCACCGTTTTGGCATCATGCACCTTGATCGGGATGACACCCCACAGGCGGATCGGCCGGTCGTTCTTCTTGTCCTGATGCGGCTGCAGCAGTGCGACGCTGACATAGACATTCGGGCTCATGGCCGCGGTGACCGGCAGCTCGAACTTCGACCGGCCCTGACCGACCTCGAGCCAGCGCTGCTGGATGATCCGGGAACCGCTTTCCACCGTCAGCAGGGCCCGGCCCTGCGATGTCTCGGGCAACTGGATGACGGCGGTATCGCCGACCTCGTAGTCGCTCTTGTCCGAGACCAGGCTCAGCATGGCGGCACTTACGCCGCTGCCCTCCTGCGCACGTCCCGCCCAGCCGGGCCAGTCCACATAGAGCGTCTTGCCCGTGCAGTGGCCGGAATCCTGGTCGCAGGCCCGGATCAGGTAGCGTCCCCAGTCGGGATACTTGATCTCGAAATCCCAGCTGCCGTGCCCGTCCTTCGCCTCGACGACCGAATGGGCGAGGGCAGTGGTCAGGCTGGACGACTCGTACTTGGCGAGGGATTCGCCGGACTTGTCCCACCACCATTTCCAGTCGATCTTGTAGAGAGTCACCTGCACCCGCTTGGCGGAAACAGGATTGCCGTCGGCATCCACAGCCGCGATCTGGACGGTGTGCTTGGTGTCGGTCAGCAGCATGTTCCGTGCGGCATCGCCCTTCGGCAGCTTGATGCCGATGTAACGATCGTAGGCGTGGACCGGGGCACTGATCTGGCTAATGCTGAACGCACCGCTGCCCTCAAAGACGCGCATGGTGAAATCGGCCTGAAGCTCTCCCGGTGGTGCGCTGCCTGGGATCAGCTCGGAGGAGAACTTCGCATAACCATCCGCATCGAGTTTGCCTTCGAACAGGGGCTGCGGCGAGCCACTGAACTCCCTGGCCGGGTCGTCGAAGGTGAAGTCAGAGTAACGCGTGAAATGGGCTGGAACCGATCGCAGTTCGGCCTTCACATCAGCCTTGAGGCCGGATGCCTTGGCGCCGTGCAGCCATTGGCCGAACAGGCGCGCTTCGAATTCACTCTTGGCCTTCAGAGGCTTGTCGCCGAGGTCGAGTTCGACCTTCAGGCGGTTCGGCATCACGGTTTCGATTTTGAGTGTCTTGGTGAACGTGGTGCCGCCCAGGATGGCCTTCGCCGTCCAGTTGCCGGTCGGCGCATCCTCGGGCGTTTTGAGTGTGAAGGTGTAGAAATCGCCGACCGGCTGGGTGTTGGTAAGGGTCTGAACCAGTTGTCCCTTCGGGTTGTAGAGCTCCATGCTCACCGGATGGTTGGCCGGAATGGCGTCGTCGGGATCGCGCAGGACAAAGGTCAGGTGGATATCGTCGCCCGGGCGCCAGACGCCGCGTTCACCGTAGACGGCACCCTTGATACCACCCGTCACCTTTTCGCCGCCGACGTCGAAATGACTGGTCGGCAGCGCCGTGGCGTCGTTCAGTTTCAGGTAACCTGCCTGGCCATCCTTTTTGGCAACGAGATAGAAGGGGACGGCGCCGAGCGCCACGGTCGCAAAACCGTCCTTGTCCGTCGTGGCCCGCGCCAGGGTCTGGTTCTGGAAGTTGCGGACCTCCAGCTCGGCACCGACCAGCGGCGTGGCGCTGCGCAGGTCCGTTGCGACGATGTTGAGGTTCTGATGCTGGTCGCGCTTGGCGAGCAGGCCGATGTTCGACACCAGGAAATTGCGCGACACATGGGTGGCGTCACTGTGGATGTAGTAGCCGTTGCGGCACGGGTCGTTTCGCTGCAGCCAGCCCTGGTAGTAGTTCTCGTTGTAGTTTTCCGCGAAGTCCCAGCCGCTCGACTGGGTCTGCTCGTTGCTGTCCATGCTCTTGGGTTGCATGTCGGCCGCAGGCGGCGTGTCCTTGGCGGTACAGGCATAGATGGAATTACCGAGGTTGATCGACAACGTCAGACGAATGATGCCACCGGTATGCGAACGCATGAATTCATCGGTATCGATGGCAAAGCGTTGCCATTGGTTGGGCTGTACATCCCCCAGGGAGATGCGTTTCTTCCACAGGAAACGGCCGACCATGCCGAGACTCTCGCTACCGTCCAGAGTATTGGACTGGAGGAACTGGCCGATGTTGTCCGGGTAGATCTCGAAAGCGGTTACCTGCACGGAATTGACGTTGATCGCCTCGAACGGGACCTTGAGATGGGCATCATCCGGCAGGATAACTCCCTTGCCGACGAAACGGACCTCGGGTTTGGGCTGGTCGAAGGTAATGTTGCGGGATTGTCCCTGCTGCAGGCGCTTGCCGCGGATGTTCCGGATGCCCTGGTTGACATTGACGGTGACTTCGCCGGCCGGAATCTGTTGCGGATAAAGCTTGACGGTATTGCCTTCGATGGATGTCGAGGCTGAGACATTCCTGATGTAGACGAGGCCGTCGACATTCTGGGCAGGATCGAGCGGGTCGGTGAAGGTGACAAGGATGTAGTTGCGGGGTCCCTGAACGACCTGGATATTGGTGACATCGAACTTGTTCAACGGCGGTATGGCGATCTCCCGCTTGCCCTGGCTGGCAACGCCGATCGCCGCACCATCCCATTGCAGCCGGAGGGAAGCGGCCTCGTCCTGGCGCTTCAGGTCCTCCATGAAGAAACGGTGATGGCGACCGTCAGGCGAGTGTTCCCAGGCGATCGTTACCGGGCTGTCGAGGTAGGTCGCCGTGAGCATTTTCTCGATCGGGCCACTCTCCTCGTAATCGGCGGTGGTTACTGTGCCGTCCAGTGCGGTGGCGTCGGACTGGCTCGTGGCGGTGCGAAGCTCGCCCAGCTCGATTTCGAAGGCCTGTTGCTGGATGTCGAAGCCGAATGTGTAGTGGTCCGTGCCCGGCGGTATGCCGAGCAGTCCGTTCGTGTCGATACTGACCTGGTAGTTGGTCCCGGGAGAAAAGAGTGCGGCTGGCTCGAAAACGATCTCCCGCACACTTGAGTAGCGCGCTGAACCGGGGATGGCTGGCTGGATGTGGAAGATGGCATCGGCGCTCTGCCCGACCTTGGTCTCGTCAACGATCGGCGACACGAAGCGGGTGTAAATATTACTCTTTTTCGAGATGTGTCCGCTGGTATGGTTGCTGACGATGGTGCTCTCGGTCGGGCCAGGGGCTGTTTGGGCCGATAGTGAAGACTGGGGCTGTTGCTGTTGAGGCTGCGTTCCGCTCCTGTCGCAGGCGGCCAATGAGCATGCCGCCGCAATGGCGAAAAGAGTCCCGATCCACAAGCGATTACGCATATGTTCCACCTTCCGGATATATTGGGGCATGGCGCACCATTGCCCGGCTGGGTAGCCGTGCGGGCACGTTCCAAGACATGCTGGAAAAGCCCCCTCCCGTTTATCAATTCCGAATGTAGATCACAAACCTGTGAAGCGCCAATTGGTCGTTGGGTTTGGTGTCAGAAGCCGGCAGCCCGGGTAAAAAAATAACCCCGCCTGTGGAGCGGGGTTATTGTAATGGAGTGGTGGCCAGGGTCGGAATCGAACCAACGACACGAGGATTTTCAGTCCTCTGCTCTACCGACTGAGCTACCTGGCCATGGATGGTCAATCAGGGTGGCGATTTATACTGGCTATGCCTGCCTGCTGCAAGCCGCAATCGCGGCTGGAGGGGCAAAAAGAAGCCCGGCACGCGGCCGGGCTTCATCGATCCCGTTGGGGATCAGAATCGCACACGGTAATGGGCGTCACGCCAGCATTTCGGCAGCGTCTCGCCTGACGGGAACACGAACCCCGCCTTATCCACCCGAACCGGGTCTCCGACCTCCTCGCCGGCCTGATAGCGAACCATCAGCTGTTTCTCATGCGGGTCCACCAGCATCGCCATGTCCACGACCTCCGCAAGATCACCCGACGATTTGTCTTTCAGGAACATGGTACTCCCCTTTCCATGTGTTCGTGCCTATGTTCCCAGTGAAGCACAGGCCGCGGTTACTGTCCAGACGCCTGCTGCTGGGTCGCGGCGGGGGGCGCGATCAGCACGATATCGATGCGCCGGTTCTTCGCCCGCCCTTCCGGCGTGTCGTTGACGGCGATCGGCTTGTCCTTGCCGTAGCCGACGGCGGTGAAATTGTGGGTGTTGGCATTGTCCATGCGGCCGACCAGGTACTCCTCCACGGCCTGGGCGCGGCGTGTGGACAGGGCCTTGTTGTAATCGTTGGCGCCAACGGAGTCGGTATGGCCCTCGACGCGGATCGCGCGATCCGGGAACAGTCCGATCGATTTCAGGACATTGTCCAGGATGGGATAGGAGTCCGGCGGGATGGCGGCGCTGCCGCTGCGGAAGTTCAGGCCGTTCAGGCGCAGGATGACGTCCGCGTCCGTCGTCAGCAGGATCTGCACGTTCTCCGCCGGATCGAACAGCTTGGTCAGGCGCTGGATCTTGGCCTCGGCCTCGCGCTTGATCTCGAGCTTGCGGCGGATCTCCGCCATGTCGGACAGCTCGCCCTGGGACTGGGCCAGCTTCTGTCCCATTTCCTTCACCTGCGCGTCCGCGTCGGCGATGCGGCCCTCATAGTTGGTTTTCATGTCCTGCACCGCCTGCTTGAGCATGGCCACCTGCTGTTCCGGCGTCTGCGACCGCGACAGCTGGATGCCGAGGGCGTCGCCCAGCATGCGCAGGCGCGCATCCTCGGTATCCATCCAGGTCTCCAGGGCGGGGGGATTGCGTTCGAAGGTGTTGCCGAGATCGGCGATGCGCATCGAGCGCACGGCCTCCTCCGTGCCATGCTGCGAGATGGCGTAGGCCTGGGTCTGCGCGTTCGGATCGCTGTGGATCAGTGCATCCAGCTGCTTGTCGGCCTTGATGGCGTTGTCCAGCGCCTTCGGCGCGTACTTGCGCGCGGACACCCGGCGGGCGCCGGCGATGGCCTGGGCGATCGGACGGCCGAACTGGTTGCGTGCCGCCACGACCTGTGCCGCATAGACGGTGCCCATGGCGATCTTGGCATCGCGTTCGGCCTTCTGCATGTTGCCGTCCTCGACGGAGGCCACGACGTGGGAAAAGTCATCTTCGGCCCGTTGCAGCAGGTCCTGGCGCATATTCTGGGTACCGGCCAGCTCCATGCGGTCACGCGCCTCGACCAGGTTGGAGAAGCGCGTGCTCACCAGCTGGGCGGTTTCGGATGCCTTCTTGGCCTCGTCGGCGGCCGTATCGAGATCGGTGCGGATCTCGGCCGGATCGCCCTGGGAGGCGGACAGGGCCTTGGCCTTGTCCAGGGCGCTGCGCGCCTTGGCGTAATGGCCGGGGGAGAATTCGGCGGCCCTGAGCTGCTGGGCGTCATTGATCAGCGTCTGGGCATCCTCCAGCGTCGTGGCATGGGCCAGGGGCGCCATGCCGGCAAGGGCAAAACCGGCCAGGGCCGATAGCAGAACTCGTTTCATTTCGCGTACCTCGCGTCAAAATTTGAACAGCCACTATCCGGTCGCCCGGATCGCCGCAATATGAGATGAATCACACTTGTCCGGCACCCGCCGATCCCTGTGTTTCCATGGGCAATGATGGCACAAATACGGCTTTCCGGTAGTAGGCGAGTTCCGCGATGGATTCGCGGATGTCGTCCAGGGCCAGGTGCGCGGATCGCTTGAGCGGCGGGTTGATGCCGGCATACCAGCGCCGGGCCAGTTCCTTGACGGTACTGACATCGATGTTGCGGTAATGCAGGTAGGCCTCGAGCCGCGGCATGTAACGCACCAGGAATCGCCGGTCCTGATGGATCGAGTTGCCGCACAGCGGGGATGCGCGTTCGGGCACGTGCAGGCGCACGAATTCCAGGGCCATCGTCTCGGCGGTCGCCATATCGATGGCTGATTGCCGTACCCGTGCGGTCAGGCCCGATGCGCCGTGATGTGTCTTGCACCAGTCGTTCATGGCCGACAGCACCGCCTCATCATGGTGGATGGCGAGCGACGGGCCCTCGGCGACGACGTTCAGCTCGGCATCGGTGATCAGCACGGCCAATTCCAGGATGGTGTCGGTGTCCGGATCGAGGCCGGTCATCTCCAGGTCCATCCACACCAGGTGATCGGGGTTCTGCTTCGCGGCGGGGCTCATGCGCCTAATCTAGATCGGTCGCAGGCCGATGGCACGCGCCAGATCCAGCAGCGCCGCATCCGCGCCGCTGAAGCGGATGCCCTGGACATCCCAGGCCCGGCGCACCGCGTAGTGCCGGCGCTGTTTCCGGAAGGCGGCGGCCAGCCCGGCGTCATCCCCGGCCAGGGCGGATCTCAGCGCCGCATCGTCGCGGTCGATCGGATACAGCGCGGCGGCGGCCCGGTACAGGTCCGTCCACACATCCCCGGAGCAGTGAACGGCGTGGCCGGCCGGCACGGGGGGCGGCAGCTGCGCGGCCGTCTCCCAGTCCGGCGGGCAGCCCAGGAAGGCGCACAGCGCCTCGTAGACGAAACGGGTATTGGCGGCTTTGCCGTCCAGGGAATGGCCGGCGATATGCGGGGTGGCGATCGCCACGCCGGGGTGGGCGAGCAGCCGCCGCGAGATGCCCGGTTCGTGCTCCCAGCAATCGAGCACGGCGAAGTGCGCGGGATCGGCATCGAGCCAGTCGGTCAGTGCCGCGTTGTCGATCACGGCTCCGCGGGCGGTGTTGACGATGCCACGCCCGCGGAAGGCGGCCAGGGTCCGGGCATCCAGCAGATGCCGGGTGGCATCGGGCGGCTCCTGGGTCAGCGGGGTATGCAGCGTCAGCAGATCGCATGTATCCAGAAGCGCCGCCAGTGGGGCGAAAGCCCCGTCCCCGCGGCGGGCGCGCGGCGGATCGTTGCGCAGCACGGCGATGCCCAGCCGCTCGGCCATGTCGGCGATGCGCCCGCCGATGCGGCCGACGCCGATGACGCCCAGGCGGATATCCGGCAGGCGGATCAGGTCGCGCGCATGCAGTGCCAGCAGGACCGTGATCCAGTATTCGACCACCGATCCGGTCGAGCTGCCGGCGGCCGAGGCGAAGGCGATGCCCTGCCGGGCCAGCCAATCCTTGTCGACATGGTCGTCGCCGACGGTGGCGGTGCCGACGAAGCGCACCGGCGTGCCGTCCAGCAACCCGGCATCGACGCGGGTCGAGGAGCGCACGACGAGGATATCGGCCCGCTGCAGCAGTTCGCGGGTGATGGCCTGGTGTTCGACGACGGTCAGCTCGGTGGCAAAGCCGGGGAAGTGTCGGAAGGCGTTCCCGACGCCCCAGGCATGGGCATCGGCGACGATGCGTAAGCTGGGAAGCGGCATGAATTACAGCCGGCGGATGCGTTCGATCAGGCCGGTGCTGGAATAGCCCTCGAGAAAGGGGATGACGACGACCTCGCCCCCCCAGCTGCGCATCTCGGCGGTCCCGACGATGTCCTCCGGTCGGTAGTCGCCGCCCTTGACCAGGATGTCCGGCTTCAGTGCGCATATCAGTTCCAGCGGGGTGTCCTCGCTGAACGGCACCACCAGATCCACCGACCGCAGCGCCTCCAGCATTGCGGCCCGATCCGCCAGCGGGTTGACCGGGCGCGCCGGACCCTTCAGGCGCCGGATCGAATCATCATCGTTCAGG
>OBLQ010000301.1_pt1 | contig 18539 bp, 14 predicted proteins | sample 1519881 | NCBI WGS metagenome assembly OBLQ01 (sample SAMN01911456, study PRJEB22533) | soil metagenome | biome: Soil | place: Malaysia | collected 2012-04-30 | depth DG_metagenome m | reverse complement strand
ACCCCTTCAACCCGCTGACCACGTTCCATTACTCGCTGGCAGCGCCAGCGCACGTGCGCATTGCAATCTATGACACATCGGGCGCGCTGGTCGCTATATTGGACCAGGGTGAGGAGCCCGCGGGGCGCCACGAAGCCACGTGGGGCGGGCACAACAACGAGGGCAGCTTCGTGGGAAGCGGAGTGTACTTCTACCGCCTGGAGGGAGCAGGCGAGGTGCTCACACGCAAGATGATGCTGCTGAAGTAGAATCTGTTCGACACGGTCCCATGCAACGCCGGGTTTCACTGACATTCATTCTGGCAATTCTTCTCGCCATTCCACGCCTCGCGCACGCGGATTTTCGCCATTTCTCGAGCCGTGTACTCGAGAGTACCGGGCTGCTGTCGGGCCCGTCGATCGCCACGGACGCCGCCGGTGACGTCTTTGTCGCGGTGAATGCCGGAGGCCCGATCTCGTTCGGGGGAGATTTGATAGGCCCAGGATACGTCCTCGCCAAACTCGATCCGTCGGGGCAGCAGATGTGGGCGTTTCCGGTAGTGTCGTCACCGTCAAGCAACAGCGGTGCCACGATCCAGTCAATTGCGGCGACACGCGATGGCGGAGTGGTGGTGGCCGGCAGCATGTGGGGAAGCGTTGCTTTTCCGGGCGGGATGATGACGGCGGTCGCCTACGACATCCTGCTGCTGAAATTCAACCCGGATGGAAGTCCCGCATGGCAACATCGCTACGGCGGCAATCAGGATCAGATGGGAGAGGCCGTGGTGGTGGATGGAGACGACAATATCGTGCTCACCGGGGCCAACTATCTCACGGTTGATTTCGGGGGTGGCGTGATACGCGCCAACGGCGCCGCCGACGTGTTCATTGCGAAGTTTGACGCCGCCGGCGGACATCTGTGGAGTCATGGCTACGGAGATCGTACCAATCAGGAAGGAATCGCGCTGGCAATCGGTCCGGACAACCGGGTTGCACTGGTGTGTTCCGCGGGGGGAGAAGATTTTGGAGATGGCGTAGTCGCGAGTCCGCGGGCGGTGATGTTCGACGCGGACGGCGTTCATCTGTGGACGATTGAATCCCAGCCCGTGTACAGCGAAAAGACGCGCGACGTCGCCATCGACGATGCCGGCAATGTGTCTGTGTGCGGCAACTTCACGGTGGCGATTTCCAACCGCACCGGTGCCCTGGCGCCGGCAGCGCTACGGGCGGTCGGTTTCGTCGCGTCCTACGACCTCGACGGAACCCCCCGGTGGAACTTCATGATGCCCGACAGCGCATCCTCCCTGGCCGAGCGCATTGCGGTCGACTCCGCCGGCGATTGTCTGGTGCTTGGCAGCAGCGCGTCGGTGTTCGTGTTTGCAGATCGCTACGTTCCGGCCAGCAGCGCCATGATGCTCGGCTTCGATGCCGCCGGAGAACCAGTGAACGCCAGTGCGTTTGGTGACAATGTCCGGGAATACCGAATTGCAGTCGATCGTGCGCACGATCGAATTCAGCTCGCGACCGTTATCAGCGGCGCGACGGACTTCGGAGGCGGGCCGTTGCTGCCGTCCGGCAACTACGGCCTGGCGTTGGCCACGCTGGGGGTGCGCCGGCCGCCGCAGGTCACGATTTCGCAGTTCGGGGCGCGTGCTACCGAGTCGGGTGTGAAGGTGACCTGGAACGTCGAGAGCGGGGAGCCACTGGACGCATTCTCACTGGCACGAACGCAGGACCAGGACGGAACGGCCCAACTGCTATGGTCACGTCCGGCCGGCGATGGAGTCAGCACCTACGTCGATGACGGCGCCCGGCCCGGTCACCGCTACACCTATCGCCTCACCGTGACCACGGCGCTGGGCGACGATGTCGTCTCCAACGCTGTCTCCGTCGACATTCCGCCGGTACTCGCGCCGGTGACCGCGCTCGAACAGAACGCGCCCAACCCGTTCAACCCCCTGACCACATTCCACTATTCGCTGGCGGCGCCGGCGCACGTACGCATCTCCATCTACGACATCTCGGGCGCGCTGGTAGCAACCCTTGATCAGGGGAACCAGCCGGCGGGACAACACCAGGCCACGTGGGGCGGGCACAACAACGAGGGAAGCTTCGTGGGAAGCGGGGTGTATTTCTACCGGCTGGAAGGCGCGGGCCAGGTGCTCACCCGCAAGATGATACTGGTGAAGTAGAGGATGAAAAGATAAGAGCCGGCGTGGGGGGCCACGGCCGGCTCGTCGATCAATCTGTGATAATGTGAATGCCTACTGTCCGTTGCTCAGGCGCGTAATCACCGCGCTCTTTCCGTAACCCGTAATCACGTAGCCCACGTTCAAACCCATTCCATCGACCACCGGCTGATATCCGGTTTCGCCCGGCGCCCCCGCTGCGCCATCCTGGGGCACCGTCGCCGCGCCGCTGAACGGGTTCTTCAGGTACGTATCCTGCGGCAGGAGATCGATGATGGTCTCTCCGGAATAGGAGGACGTGGAACTCAGGTCTGCCGCGTACTCGCCGTCATTCTGCGTTGCGAAGTCCTCCGCCGCCATCTGGACCGAATGACTGTTCGCTTTGACGCCGGCCTCCCGGGCGTTGACCTCCATCCGCACAAAGTTGGGGATCGCCATCGCGGCCAGGATGCCGATGATCACGACCACGATCATCAACTCGATAATGGTAAAACCGCGGGACCTCATCATTGACTCCATGTCCGTGCGCCGCGTAAAGCCGGCGCGTTGGTGCGTCGGGAGCGGGTTGAGCATAGGTCATACCAGTGCCCGTAGATGGTTTCGTGGCGCGGCCCAGGAGGGTGCAGGCGGGCGCGTGGTGGAGCGGGTCGCCGGGTCTGTGCCGGGACGAATTGGCCCGGCAGGAAATGCAGATCAGGACAGACTGATGGCGCTTTTCAAATAGCGCATCAGATCGTCCGCCACTCCGACTTCGTCGGGTGGTGCGATGATCTTGTAGTGGGCGAGGGAATCGTAGGCGGTCTGGTAGTCCTCGGAAAGGGCCGTGACCAGGCCCAGATTGAAATAGGCGCTGGCCAGCTCGCCGTCGCACTCGATGGCTTTTTCGTAGTGCATGCGCGCGAGTTTCAGATCACCGAACTCGAAATACAGATTTCCGATGTTGTAATGCGATTCCGCGTGGCGTGGATCCGCGGCCAGTGATTGCGCGAAGCACTCGAACGCCGCATCGAGGTCGCGCTTGATGGACTTCAGCACGCCCAGATTGCACCATGCATCGGGAACAAAGTCGCCCTCGGTGATGGCGCGGCGATATGCGTCCTCGGCACGCGGATCGTTGTTGTCGTCCAGAAGAATGGCGGCCTCGAACGCTCCCATGTGCAGCGGCATGGGAACCACGGCCCCCATGCGCGCCGTCGGAGAGGGCGCGGGCTCGCCATCGCCGCGAAACAGGTTCATCTGGCCTTCGGCTTCCATGCGCGACGACTTCTCGTCCTGGTTGACATGGGAGCGCTTGAAGCCAAAACGTGATACCGCTTCCACGGGAAAGCGGATCACGTTGCTGCCGGGCAGATCGGTCTTTTTGGTCATGCGTGCTTTCGTCAGGCCGTCTTGCGCGATTTCGCGCCGGTCTTGTGCTTTGTCTTCGCGGCCGTCCTGCCCTTGGCCCCGGTCTTCTTGCCATCGCGGGTGGACGCGGTATCGGCCGAGACCTTCTCCATCGGTTTCTTCTTCGTCTTCTCGATACTCTGTTTGAGGGCGGTCATGATGTCGACCACTTCCACCTCGGGTTCTTCCACCGCCACGATTTCTTCGCCGGCGATCTTTGACTTCACCATTTCACGCACGGCTTCGTTGTATTTGTTCTCGAGCGTCATCTTGTTGAGCGTCGTCGCCATGGAATCGATGAGACTCTTGGCCAGTTTCAACTCTTCCTTGTTGGCGGTCTGTTTGGTGACCAGCGGCACGTCGCCGATCTTCCGAATTTCCTTCGGATAACGCAATTTGTATATGACCAGCCCGTTCTCCTTGGGAGCCACCATCACGATGTCCTCGCGGTCACGCAGCACCAGCTTGCCCACACCCATCTTGCCGCTGTCGCGCAGGGCCGCCGACAGCAGACCGTAGGTCTTGGAGGCCACCTCGCCGTCCGGGCCCAGGTAATAGGGCGCGTCGTACAGGGCCGGGTCCACCTCGCTGGCGTCGACGAACCCTTCGATGTCGATCACCTTGGTGCTCTTGAGCTTGAGCTTGTCCAGGTCGTCCTTCTCGAAGATGACGTACATGTCGGGCTCGTACTGGTAGCCCTTCACGATGGACTCGTTGTCCACCGGCTGGCTGCATTTCTTGCAGCGCTTGTCGTAGCCCACGCGCCCGTTGTCGTCGCGGTGGAGCTGGTTGAAACTGATCGATTCCGCCGTATCCACCGCGTTGTAGACGCGGATGGGAATCGTCACGAGCGAGAACCGAAGGTGACCTTTCCAGATGGAACGAAGGGCGGCCATGGCAATGACTCCTTGTTTTGTCTCCCGGCGCGTGCTGGCCGGTCTATTGAGCTTCGGGCAGGCTTTTCCCCTGTGTCAAGATAAGTTGCGACGCAGTAAGTACGCCACATTATATGGGATGCGCACGGGAAAGGTTGGCAAGATGTGGGGGATTTTCCAACACGGCTACCGCACCGGGCCGGCATGTAGTAGTATGGTCCCATTCCCCGCCCGGTCCGGGCGGACTACCGTGATGGAAATCAAGGCCAGACAATCACGCGGGATCGAGATCATCGAGCTGCACGGCAAGGTGGTCGGCGAAGGCACGGCGCGCGAACGATTCCAGGATCACGTGCTGCTTCAGATGTGCACGGGCAGCCGGAAGTTCGTCGTGAGCCTGGGCGACTCACCCTGGCTCAACAGTCTGGGTATCGGCATGCTGGTGGCCGCCCTGGCCAGCGTCCGCAACCGTGGTGGTGATATGGTGCTGGCGAGCGCCACCACCCGCACGGACGAGGTGTTCAAGGTTACACAACTGCACCGCGTGTTTTCCATCTTCGACACGGTTTCAGAAGCGGTGGACTATCTGGCCAACCCGGGAGCGGCCGTTCCGCCCGGGCGCCATAACCGCAAGCGGGACCGGATTTGAACATGTCCATCGAAGTCACCGCTGTGGAACGCGGAGGCGTCGAGATCGTCGCCATCAGCGGCAAGATTGTCGGCAGTGAACAGTCGAGCAAGGAATTCCAGGAGCTTTTCCAGAACCTGGTGGCCGAGGGCAAGCGCAGGTACGTCATCGATCTCACCGAGACCCCGTGGACCAACAGTCTCGGCGTGGGAATGCTGATGAGCGCCTACACCACGGTGAAGAAGCACGGCGGCGATGTGGTGCTGGCCAATGCCACCACGCGCATTCGTGACATGCTGCGTGTTACGCGCCTGGACGCGGTGTTTCTCGTGCACGACTCGCTGGACTCAGCGCTCGAACACCTGCGCGCCGCCGACACGTCGTCCCATTGATCACGGACAGCGCTTGATCGACTGACGACGCACCGGCTGCGCGGTTTCCACTTTTTTCCCGTCTACACAGATTCCCCGGAACGTGATCGGCAACCCCTCTGCGGTTTCCAGGTCCGGGCTGTTCTGCAGATGGAAGTGGAGGTGTGGTTCGCTGGTGTTTCCGGAGCTGCCGCACTTGCCCAGCACGTCCCCCGCCTTGACGCTGTCTCCCACCTTGAAGCGCTGGGTGTTCGGTTGCAGGTGCGCCAGCACCGAAAACTCGCCGTTGCCGTGGTCGATGATGATTCCGTTGCCGACAGGGTTCTTGGAGTCCATGCGCCCGGGTTGCTGGTTGGGCAGGGAGTCGCAGGACCAGACGATGCGTCCGGCGGCGGGCGCCAGGATATCGGCGCCGAAACAGTAGTAGTCCGTGAGCTTCTTCCCATCCCCCGCGTACGAAGAACCACCTTTTCTTATCACAAGGTCGAGCGCAAATCGCTGCGACTTGCTGGTGGCATGATAGTTTTCCGCAATGGTGTTGCCGCCCCAGACCACATACCATTGGCCGCGAAACGGCAATTGCAGCAGCGTCTTGTTGACGTAGTCCAGTTTGGTGCTGGCGTATTCTTTCGGCTGCGGACGAACCGCGAGCCCCGCAATTTTCCCCTCCGACGACAGGGCAATCATCAGCATCAGCGGGTCGTCGGTGTTCTCGAACTTGCAGAACGCGCGATACACCCACACGCCGTGGTCCTGCAGGAGGTCTTCCTGCGTGACTTCGAGAATCTTTCCCACCTGCGCGTGAATCCCGTCCAGGGCGGCGGCAAAACGCGTCGAATCGCCCATCGCGTCCTTCATACTCGGCGCAAACTGCGCCCACAGCAGGGCGGGCTGGTTTTCGCTGACGTACGGCCGCAAGGAGCGAGCCTTCTTGAGGGCGGCTGTGGAGTCGATGGAAGCATCCGCGGCGTGAGAAAGCACGGGAGTCAGGACCAGGGCCAGTAACAGGCAGAACATTCGCATGTGAGGATTCCTCGGAACGTTGAGTGGTGTGCGCAGGCGCAGGTTAGCACACTTCCCGGGGTGGGAGCGGCGGGGATTTTGCCCGTTGAATGACGGAGCCTACCAGCGCGAACTCAGTTGTAACCCGAAGTAGCCCTGTCCATCGAAAGAACGAGCCGACGGATCGACACGCATGCCGAGGAGCTCGGTGTCCCGCCGGCCGGGCACCAGCGCATCCAGCAACCCGAGGGCAGCGGTTGCGACGCCGATTGCCACATAGCCGCCATGGCCCTCTTCATCGAGCGTGTCGTCGGCCAACGCCGATATGATCAGCCCGCCACCGATGGCAATTCCCGCGATGCCCACCGCCTTCGACCCGTCACCCACCGTCATGCACAGCACATTCACGATGGAGATCACGCCCGAGCCCAGCAGGAACATCATGGTGGTTGTGCCCGGTGCGGTGACTGTATCCGCCCACGCTGATCCCACGCCTGCAAGCGTCAGAGCCGTCACCACAGCGATGACGACGATGCAACCATGTCTCATGCTTCATCCCCCATATCCGGCCGCATTCTCACGAACACCGGTTCACGCAGCGTCTGATTGGGGGTCAGGGACGCGTACTGGACCTCGCACCATAGCGTCGGCTTGATCCATACGCTCGCCGCGTCATCGACGGGCTTTTCTTTGATGGGGCGCTTGCCCTCGGGCACCTTCGCGACCTCGGCGTGCACGGCTTCCAGCGTGCGGTCATCGAAGCCGGTGCCCACCTTTCCCAGATAATGTAGTGAGTCGCCCTCGCGGCGCGCCAGATGCAACGCGCCGAAGGCGCGGGCTCGGTCTCCCTTGCCCTTCGTGTATCCGATGATGAGACAGTCCATGGTGGTGCGGGTTTTGATCTTGAGCCACGACTCGCTGCGCCGCCCGGGCTGATAGGGACTGCCCAGCTTCTTGGCCATGATGCCCTCGAGACCGGCGTCGCGCGCGGCCGCAAACAGCGCCTCGCCGTCTTCCAGGGTCTGGCTCACGCGGTACGACGACTCCTTCTTGATGGCATCCGCCATCCATTCGCGCCGCCGCTCAATCGGCTCGCCCACCAGCGGCCGGCCGTCGAGATAGAGACAATCGAAGATGTAACAGACGGCGGGATGTCTGGCGCGCGCGCGCGCAATGGCACTGTCGGCGCGCTGGCGCATGCGGTTGATGACGTCCTTGAACATCGGCCGTCCCGCCGCATCGAGGCACACAATCTCACCGTCGAACAGGCCGCAGGTGGCGCGGAACGATTTGTCCGCGTCGATCAGTTCGGGGAACGCCGCGGTGATGTCGCGCTGATTGCGCGAGTGAATGCGAATCTGTCCCTCGTCGAGCGAAATCATGGCGCGGATGCCGTCCCATTTTACTTCGTACAGCCAGTCACCGATGGTGGGCACCGTGGTCGATGTGTCCGCGAGCATGAACTCGATGGGCTCCACCAGCCAGTCGGTCTGCGGTGTGTCGACACGCTCCAGCAGGTTCTCTTTGCCGCGCGTGGGAATGATGCGGTATTCGCCGGTGAGTCCACGGCCGGTCAATCGATAGTACGTGCTGTCTTTCTTGTCTTTGGTGATCTCGTAACGCCCGGTGGCATACACCCACATGTCGCCGCCGCCGTATTCGCCCTTCGGAATGGTGCCTTCGAAACCGAGATACTCGATGGGGTGGTCCTCCGTCTGCACGGCGAGACGCTTGATGCCGGGACGCGGCGGAAGCCCCCTGGGCACCGCGTAGGATTTCAGCACGCCGTCCTTTTCGAGGCGCAGATCGTAATGAAGGCGCGACGCGTGGTGGCGGTGCACCACGAAGCGATGGCCCCGGTCGTCGCCGGCGCCTCCCGCCGGTTCGGGCGTGCGCGAGAACTGGCGCTTCTTCTGATATGTCTCCAGTTGCTCCGGCGTCTTGTGTCCGCGCGAGGCGGGGAGCTTCTTCGCGGCGCGCGGGGCGGAACGATGCGTGTGCAACTCCACCGCGTAGGCGCTCAAGGCCTCCCATGGGTCTCCTTCGCTCTTCACCATGTCGGGAACATTGCGCACCGTGAACGCGCGCGGTCCTTCGATCGTGCTCAGCCGGTCCCAGGCAAGCGGCATGGACACGGTTGCGCCTTCCAGTCCGCGCGCGCTGTAGGCCGACACGATGGTCTGCGACGGGCGGTTGCGGAAGATGTCGATCAGAATCCGGCCGTCGCGCGCGCCTTTGGGAAGCTTGAGCGTGCAGCTCTTCGGGTGCGCGGCGACAAACGGTTTGGCGATGGCGCTCGCCGCTTCGAATACCTGATCGAAGGTCCACTTCGCCTCGATGGGCGCGACCACGTGCAGTCCCTTGCGGCCGGTGGTCTTGACGAAGGTGTGGTATCCGAACTTCTCGATCTCTTCCCGGAGCATGAGGCCGTGCTCAACGATCACATCCCATGCCGTGCCGTCGGGCGGATCGATGTCGAACACAAAGTAGTCGGGGGTGTCGCGCTGCGACGCGCGGCAGTGCATCTGGTGCAGTTCGATGCACGCCATGTTGGCCAGCCACACCAGGGAGGCGTCCTCGGTGGCGACCACGTAGTTGATGGTCTTCTTCCCGTCGCCGATCTCGGCCGTCTCCAGCCAGTCCGGCACCCAGTCGGGCAGGTTCTTCTGGAAGAACTTCTCGCCGTGGATGCCGTCGGGAAAACGCACCAGCGACAGCGGCCGGCCCCGGATGTGGTTCAGGATGGTGGGGGCGATGGTCAGGTAGTAATGAATTAGCTCGGCCTTGGTAACCCCGTCCTCGGGCCAGAGCACCTTGTTCAGGTTCGACAGTTCGAGCTTGCGCCTGCCGACCTTGACGACGTGGGAGGAACGGGCCATCGGGCGAAGTATACGATATATGTCCCAACGGTCTTTCGCTGAGTCTCCGCAAACGGTATTATACTTGCACCCCCCAACCCGACGCGTGTTTGGAACGCCGCATCCGGGCACTTCGAGCCACAACCTGACCGTTTGCGCCCCGGCGCTCGCATCTGCCCACAGGAGGAAGCATTCATGAAACCCAGGCACACCGTGCTCCTTGCCGCGCTCATTGCGCTCCCCGTCCTCGCGGGAGGAGACCGGCCCACATCCAATTCCACCGCCCCGACCGCAATTAATTCCGTATCCAATACGCCCGCCTTCGCTGCCGGGCAGGTAATTGTTCTCGATCCGTCGGGAAAGATCAGCCCCTCTCAGCTGGCTGAGAACAACCAGCTGATCCTGGGCGAAGCGGCGAGCACGTCGGCGGAAGGACTTGTGGAAGTGAAAAGCCCGGTCAAGGGCGGCGGCACCATGGTCAACCTGCAGGGTCGCTTTCAGAACGCGATGACGATGACCGTCGATGCCAACGGCAAGGTCGTGTCCGCCCCGTGTGTGCCCTCGGAAACAGTGCCGGCTTCCGGGGAGGTGAAGTGAGATGCGACGCATTCACTTCATGAACACGGTGCTGACGCTGGCGTGTGCCGGACTGCTTGCGGTCGCCGCGGGCGCGAGCGCAGCAACGGTGGTCATTCAGAACGTCGACGGTGCGAACGAGGGATTCAATGATCCCACGCCGGTCGCGCCGGTGGGTGGCAACCCCGGCACGACGCTGGGTGCACAGCGGTTGAACGCCTTCACCTACGCGGCCAACCTGTGGGCGGCGCGGCTGCAGAGCGGCGTCACCATCGTTGTCCAGGCGAAGATGGATCCCCAGACGTGCACGTCGACGTCGGCCATCCTGGGATCGGCGGGCACGACGACGGTGCATCGCAATTTCTCGGGTGCCCCGGTGGCCAACACGTGGTACTGCCAGGCGCTGGCCAACTCGCTTGCAAATACGGATCTGGACCCGACGAATCCCGACATTTCCGCCACCTTCAACAGCAATCTCAACGGCAGCGCGGGCTGCCTGGGTGGCCGGAAGTGGTATTACGGATACGATTCCAGTCCGCCGGGCAGCGACATCGACTTCATCACGGTGGTGACGCACGAAATCGGACATGGCCTGGGTTTTCAGACCTTCGTGAATCTCTCGACCGGGGCGAAGTTCAATGGCTTCAACGACACCTACATGCTCAAGCTCAACCAGCTGGGTGCCACACCTCCGGACTATCCGTCCATGACGGATGCGCAGCGTGTTGCGGCCAGCATCTCGGATCCCAACCTGCGCTGGGTCGGCGCCAGTGTGGATGCCTACCAGCTGTTGATTCCTCTGACGGCCGGACTGAGCGGAACACACGTGCGCGTGCACGCGCCCAATCCGCAGCAGCCGGGATCGTCGGTCTCGCACTTCTCGTCCGCGGTGTATCCGAACGAAATCATGGAACCCGTCTATACCGGGCCCAACCACAACATCGAACTCACGTTGCAGCTGATGCACGACATCGGGTGGGCGCTGGTTCCGACGTGCTCGCCCGGTACCACCACCCTCAATGACATCGATACGTTGACGGTAGGCCAGACGCCGACCACGTGGACGCTTCGCGTGAAGGTGGCCAACACGGGTTCGTACCCGGCCAACAACGTGAGCGCATCGTTGTACGGCGGTCCCGCGTGGCTGGGGATCACGGACGGAACGGGCGCCTATCCCAATCTTGCGGCCGGTGTGTCGGCTTTCAATACGGACACCTACACGCTCGACCTGACCAACTGGCCGGGCGGCGCGTTCCAGGTGAGCCTGCAGGTGTACTTCCAGGATGACTGCGGTCTCAATCACAACCAGATTCTGACCGTCGACCTGAATCCGCCGACATACGCAACGCCGGTGGGGCATCCCACGTACCAGAATCGCCTCGACGCCAACATGCCCAACCCGTTCAATCCAACGACGACGATTCGCTACGAGCTCGCGTCCAGCGGACCGGCGTCGATCCGGATCTACGATGCGTCGGGTGCGCTCGTGCGTACGCTGGTCAACCGCTCGCACGATGTGGGTTCCTACGAAGTGCGCTGGGACGGACGGGACAATTCCGGCAAGAGCGTGGCCTCGGGCGTATACTTCTACCGCCTGGAGTCGGGACGCTTCTCGCAGACGCGGCGTATGGTACTGTTGAAGTAACGCAAGCGACGATATTCCAGAAAGAAGAACCGGCGGGGCGCATGCTCCGCCGGTTTTTTTTGTGGCTGCCAGCGCACCTCGCGTCCGGCTAGACTGCTGGGCATGAAGCTCTACTCCGGCACCAGCGGGTACTCCTACAAGGAATGGAAAGGTTATTTCTATCCCGAAAAGATTCCACCCGACCAGATGCTGGCGTTCTACGCCGGCAAGTTGCCCGCGGTGGAAATCAACAACACCTTTTACCGCCTTCCCAAACGCGAGGTGGTGGAAGCCTGGTCGTCGCAGGTGCCGCCCGATTTTCGTTTCGTGATCAAGGCATCGCAGAAGATCACGCACATGAAACGGCTCAAGAACGCGGATGACGAGACCAACTATCTGATCGATGTGATCTCGGTGCTGGAGAAGAAACTGGGCGTGCTGTTCTTCCAGCTGCCGCCCAATTTCAAGAAGGACATCGAACGGCTGGGCGCGTTTCTATCCGCGCTGCCGCGCACGGCGCCGATCGCGTTCGAGTTCCGGCACACCACGTGGTTCGACGACGAGGTGTTCGGATTGCTGCGTGACCACAACGTGGCACTGTGCCTGGCCGACACCGACGAGGAGCTCGAGGTTCCACTGGTGAGCACGGCCGACTGGGGTTACCTGCGCCTGCGCCGTCCCGGCTATGCGCCGGACGAACTCGTGCGCTGGCACGGGTGGGTGGAGTCTCAGGCATGGAACCAGGCCTTTGTGTTCTTCAAGCACGAAGACGAGGCCGCGGGTCCGAAGATGGCGATGGAGTTTCTGGCTCTGAAATAGCGATTCCGCCCGCCCGCTGCACCCGGACCGTTCCCCGATCTCTGCTACAATTGATGGATGCGTAAGGGACTGCCCATGCTTGCGGTGGCTGCCGTGCTGGCGGGGGCTGCTCCGGCCCGGGCCGGGCTGCGGGCCGAAACACCGGTCCCCTCCGCCGGATCGCGGGCGGTTCCGACCGGGGTGTCCGCGCAACCGGATGACCGCGCGCCTGCCCTCATGGCGCTGCCGCCCGTCGGCCGCCCGGCCCCGCCTCTGAGCGCCGATGTCGACTGTTTCGATTTCGACGCCGATTCCACACTCAACGATGGCAACCACTTTGTTCCCGTCGATGCGGGCTGTGCGGCGGGGCTCGACCACGTGCTCGTCAGTGGCAACGGCGTTCTGGAGTGGCGCACCATATCGGGAATCACCGGCACGCCGGAGTTTCAGTCCTCTCTGAAAAACTTCTTCGGAGCGCTTCCGGCGCCGAATCCCGACCCGGGCGTGGGCACCACACTGGGCACGTACGGGTTCAATCCGCGCGTCCTTTACGACCAGTATGCGGGCCGTTTCATCGTGGTCATGCTGGAACGGTGGGATACTGCGCTGGGTGATGCATCCAACCAGTCGCGCATTCTGCTGGCCGTGTCGAAGACGTCGAACCCCAACGACGGCTTCTGGTTCAACGCCATCACTTCGAAAGTCAACGTGAATGGAGCCGACAGCTGGGCGGACTTTCCGGGACTCGCCGTCGACGACAAGGCCATCTATCTGACGGCCAACATGTTTCAGTTCGGGGCGAGCAGCGTGTTTCAGGGCGTGCGTCTGTGGATCATCAACAAGACCAATGTGCTGTCGGGACCCGACAATGTCGCCACTTCACCGGTCTACAATCCGTATGCCGCCTCCGGTGTTGTCACGACCACGACACCGGCGCACATGTTCGGCACGTTGCCGGCCGGCAGTGGCGGTCACCCGTTGGGAACGTTTCTGGTGGCGTATTCGGGCCTGACGGACGGCGTGGACGAATACGTGCAGGTGATTGAGGTCACGGATCCGGTGCAGAGTTCGGGCGGGCCCTTCTTCGCGGTGCAGCAAGTGGATGTGGGTGACATCGAGAATCCATCGCTCGCCATGCCCAACGCGCAGCAGTACAACAGCACCTATCCCATCGAAACCAACGACCGGCGCATGTTGAACGCGGTGTGGCGGGACAACAATCTGTATTGCACGGCGACGATACGCGGCGCGGCACTCACACCGGATGCCAACCAGGCCACGGTAAGATGGTGGCGCCTGGACACGACGACCACCACCAGCGTGGTGGCGGCGGATGCGGGCAACATCGGTGGCGAAAGCATCGCGACCGGCACGCACACCTTCTATCCCGCCATCATGGTGGACGGTGCAGGAAACATGGCCGTCGGTTTCTCGGCGTCCGGGCCGACCATCTACTGTGGCGCGTATTACGCAACGCGCCTCGCGGATGATCCCGCCGGCACGACCAGCCTGCCCTCGCCGCTCGTCGCAGGAACCGATTTCTACGTGCGATATCTGGACGGAACCAGCAACCGGTGGGGCGACTACAGCGGCCTGGCGCTCTCGGCGTCGGGCGAGGTCGACTTCTGGGCGTTCAATCAGTATGCCGGCCCGCGCGGAAGCCCGGGCAACGGGTCGCAGGGTAGCGAGGATGGCCGCTGGCAGACACGGCTGGGAACGTTCCGGGTGAAGCTGGCCACGGCCGCCGGCCCTGCGGCCGCTCGGACGTCGCTGGCGCAGAATGTTCCCAACCCGTTCAATCCCGTTACGACCATTGGCTTTTCGCTGGCAGCCCGCTCCCGCGTGACGCTGACGATCTTCGATGTCCAGGGCCGGCGCGTGCGAACACTCGTTGATGGGGCGCGCAACGCCGGCAGCCACCAGACATTGTGGGACGGTCGCGACGACGCCGGGCAGACGGTCGCGTCGGGCGTGTACGTGTGCCGTCTATCTGCCGGGAACGTGATCCAGTCCCGCAAGCTGGTCCTGCTCAAGTAACCCCCCCCGTTGTTAGTAGGTAGCTGAACGCTCATCCATTACTGCCCGGGTGGTCTTGAAAAATGGACGCTTGCGTGCGATAATGGCCGACGTCAGGGGCATTTCTTTTTTCTCGTTTCCAGCAGTGCACTATCAACCGGAGGTTTCGCCGTCATGAGGTTGCGATACCTTGGTTCCCTTGTAGTGTTCTCCGCGCTGGTGCTTTCTTCATCACTTGCGTTTGCAAAAATTACCGCGGAGATCCCGACTCCTACATATGTTCCCACGCCGATTGCGGTCAGCGACATTGGTCCGCTGAGCAACGTGATCGGAACACCCGACCTGACGCCGGGACTGACGTCGTCTGCGGAGTGCATGCACTTCGAAGACAACCCCGGACTCAACGGCGGGTATATTTTTATTCCTCCTGATCCGACATGTGCGGCCGGTTACGCGCACATTCTCGATTCGGGGAACTGCTTCGTCGAATGGCGTATCAAGAACGCGCTCGTGGATCCTCCGCAGGCGCGTTACGGTATTGACGCGTTCTTTGCCGGCACTCCCGGTGCTCTGCCGCTGGGCACGGCGCCGACCAACGTGTTCGATACCCGGAGCACCTACGACAAGTATGCGGGCCGTTTCATCGTTGTGGCATTCCAGCGCGTGACGAGCCCGGCGCTCGATTCGCGCATTCTGATTGCGGTGTCGAAGACGTCGGATCCGAACGGCGGCTGGTGGCTGAACTCCATCAATTCGCTGCTCAATATCGGCGGCGTGGATCGCTGGGCGGACTACCCCGGCGTGGCCTTCGATGACGATGCCATCTACATCACTGCAAACTTCTTCAGCGCGGCGGGTGCCTATGCGGGTCCGCGCGTGTATGTGATCAACAAGGCGTCGGTTCTGGCCGGCCCCAACGGCGGTATGACGTACGGCGTGTACGACTTCATGACGCTGTCGGGCGCGAGCGTCGACCTGGGTTCGGGCACGACCACGCTCCCGACCTGCATGTGGGGACCGGAGCCGGCGGGCGTCGGGACTTTCCTGGTGCAGACGAGCTGGACGGACGGCGTGAGCGAGTATGTGGCCGTCATCCGCCTCGACACGCCGGCGGCGCCGACGTGGAACTATCAGCTCCTCAACGTCGGCGACATCAGCAACGGTACGGTGCCGAACGCGACCCAGATGGGCTCGACGCGCACCATCGCGACGGTGTCGCAGCGCACGATGGCGGCGGTGTGGAGGAACAACAACCTCTATACCTGCAATACCATCAAGCCCACGGCGGGCGTTGATTCACCGCAGGCGACCGCACACTGGTGGCGGATAAACACCACCAACCTGGGCGCGCTGAATGTGGCCGACCAGGGCAATGTGGGCGGCGAAGACATCGCGGTCGGCACGCATACCTTCATGCCGGCCATCCATGTGGACCAGTGCGACAACATGGCGGTGAGCTTCTCGGCCTCCGGCCCGGGTCTCTATGCCAGCGCGTACTACGCCACGCGTAACATCGGCGATGCCCCCGGGACGATCGGTGCCAGCCAGCTGCTTGCGGCCGGGCTGGACTACTACGTTCGCACCTTCACGTCGAGCACTACGGCGGCCAGCCGCTGGGGTGATTACAGCGGTCTTTCGCTGTGCCCGGTGGACGAGTCGACGTTCTGGGCGTACAACGAGTACGCGGGCGTGCAGGGCACACCGACGACCGTCGGCACGGTGACCGAATCCGGCCGCTGGTGGACGCGCGTGGGCAGCTTCAGCAGCTGCCAGCCGGTGGCGGTGGCGATCTCGTCGTTCGACGCTTCGGCGAAGGACAACATTGTCACCCTGCGCGGCGAGTTCCACTCCACGCTGAACGTGGACCTCGTCAACGTATACCGCGGCGACGCCAACGGCCCGATGATCCGTATCGACGCCGTGAGCCCGGACGGCTCGACGTTCAACTACACCGACAAGGTGGCGCCGGGGCAGAGCTATCGCTACCAGATCGGCGTGATCGACAAGGACGGCGAGTTCATGTCGGCGGTTCAGACCGTGACCATCCGCTCGCTGAGCGCATCGCTGGCGCAGAACAGCCCCAACCCGTTCAACCCGGAGACGACCATCCGCTTCACCATGCCCGAGACGGGCGCGGCGACGCTGAACGTCTACGATGCGAGCGGACGGCTGGTGCGTACGCTGGTGAACGGCGTGAGCGAGCAGGGTACCCACGATGTACGGTGGAATGGACTCGACAACAACAACAACCCGGTCAGCTCGGGCGTGTACTTCTATCGCCTGACGTCCGGCAAGTTCAGCGAATCCAAAAAGATGGTGTTGCTGAAGTAGCGGCAACCCTCAATCGTTGCTGTGACGAAGGGGCGTCCGGTTTACCGGGCGCCCCTTTTGGTTTTGCGGGACTAAGGTTGGAGACTGCCGACGTGGGCGTGCAGCGTTTCGGCCGGAACCGGGGCGGGAGCCGCTTTCTTTTCCTTCGACAGCAGGGAATAGAACGCGGGCACCACGAACAGCGTGAGGCCGGTGGCGAACACCATGCCACCCACCACCGCAATACCCATGGATATGCGGCTTCCCGATCCGGCGCCGAGACCGAGCGCCACCGGTAGAATGCCGAGGATGGTGGAGAGGCTCGTCATCAGAATGGGGCGCAGGCGCGCTTCGGCGGCGCTGCGAATGGCTTCCGCCACGGGGAGTCCGGCGGCCTTGCGCTGGTTGGCGAATTCCACGATCAGAATGCCGTTCTTGGTGACCAGGCCGATGAGCATGATCATCCCGATCTGGCTGAAGATGTTGAGCGTCTGATTGAAGTACCACAGCGAAATCAGCGCGCCGCCCAGCGCCAGCGGCACGGTGAGCATGATGACCAGCGGGTCGCGGAAGCTTTCGAACTGTCCCGCCAGCACCAGATACGTGAGCAACAACGCCAGCAGGAACACGAACACCAGGCTCGACGAGCTGTCGGCGAAATCGCGCGACGCGCCCGCCAGTGAGGTGTGAAACGATGGATCCAGCACCTGGTCGGCGATCTGATCCATGGCCTTGATGCCTTCGCCCAGCGTGTAACCCGGCGCCAGCCCCGCCGACACGGTGGCCGACATGAAGCGATCGAAGCGGTACAGCTGCGGCGGACTGGTGCGTTCGGTGGTGCGCACCACGTTGTCCAGCGGAATCAGCACACCGCCGCGATTGCGCACGTAGATGGACGCGAGATCGACGGGCGCATCGCGGCTGGCGCGGTTGAGCTGGCCGATCACCTCGTACTGCCGGCCGTCCTTGATGAAATAGCCGTAGCGCTGGCCCGCCAGCGAAAGCTGCAGCGTCTGCGCGATGTCGGCCACCGACACACCCAGCGTGCGTGCGCGCTCGCGGTCGATTTCGACGTTGAGCTCGGGCTTGTTGAACTTGAGGTCCACGTCCACGGCGCTGAAGACGGGGCTCTTGCGCGCCGCGTCTTCGAACTTCGGAAGCGCCTCGGAGAGTTTGTCCAGGTTGGGCGCCTCGATCACAAACTGCACGGGCAGGCCGAAGCGTGCCCGGCCGCCGCCCACGCTGATGGTCTGCTCCTGCGTCACGAAGGTGCGCGCGTCGTTCATGTTGCGCACCGCCGCCGAGAGTGCGTCCGCAATCTGCTGCTGCGAGCGCTTGCGGTCTTCGGGCGGCACCAGCGTCACGGTGCAGTTACCATTGTTGGCGGCGCCCGCGAACCCGGCGGTGTTGGCCAGCACGCCGTCGGCTTCGGGTACGGTGTTGCGCACCAGGTCGATGACGCCGTCCATGTAGTGGTCCATGCGCTCGAAGGATGTGCCCTCGGGCGCGGTGGCCGTCATGCGCAGGCGGCTGCGATCTTCGATGGGCGCCAGTTCCCGTGGCATGTGGTGCAGCAACAACGCCGTCACCGCGATGGTGGCCGCCACGATCACTGCCGCCCATCCCCGCCGGCGCAGAAATCCGTCCAGTGCTCGGCGGTAGTTTTCCGTCATGCGCACGAAGAACGGCTCCGTGGAACGATAGAAGGCGCTGTGGTGCGCGTGCGGGCGCAGCATGTGCGAGCTCAGCATGGCGGTCAGCGTGAGCGCCACGAACGCCGAGATCGCCACGGCACCGCCCACCACGATGCCGAATTCCTTGAAGAGCCGCCCCGTGAGTCCCTGCAGAAACACGATGGGCATGAACACCGCAATCAGCGTGATGGTGGTGGAAATAATGGCGAAGAAGACCTCGCGCGAACCCGCGTG
>OBLQ010000300.1_pt1 | contig 18570 bp, 17 predicted proteins | sample 1519881 | NCBI WGS metagenome assembly OBLQ01 (sample SAMN01911456, study PRJEB22533) | soil metagenome | biome: Soil | place: Malaysia | collected 2012-04-30 | depth DG_metagenome m | reverse complement strand
CGCAGATCGCCGAGACATTGATCGCCCTGCATCCCGAACGCGAAGCGGATATCCGCCGGCAACTGGCCGCGGCACTCGCCACCGTCCGCGACATCGATGCCCGCTGGCAACAGACGCTGGCGCCACTGCGCAGCCGCGGCGTGATCATGCAGCATCCGGCCTGGCAGCCGCTGCTGGAAGCTGCCGGCGTGCCGGTGCTGGCCGTGCTCGAATCGCCGCTGCACGGCCATGAGGAGGGGCCGCATGTGCTGGAGAAGGCACTGGCCATCCTGAAGACCCATCCCGACGCCTGGCTCATCGGCGACATCCGCCACAGCAACCGCTCGCTCGAATGGCTGGCCCGCCACGCCGATCACCCCGTCCGCCTCGTCTACCTCGATGCGCTCGGCGATTGCGGCACCGGCTGGGAAGCGCTGATGCAGGACAATCTCGACAAGATGTCAGGCGATAAACCGTCGACCGACAAGCTGCCGGCACCGGTGAAGCCATGAGTACCCCCGTCGTCAGCATCTCGCATCTGCGCTTCGGCCCTGCCGAGCGGCCGATCCTGGACAACATCAATCTCGAGCTCGCGGCCGGCCATTTCCTCGGCATCGTCGGGCCGAACGGCGCCGGCAAGAGCACCCTGATCAACATCATCGCCGGACTCGAGCAGGCCGACGGCGGCCATATCGACCTGTTCGGCGAATGCCTGAAACGCTTCAACCGCCGCCGCCTGCTCCGGCAGATCGGTTTTCTGCATCAGCTGAGCGATCACGAGCTGCGGCTGCCTGTCCGCGTCCGCGACGTCGTCGCCATGGGACTGCCGGATTACGCCTCGCCGCTGCGCCGCCGACGCGACTCGACGGACGCGATCCTGGAAGCGCTGCGTGCGACCGGCATGGAGGAGCATGCCGATGCCGATTTCCGCCACCTCTCCGGCGGCCAGCGTCAGCGTGTACGGCTGGCCCGCGCCCTGGTCCGCAAGCCGCGCCTGCTCCTTCTCGACGAACCGTCGGCGGCACTCGACAACCTGCGCCAGGAGCAGCTGTTCAGCCTGCTGCGCCGCCTGTGCGACGAACGGGGCATGGCGATCATCATGGTCGAGCACGATATCGCGGCGATTTCCAGCTACGTCGATTCGGTCGCCTGCCTGAACCGCCGCATCCACCACCATGCGCTGAAGGGCGAAAGCATCCCCGAGGATGTCTGGCGGGCGATGTACGGCGAACACATGCAGGTCATGGCGCACGATGCCGGCTGCATCGGCTGCAGCCATAGCCGGACTGAGGGGCACGGGGCATGATGGCGGACCTGCAGGCCTTCCTCGCCAGCCCCGTGATGCAGGAGACGCTGCCACCGGCGCTGCTCATCGCCGTTGTCACCGCCTCGATGTCGGTGATGGTCATGGCGCACCGCCTCTCCTTTCTGACCGTCGGCGTCTCGCACGCCTCGCTGGCCGGCCTGGGACTTGCCGTGCTGCTCTCCCTGCCGCTCTTGCCGACCGCCACCGGCATCGCCGTGCTGGTCGCACTGCTCTTGGCCGCCATGCCGCAACGGCGCGGCATCAGCGAGGATGCCGGCACCGGCATGCTGTTCGCCGCCAGCATGGCCATCGGCGTGCTGCTGATCTCGTCGGCCAGCCGTGCCCAGGTAGATTTATTTGGACTCCTGTTCGGCAACATCCTGACCATCGCGCCGACCGACCTGCACTGGTTATGGTTCCTCGCCGCCGTCATCCTGCTTACCATGCTGCTGGCAGCCCGCGGCTGGTGGAGCATCGCCTTCGACCCGGTCACCGCCGCTGCCAGCGGACTGCCGGTAGCGCCCTTGCGACTGCTGCTTTACGGCATCACCGGCCTGACGGTCATCCTCTGCGTGAAGCTCGCCGGCATCGTGCTGACCGCGGGGCTTCTGGTTCTTCCGGCCGCCTGCGCCTGGATGTGGGGCCGCTCGCTGGCCGGGCTGTGGCTATTGAGCCTTGCCTTCTCGGTGGCCGGCACCATGCTGGGGCTGTTGTGGTCGTACACATACGACTGGCCGTCCGGTGCCACGGTCATCCTGGCATTGACCGGCATGTTCATGATCAGTTGGGGGGGAGCATGGCTGAACCAGCACGTCCGAAAGCAGTAATCGCAGGCATCGGCATCCGCTTGCTGGGCTCGGCCTACGACCTCTGCCTGCTGTTCGCCCTCTGCTTCATCCTCTTCATTCCGGTCACCATCGCCGAACTGTCGCTGGGCAGCATCCCGCACTGGCTCAAGGGATTGCTGATCCTCGTCATCGCCTACGCCTATTTCGTCGGCTTCTGGGTCCGTGGCGGCGTCACCACCGGCATGCGCCCCTGGAAACTTCGCGTGGCCATGGCGGAGAGCGGCGACAGCCTCAGCCTGGCCGCCGCCTCGATCCGCTTCGCCGGCCTGATGCTGACCTGGATGGCGCTGGGCATGACCTTCGTCTACATGGTCTGGAAGGATACCGGCCATTTGCTCTTCTTCATCGCGGCGGGTTTGCCGGCGGCAAGTCTCGTCACCATGCTGCTCACCCCGGAACGCCAGACGCTGCACGACCTGATCGCCGGCACCGGCGTCTATCGTCTCAAGCAGAAGTAAGCGGGGCGAAAACCGGCGGTCACTCCTCGCCGGAAGCGTTGCGCTCGGCCTCGACAGGCTCGGCACGCTGGCGGTAGCGCTCGATGAACACGGTCAGGTTGGCGATCGCCAGCGAATAGACGGCAATGCCGAATACCATCGTCAGCACACCGACAATGCGGCCGCCGCCGCTTTGCGGAACGATGTCGCCGTAGCCGACGGTGGTCATGGTCACGAAGGCCCACCACAGGCCATCGGAGACATCGCCGAAGGCCGGATTATGCGGATGCTCGATCAGGAAGGCGGCGGTCCCGAATACGAAGACGACGGTCGACATCAGCGCCATCGCCGCCGGCCAGCTTTCGCCGGAGATCACGAACAGGCGCAGCAGCCGCTCGCGGTTGGCGCGGATCAGCACGCCGATGCGCAGCGCCGGCACCAGCCCGACCAGCTTCAGCGCCATCAGCAATCGCAGGATCGGCGAGGCCAGCAGCACGACCAGTGCCAGGTCGAACCAGTTCGAGCGGATCCAGCCACGCCTGTCGTCGGCCACATACCAGCGGACGAAAAACAGGATGACGAACGGCAGCAGGGCCGCCAGCAGCACCCAGTCGGGCCACTCGTGCATGAATGAGGCGGCGACGGCTCCCAGGGTGGCGACGAACAGCAGCACGTCCAGCACGCGTTGCAGGACATGCCGGCGGTTCATGTTCAGTGCCTTGCGCCCGACTTGTGGGTGAAGTAGGTCGCCAGCGATACCAGCAGGATGCCGCCGCCCATGTAGAGGATGTTCAGTGGGTTGTCGAAGGTCACGTGCAGCACGTTCTTGAAGAAGGCCACCACCAGGATCATCAGCACCACCTTGACCAGCCGGTCCTTCAGGTCGTCGAGGCTGTGGATCAGCAGGATATTGCTGGCATTCGCATCCTGCTCGGCAATGTCGATCTTGCTGATGAACAGCTCATACATGCCCAGCGCGAAGATCAGCAGCACGGTACCGAGCAGGAAATCGTCGACGGCGGAGATGATCTGACCGACCGCCTCGACATGGAAATCGGGATATGTGCCGCCCAGGAAGCTCATGTCGATGAATTCCCAGGCCAGCTGAAGCATGCCTTCGGCCGCCAGGGCGAACAGCAGCAGCATGCCGACCACCGACGAGAGTACCGCCAGAATCACCACGAAACGGCTGTTCCACAGCAGCCACTCAAACACGCGCTCGATCATGCAACCTCCCGGTCTTCAACCAATCTGAGCGCCGGATGTTAACCGAAGTGCCGGCCGATGCCATCCACCCCGGCGACACGGTTCAGGCCGGCGGTCTCAGGCAGGCCATGGCCCGGCCCCCTCGCGCAGCAGTTCCGGCTCGCCGCCGCACAGGTCGACCACGGTGGTCGGCACCATGCCGCACCAGCCGGCATCGAGTACGGCGGCGTTCAGGTGCCGAAGTTTCGGCACGAACTCGTCCGGGTCGAAGGCCGGATCCGTTTCACCGGGAAACTGCAGCGTCGTGGCGAGCAGGAGCTCGCCGTGCTCGGCGAGCAATTGCCGGCAGATTTCATGGTTCGGGATGCGGATGCCGACATCCTTGCGCTTGCCGAAGATACGGCGCGGCAGAGCCGAGCTCGCCGGCAGGATGAAGGTATAGGGCCCCGGCAGGCAGCGTTTCAGCAGCCGGTAGGCCAGGTTGTCGATCTTCACGCAGGAGGAGGCCTGCGACAGGTCGCTGCAGATCACCGACCAGAGGTGATTGTCGTCCAGCCGGCGCAGGTGGCGGATCTCCTCCAGTGCCCCGGTCGCCTGCGGCGCACAGACCAGCACATAGGTCGTATCGGTCGGTACGACCAGGAACACCCCCTCCCGCAACAGCTCGACCGCCCGGCGGATCTGGCGGATTTGCGGGCGCTCCGGGTGCAGCCGCAGGTGCTCGAAAATACGCATGCGGAAATCCTCAGAGTCCCTTGATCAGCCCTTCCAGCGACTTCTGCAGCTGTTTCTGCGGCGTCGCCGGTGCCGGTTGCTGCTGTTGCGGCGTCTGTTGCGGCTGTGCCGGTTGCTGCTGTTGCGGTGTCTGTTGCTGCTGGCTGCCCTGCAGGATCTGGCCGATCACGCCGCCCACCTTGCCGCCACCACCGCCACCGCCCCCTCCCTGCAGGTTCTGCAGGATGGTGGCGGCATCCAGTTCGGGCTGCACCTTCGGTGCTGCAAACGAGCCGGTGATGTGCAGCGGCACCGAGAAGCCCTGCCGGACCGCTACGGTATCGCCCTGGCCGACCAGCGTGCCGACCACCGTCGGTTTGACATGGTAGTCGAGACTCTTCTGTACCAGATCGACCGTACCCTTGCCGGTCACCCTGAGCAGCGGCGAGGACATGAACAGGTCGTCGTTCCTGGCGACACCGTTGGTCACCTTGAAACTGCCGGAGAGCTGCGAGAAATCGGTCTCCTGCGGACCCGTCGCAGCCAGCGGATTGGCCAGCCGGCGCAACGTGCCGGCGATATCGAAGCCGCGCACCTTGCCGTCGCGCAACGTGAAGCTGCCGTGGCCGCCGAGCGTCTTCACCGCCGACTGGCTCACCCCCGTGCCGCTGAAATCGGTATCCATGCCCAGCTCGCCTTCCAGCATGTCCAGATTGGCCACCGCCTTCAGCACCGGTCCGACCTGCACACCGGTGATGTGCACCGACTCGGTCCAGCGGGCCGGATACGCTGCGGCATTGAGGCTCGCCTTCTCCTCCACCTGGCCGCTGGAAAGGCCGAAGCGCAGCGGATTCAGATCGAACTTGCCGTCGACGCCGTTCACCGTCATGCGCAGGTTCTGCAGATCCAGGCCGCGCAGATGCAGCGTGCCGGCCTGCACCTGGGCCGCCACCCGCCAGTCCTTCAGGAAACGCAGGTCGGGCTCGGTCTCGTTGGCTGCGGCCGTCCCGGCCACCGGCGCCACCGGCACTGCCGCCGGCTGCTGTTGCGCCTGCGGCAGCCACGGATCGATGTGCAGGTCGTTGGTGGCGATCCGCAGGCGGATATTCGGTCCGTTCTTGTCCGGGAAAACGGAACCGGAGGCCTGCACCAGCTCGCCGTCGAGCAGCAGCTGCAGGTCGCGCAGGTCGAGCTGGTCGCTCGTGCCGGCCAGCAGCATGCCGACCTTGATCTGCTTCCACGGTGCCGGATGCCCGGCGTAGAGGGTCTTCAGGTCCGGCAGCAGGCCGGCCAGCCACAGCCGGTCGATCGGTTCACTGGCAAGGCGCAGCTGGTAGGTCGGCGATTCGCTGCCGAGCTTGTCGATATCGCCGTGCATCTCGGCCAGCTTGCGGCCGTCCATGTCGATCTGGCTGCGGCGGAGCTCCACACGGTCGGCTGACTGCATGTCCGCCTTCCACTGCAGGGCGATCTTGTGGGCCGCCTCGAGCGTCACGCTGCCCTCGCCGAGCCGCAGACCGTCGGACCGCTGCTCCAGCTTCGCATCCATGGCGACGGCGGCAGCGTCCGGCGGGCCCAGCAGTGCCGGCCAGCCGGCGAGCTGCGCCTTGAAATTCTTCAGTCCCAGATGATCGACGGTCAGCTCGCCCTTGACCGGCAGGCGGGCGGCATCGAACTTGGCCAGGTCGCCCAGCGGGCCGACTTGTGCCACCACCCTGAACGGATCGCCGCCCAGCTTGCCCGTAACCTCCACGCCGATCGGCCGCTTGAGCTGCACGTCGTCGAGGCGCACGCCAAGATCGGTCAGCGTCAGGTTCAGTCCGCCCTGCTGATCCGCCCAGGTGACCGCGCCATTGGTCAGCGAAATCGTCTGCGCCTGCAGTCCGGCCAGCGCCGAGAACTTGTCCGGCGAAGCTGCCGCCGGAGCCGGCGCTGCCGCCTGTTCGCCGCCGGCGGCCGGAGTACCGCCTGCCAGATCGCCCCAGTTGGTCTCGCCGTCGGCATGGCGCTCGAGATAGATCTCCGGCTGGTCGAGCTCGAAACGCTTGATCTCGTAGCGGCCGCTGAACAGCGGCATCAGTTCCAGCCGCACGTCGAGGCTCTTGATGCTGGCAAAGTCGCGGTCGGCGAAACCCGCCCGGTTGGCCAGATGCACGTCCTCCAGCCGCACGCCGATCCACGGGAACAGCGAGGCCTGCATGGCGCCGATGCTGAGCTTGCGGCCGGTCGCATCCTCGACGGCATGCGAGATCTGGTCGCGGTACTTGTTGACGTCGATAAAGAACGGCGCGACCAGCAGCGCCACGACCACCAGACCCAGAATGATCGCGCTGTAGCGCAGTGTTCTCTTCAGGCCATTCGACATATTGACTCCTTGGGGACGCCTTGGGACTTCCTGGACGCTTCGCCCGGACTAGTTCTCCATCGTGGTCAAAGCGGGCGATTCTTGCAAGGCGGGAAACCAGGCCAGCAGCTCGGCGAAACGGTCGACGACGTGCATGGCCCCGCTCTGCAACAGCTGCTGCCGTTCACCGACGCCGAACGAGACGCCGAGCGCCTGCACGCCGGCCGACGCCGCCATCAGCATGTCGAACGCCGCATCGCCGACCACCGTCGTCTGCCGCCGGTCCACGCCGAGCTCCTGCATGCATTCGTTGACCATCGCCGGATGCGGTTTCGACGGGCAGCAGTCCGCCGTGCGCAGCGTCAGGAAATCATCTTCGAGGCCGAACTGCTCCAGCACACGCAGCAGCCCCGGCTTCGACTTGCCGGTGACGATGCCGAGCCAGTAGCCGCGGGCCTTGAGCTCGGCGAGCGTCTCGCGCACGCCCGGGAACAGCTCCAGCCGCTCCTCGCCGGCCACGTAGTGGTCGCGGTAACCGGCCATGAGCGGTCCGACCAGAGCCTCGCGGCCGGCCAGCCTGCCCACCGCCTCGGGGAGCGACAGGCCGATGACGTCGTGTACGGCGCGGGCATCGGGGGCCGGCTCGCCGCAGGCTTCGAACGCCGCTTGCATGGCGCGCACGATCGCCGCCTGCGAATCGACCAGCGTGCCGTCGCAATCGAACAGGATCAGGGATGGCCGCATGGAATACTCAGCCCTTGGCCGGCGTCGGTTCGGGCGCGGCCGGCTGTTCCGGGGCTGCAGGGGCGGCCTCCTTCGGGGCCTGCCAGCCGGCCGGCAACCGCTTGAGCTGCCACAGCAGTGCCCGATCTACCGCCACGACCTGCGTCTCGCCGGCCCGGCGCACGCAGGTGGTCACGAGATCGCTGCCCTGCGCACCGACCGCCAGATCGAGCAGCACCTTGCCCGTCCCATCCTTCACCAGCACGCGGATCGCCTTGTCGGGGGTCAGGTGCAGCTCGGCATCGTGCGACGCGTCGCGCGCCACCACCCGCACCGGCCGCATATCCTCGAGATCATTGGTGAGCTGCTGCACCGCCTTCGCATCGGCGGCCACGGCTGCCGTGCCGGCATCGACATCCCAACCGTGGTCGCCGTGCTGCAGATGCACGGCGATACCGTCGCCGTCGATGCGGATATCGGCGGCTTTCGAGAGTTCCGGCTGCGGCCAGGCCGGCAGCGACTGGCTGCCCGCGCTCGGCTGGCCCGCCTGCCAGAGCGCCCAGCCGGCCAGCAGCAGAATCGCCAGCAGGATCAGGGACTTTTTCATGCCGCCTCGCTTCGCCGGCGCAGGCGCCACCAGCGCACGAGGCCGGCCAGCGCGACCAGTCCCGGCAGGCCGAACATCCACAGCCCCTTCCAGGTATCGCGCGCCGAAGCGGAGAGCTCGGCCAGCGGCCGGTCGGTGACGCCGCGCGCACGCAGCGCCATCAGCGCCTCGTCGCCGGTCAGCCAGTCCAGCGTGTTGAGGGCGAAGACGATGTTGCTGGCGTCGAGGAAATCGTCGTCCAGCATCGCCGGCGCGCCAATCGCGAGCAGCCTCGTGTCGTCGGCATGTTTGATCTGCCGTCCGGCATCGACGCCGTCCGGCACCGTCTTGAAGGCCGAATCGGCCGGGCCGCTTGCTGCCAGGATCAGGTTGCTGCGCCGCGACAGCACACCCTTGAAGCGCTCCTCCATGGGGCGCAGCGGATCGACGTCGAACGGCGGCCCGGACTGCACGGTGGCGAGCTCCGAGGTCTTGGCCAGCACCTGCCACTTCGTGTTGCCGGTGCCGATCAGCGGCGAGGCGAACGGCACGGTGACCGACTCCAGGCCCCTGGTCACCGGCTGCCCGGCATCGAGGCTGGTCGTCTGGACCACGAACGGGTAATCGACCGCACTCTGCATCATGAACATGCCCTGCCGCTGGTTCACCATCACCCGCGCCGCATAGCGGTCGAGCACCAGCCCCGGCTCGATGTCGATGCCGTCGTCCTCCTTCAGCCAGGCGTTCGCCGACGGCGGGATCGGGTCGACCTCGAAGCCCCGGTCGAGCCTCGGTTCGGCGTTGCCGGCCAGCACCAGTACCCCCTTGCCCTGCATGCGGAACTGGTCGATGCGGTAACGGAAGGACTCCGACGGCGCCTGCGAGACGCCGGCGACGATCAGCGCCTTCACATCATTCGGGATATCCTGCGTGTCGGGGGTGACCTCGACGAAATGGTAGTCGTCACCGGCCAGCTGCTGCAGGCGGCGAAGCTGCGCCAGCCCGCGTGCACCGAAACCGCTGGCGACGCCGATCGTTGCCTGTCCCTTGCCGGAGACCTTCTTGATCTTGCGGGTCAGCAGGTATTCGAAACCATCCTCGCCGCGCACCACCGGGATCACCTCCTTGCGGTTGAGGTATTCCACCACGATGGCGAGGTAGCCCTGCTTGACCTCGGCCTTGTCGTTCTCGACCGCCTGCACCTGCACGCGCGGGATGTTCCGGGCAGCGAGCGAGGCGGCCACGTTCGGATCGTCGGCCGGATCGACGATCTCGTAGCCGAACTTGCCGCCGCCGGCGGCGTGGTAGGCGATCAGCATGTCCTCGATGAAGCGGCGCAGCCGGCCGTAGGGCTGCGGCAGGTCGCGGGTGATGTAGGCGTGCACCATCACCGGCTCGTCGAGCGAGGCGAGCACGGCACGCGTCGAATCGGAAAGGGTATAGACCTTGCCCTCCGTCCAGTCGCTCCTCAGATGAGTCATCCAGCTCGCCGCCACCGCCACCGCACAGCCGGCCGCGAGCAGCAGCAGCGCCGTCCACGCCTGCCGGCGCACGCGCTTGCGGTTGTCGACCGGCTTGTTCCGCGGCTCGTTCTTCGGATTGTTTTCCAGATTGTTTCCCATAGGCATCAGCGCCACCGCCGGCGTTCGAGCTGGAACCAGGTCAGCCCCGCGAACAGGGCCGCCAGCGAAACCATCAGCACCGCGTCATCGAGCGTGATGACGCCGCGCAGCATGTTCTGGTAGTGCTGCACCGGGCTCAGCATGGAAAGCATATCCTGCATGGCGATCGGCAGTGTCGGTGCGGCGACGGTCAAGAGGTAGAAGGCGAGCAGCAGGCCGAAGCCGATCACGTAGGCGATGATGGCGTGAGCCGTCAGCGACGAGGCGTAGAGGCAGGCCGCGGCGTAGACCGCACCGAGCATGAGGGCGGCGGCATAGGAGGCCAGCACCTGCCCGACATCGAGATGGCCGAGCAGCAAGAGGCTCGCCGGGTAGACCAGCGTGCAGCCAAGCAGCACGACGACCTGCAGCAGCACGCCGAGAAACTTGCCGGCGACGATCTGGGCGGTGGTGACCGGCAGCGTGGCCAGCAGTTCGAAGCTGCCGTCGTGCTGTTCGTCGGCGAGCATCCGCATGCTCATCGCCGGCACGAAGAACATCAAAAGCAGCGGCAGTGCCGCGAAATAACCGCGCATCTCGGTCTGGCCGAACAGGAACAGGTTCTTGCCGAAGAAGAAACCGGAGGCGAGCAGGAAGGCGGTCGCCACGACATAGCCGAGCGGCGTGTCGAGCGCCACGCGCCACTCCTTCCAGCATAGCGTCAGGACGGGCCTCATGCCGACGCCCCCTTGGTGAGCCGGCGGAAGACATCCTCCAGCCGCGTCTGCTCGTGGCGCATCTCCAGCAGCACCGCCCCCTCCTTCACCGCCGCATGGAACAGCGTCTCGGCGAGCGGCACGCTGGTATCGGCGTGGCGCAGCACGGCGTTCACCGTCTCGCCGCCGCTCTCGACCGCCTCCACGGCGTCAACCTGCACCTCCGGCAGCTCGGAGCGCAGACGCTCCAGTGTCTTTTCCGCCTTGCCCTTCAGCCGCACGTGCAGCACCGCACCGCCGCTGGCCATGGCCGCGAGTTCCGCCGAGGTGCCGAGCGCCTTCAGCTCGCCGCCGTCGATGATCATCATGCGGTCGCAGGCCGCCTCGACCTCGGGCAGCACGTGCGAGGAGAGCAGCACGGTCTTCGCTTCGGCGAGTTTCCGGATGAGATGGCGGATCTCGATGATCTGGTTGGGGTCGAGGCCGGTGGTCGGCTCGTCGAGGATCAGGCACTGGGGATCGTGCAGCATGCTGGCAGCCAGCCCCACGCGCTGCCTGTAGCCCTTGGAAAGCTCGTCGATACGCCGGTTCAGCATCCCCGTGAGGCCGCACAGCTGGCTCATCTCGGCGATGCGGTCGGCGAGCGTCGCAGCCGGGATGCCCTGCATGCGGCCGATGAAGCCGAGATGCGAGCGCACGTCCAGATCGCGATAGGAGGGGGCATTTTCCGGTAGGTAACCGATCAGCCTGCGAACGGCCAGCGAGTCGTCGAGCGGGATATCGCCCACCGTGGCGCTGCCCGACGAGGGCGGCAGGAAACAGGTGAGCATCTTCATGGTGGTGGACTTGCCGGCGCCGTTCGGGCCCAAGAGGCCCATCACCTCGCCGCGGCGGACGTGGAAGGAGAGATCACGGACTGCGATCCTGTTTCCGTAAGCGCGGCTCAGCCGCTCGGCCCGAATCATGGCGGCCGATATTAGAAACCCTCCCCAACTGGTCAAGGGCGAAAAGTCACACTATGCTGATCGAGCAGGAGGAGTCCGATGCTTGCAGCCGATGTCATGACCCGGGAACTGGTTACCGTCGAACCGACAACCACGGTGCAGAAGGCGATGGACCTGATCCATGCGAACCGGCTGCACGACATCCCGGTCGTCGATGCCGACGGCAAGCCGCTGGGCGTCATCACCGGCCGTGCCATCCTGCATGCCGCGCTGCCGCCCTATATCTCGGAGAACCTGATCGCCGCCATGCGCGGCCTGCCCGACATGCCCTCGATCTACGAGCACCTGAACGAGATCGCCGACTTGCCGGTCGGCGAGCTGATGGACAAGCGCATTTTTTCCGTCCGCCCCGACACGCCGACCAGCGCCATCGCCGCCATGCTGGTGCATATGAAGGACGACACCCACGACATCCTGGTCACCGACAACGCGGGCAAACTCGTCGGCAGCATCTCCTGCATCGATCTCTTCTTCCGCTCGCCTCGCCGTAACGCCTGAGGAGCCTGCATGGAATCCTCAAGCTTCCTGCTGTCGCTGCTGCTCGTCCTCTTCGCCGCCCGGGTCTTCGGCGAAGCCGCCATATTCCTGAAAATCCCGCCGCTCCTCGGCGAGATCCTTGCCGGCGTACTGCTCGGGCCGAGCCTGCTCGGCTGGGTGGAGCCGGCCGGGCTGATACGCCTCTTGGCCGAATTCGGCCTGATCCTGCTGTTGTTCGAGGTGGGGCTCGACACCGACCTCGGCCGCCTGGTGCAGAGCGGCGTCAAATCGATGCTGGTCGCCATCGTCGGCTTCGTCGTGCCGTTCGCCGCCGGTTTCGTGGCCGCTTTTTACTGGCTGGAATTGCCGCTGCTCGTCTCGCTGTTCATCGGCGGCACGCTGACCGCCACGAGCATCGGCGTGACCGTGCGCGTGCTGAAGGATCTGGGCCGGCTGCACATGCACGAGACCGATATCGTGCTGGGTGCGGCGGTGATCGACGACGTCTTCGGCGTACTGCTGCTCACCGTGCTGTTCGAGTTCTCGCTGCACGGCGACGTCAGCCTCGTGAATGCCGGCAAGGTAGCGCTGTTCATCGCCATCTTCCTGCTGCTGGCGCCGCTGCTGGCCAAGCTGTTCGCCATCGTCGTACGCCGCTTCAACCAGGTCAGCCAGCTGCCGGGCCTCGTGCCGACGCTGATCGTCTGCATCGTGCTGCTGTTCGCGCTGATCGCCCACGAGGTCGGGGCGCCGGAACTGATCGGCGGCTTCGCGGCAGGCCTCGCCCTCTCCCGCCGCTTCTATCTCCCCTTCGGCCTGGCGCTGCACGAGAGCGATCCGCCGTTCGTCGAGCGCATCGAGCACGAGATGCGCCCGATCATCCACCTCTTCACGCCGGTCTTCTTCGTTATGGTCGGCCTGTCGCTCGATCTGCATGCCGTGAACTGGCATAGCCCGCTGGTCTGGGAGGCGACCGGGCTGTTCATCGTGCTCGCTTTCCTCGGCAAGCTCGCCGGCCCGCTATTCATCAAAGAGTCGCGGCAGGCGAAATGGGCCATTGGCCTCGCGATGATCCCGCGCGCCGAAGTGGGGCTGATCTTCGCGGAGCTCGGCCGCACCTCCGGCATCTTCGACAACACCGTCTACGCCGTGATGGTGCTGACCATCGCCGTCACCACCCTCGCCCCGCCCTTCATGCTGAAGGCCTTTTACCAGCGCACAACCTGAGATCGAATCGCTGAAATCGAATCAATTGCGGCTATCATTAAAGATATCCGCAGAAGAGGAGATGCCGTCGCATGACAGCCCCATCATCAGCAAACGAATCGTCAGCAAACGCGTTCGATGTCATCGTCATCGGATCCGGCATGGGCGGCATGACGACGGCTGCGGCACTTTCACGGCTGGATCACAAGGTCCTGCTTCTGGAACAGGCACCGTCGATTGGCGGGCTGACGCACGCTTTCAGCCGCGACGGTTTCAGCTGGGATGTCGGCCTCCACTATTGCGGCCTGTTCGGCCACGACCAGTTCGGGGGCCGAATCCTGGACTGGCTCAGCGGCGGCAGCATCGAGTTCCGTTCGGTCGGCACCGTCTACGATACACTGCACTTCCCGGACGGATTCGAGATCGCCATCGGACGCCCAGCTGATGCCTACAAGATGGAGCTCAAGGAGCGGTTTCCCGACAACATCGCCGAAATCGATGCCTACTTCGAGGCGTTGCAGTCGGCACAGCAAGCCGGGCAGTTGATTGGCGCCCTGCGCACAATGCCCGAGCCGCTCCGTTCCGCATATCACTGGTGGCACAGAAAGAAAATCCAGCGCTGGTTCAGCCGCACGACCGGCGAGGTCATCGCCGAACTCGTCAGCGACCCGAAGCTCGCCGCCGTGCTGTCGGCTCAGTGGGGCACCTACGGTGGCAAACAGACGGAAGCGAGTTTCGTCTTTCATGCCACCGTCATCGGCCACTATCTCGAAGGTGCCGGCTACCCCGTGGGCGGTGCCGGCGCCATCGCCAGGGGGCTCGTGCCGGTCATCGAAGCGGCAGGCGGCAGCGCCCGGGCCGCCACACCTGTCAGCGAAATATTGCTTGAAGACGGCAAGGCCGTGGGCGTGCGCACCAAATCCGGCGAAGAGATCAGGGCGCCGTTCATCGTCTCGGCGATCGGCGCCGGCGAAACCGTAAAGCACCTGCTGCCGGAGGAGATTCGCGAACAGCCGTGGGCTCGGGAGATCGCCACTTTCAAGCCGTCGATCTGCCATTACCAGGTCTTTCTCGGCTTCGAGGGGGACATCGCCCAATACGGAGCATCGCGCTCAAACCACTGGTTCTACGAAAGCTGGGACACCAATGACGCCATTTGGACGGCGGCAGACGGCGAACCGATTCCGATGATGTTCGTCTCGTTCCCGTCCCTGAAGGACCCCGCGCATGATCCGGGTCCGTCGAACAAGCACACCGGTGAAATACTGGTATGGGCCGACTGGTCTTCGGTGGCCGGATTTGCAGAAATGAGTGCCAAGGAGCGCAACGATGTGTGGCCGGCATTCAAGCAGAACATCGAGTCCCGCATGATGGATTTCTTTGCGGAGAAGTTCCCAGCCTTGATGCCGCTTGTCGTCCATCGCGAACTCGGCACCCCGCTCGCCACCGTCTCCTTCACCGGCCATGAGAAGGGCGGCATCTATGGCGTCGAAACGACCCCGCGCCGCATATTGTCGAACGCACTCAATGCCCGCACACCTGTCCCCGGCCTCTTCCTGTCGGGCCAGGATGTGATGAGCCCTGGCATCGCCGGGGCATTTTCGGGCGGCCTGTTCGCCGCTGCGGCGATCGATCCCCGCGTCGTCCAGAAACTCAGATAAGGTACCCGTTTTATTTTGGGGAATGACATGTCAGCGAAGATGATTAGTGAAGAGGCAGCTCAAACGGTTTCCCCTCGCCAGTGGATCAGACTGGTTGCAGTGTATCTCCTGATCCCGCTGATTTTAATGATATGCGGTGGGGAGCTCGGCTGGTGGCAGGCGTGGCTCTATTCCATGCTGATCCTGGCCGCTGGTATTGGTGGGCGCATGTGGGCAGAACAGCGACATCCCGGACTGACAGCCGAACGGCAGAGTATGGAGAGTCTCCAGAACGCAAAAGCCTGGGACAAAGTGCTTGCCCCACTGATGGCGGTGAGCATCGGATATCCCATGGTCATCGTCGCAGGGCTGGACCACCGCTATCACTGGTCTTTCGAATTTCCGCTATGGCTCATCGTGATTGGCTTCATTCTGATCTCGCTCGGCTACGCCTTCGCTGCATGGGCAGTGGCCGAGAACCGCTTTTTCTCCAGCGTGGTGCGTATTCAGACGGAGCGCGGGCATGTGGTGTGTGACAGTGGCCCGTACCGGTTTGTGCGGCATCCGGGTTATGCCGGAAACGTGCTTGCCCTGTTCGGGATCGTGCTTGCCCTAGGCTCGGTATGGACACTGATTCCTGCGGCGGTGGCATTAATTATTACGGTGATTAGAACCGTACTTGAAGACCGGACTTTACAGGAAGAGTTGCCGGGCTATCGAGACTATGCACGACGTGTGCGCTATCGGTTGTTTCCCGGGATATTCTGAGAGCCATGAGGAGGGCTGATCTTCGCGGAGCTGGGCCGTACCTCCGGCATCTTCGACAACACCGTCTACGCCGTGATGGTGCTGACCATTGCCGTCACCACCCTCGCCCCGCACTTCATGCTGAAAGCCTTTTACCAGCGCAGTGCCACTTAAACCGACTAAACGAATGGACGGCTTTCGGCAAAGCAGTAATTGAATTGTAACATCAGGCTACCGACTCATCCGATATCCCGATGCTTCAGATCGACCTGAGCTATTCGGCTTCTCCATCGCAGTTCCTAGAGCGCCACCAAATAAAAAGGGCTGGATAATCTGGTTATCCAGCCCTTTCTTTTGAGCAGGTAAAGCTGGTAGCTAATCCTGATCAGAACAGGTAATTCAGACGAATGGAAGTAATATCCGATTTAGCCTTAATACCAAAAGCTGAGGTACTTACCGGGACTTGGGCACCAGCGATGCCGGAGAACGATCCCCAATCAATATGGCTGTACTCTACGCCGAGACTGACATTGAAGTCGAAGCAATATTCAGCGCCGACGCCAAGGTTGGCTGCAAACTGGTTTTTCGAGAGAATGTAATAATTCTGTGGAAAACCAACGTCAACTCCACGAAACTGGATGTTGGCCTCAGAAACGCCAGCCTTGCCGTAGACGAGCCATGAATTGTAGACATAACCCACTCGACCGCTCAGCGATACAATGTTCTTCACGGTCAACTCATTTTTGTGCCAGGCATATGTCGGGCTTTGGGTAACCCCGGAAGCCTGGTAAGCGGTATATGCGAGCTCGGCACCGACCAGCAAACCACTATTGAAAGTGGTCTGATAGCCAACCTGTCCACCAATTGCATCTTTGGTCTTGCTGTAGCTGGTGCTCGTTCCCGGCGTTTCCCACAGGGCCGTCGGCCCCTGGCTCAGCGCTGTACCGCTCGACTTGATGGAGCTGTAGTTAATACCCCCATAAAATCCGTTAAACTTCCCCTCACCCGCCAGTGCATAGGCCGATGTAGAGAGAGTCAGGATCACTCCCGCAATTATTAACTTTATCGTCTTGTTGATCATGTTATCCTTCTTTCCAGGTTATCTGATTTAGCCATTCCCTCGGCAACTTACGCAGCCATGCGCAAAACCGCGCGCAGTAGAAATTTTTCCTATATCCATGTCAAGATAATTTGACAAATAGAAGAGAAGCGGCTGTTTTTTGTCAGAAAGACGACATTACGCAGGCTACCGGGAGTCCCGGTAGCCTGCTGCGTTAGATTGATCAGAGCTTCTTCAGCTTCTCCATCGAGGCCATGAAGTCGGCGCGCTTGGCCACCGCCTCCTCCAGCTCCGCCTGCACCTTGCCGATGATCTCGGCCGGGGCGTTGTCGCGGAATTTCGGATTGGTGAGCTTGGTCTCCAGCTTGGCGATGTCGCCGTCGAGCTTCTGGATGCCCTTCTGCAAGCGCTTCATCTCCTCCTCGACGTTGACCAGCCCCGCCAGCGGCAGGAACACCTTGGCCTGAGCCAGCGGCGCCACGGCAGCCGCATCGAGCTCGGCATCGGCGGCCAGCCAGTCGAGGGTTTCGAGGCGCGCCAGATTCATCAGCAATCCCTGCTGGGCGGTGAGATCGGCACGCACGTTGTCGTTGCAGGCGATGCTCGCCGCAATGCGCTTACCGGGCGGCACGTTCATCTCGCCGCGGATCGAGCGGATGGCCGACACCACCTCGATGACCAGGCGCATGCGACGCACCGCATCGTCGTCGTGCTCGCCGAACGGCTGCGGCCACGCATCGCTCACCAGCCGCGCATCAGGGCCGTGCAGCGTCTGCCACAGGGTCTCGGTGATGAACGGGCAGATCGGGTGCAAGAGGCGCAACCAGCCCTCGAGGGCGGTGAGCATCACCACCTGCGTCTCGGCCTTGGCAGCCTCGTCGTCGCCGTACAGCGCCACCTTCGCCGCCTCGACGTACCAGTCGCAGTAGGTGCCCCAGATGAAGTTGTAGAGCGCGCCCGCTGCCTCGTTGAAGCGGTACTCCGAAAATGCTTGATCGACCTCGGCGCGCACCGCATCGAGCTCGGCGAGTATCCACTTGTTGACCTCGGAGGCCGGCTTGAACGATGCATCCGGCTTCGCATCGCCGCGGTTCATGAAAACGAAGCGGGCGGCGTTCCAGATCTTGTTCATGAAGTTGCGGTTCGACTCGATGCGCTTCTCGTCGAGCTTCACGTCGCGGCCCGGCGTGGCCATGTGCGCCAGCGTGAAGCGCAGCGCGTCGGCACCGTAGCGATCGATCATCTCCAGCGGGTCGATGACGTTGCCCTTCGACTTGGACATCTTCTGTCCCTGCGCATCGCGGATCAGCGCATGGATGTAGATGTCGCGGAACGGCACCTGGCCGGTGAACTTGATGCCCATCATGATCATGCGGGCGACCCAGAAGAAGATGATGTCGAAACCGGTGACCAGCACGTTGGTCGGGTAGAACTTCGCCATCTCGGGTGTGGCGTCCGGCCAGCCGAGCGTCGAGAACGGCCACAGGCCGGAGGAGAACCAGGTGTCGAGCACGTCGTCGTCCTGTTTGATCCCCTTGCCGCCGCAGCCCTCGCAGCACTCGGGCGTGCCGCGGCTGACGGTAATGTGGTCGCAGGATTCGCAGTACCAGGCAGGTATCCGGTGGCCCCACCAGAGCTGGCGGGAAATGCACCAGTCCTGGATGTTGCGCATCCACTCGAAGTAGGTCTTGGCCCAGAAATCCGGCACGAAGCGGATGTCGCCGTCCTCCACCGCCTTGATGGCCGGCTCGGCGAGCGGCGCGATCTTCACGTACCACTGGTCGGTCAGGTACGGCTCCAGCACCGCATGCGAACGGTCGCCGCGGCCGACCTGGTGCACATGGTCGGCGATCTTGTGCAGCAGCCCCGCCGCATCGAGATCGGCCACGACATGCTCGCGCGCTTCATACCGCTCCATGCCGCGGTATTTCTCCGGCACCGCCTCTTCGTCGACCATGTGGGCGCGCGGGGTGAGG
>OBLQ010000299.1_pt1 | contig 18605 bp, 10 predicted proteins | sample 1519881 | NCBI WGS metagenome assembly OBLQ01 (sample SAMN01911456, study PRJEB22533) | soil metagenome | biome: Soil | place: Malaysia | collected 2012-04-30 | depth DG_metagenome m | reverse complement strand
GCTCGAGAGCCTCGCCGGAGGCCGGGACGGCGGCCCCGGCAATTCCGCCGGATCCGGGCACGGCGAGGCTCTCGAGCGCGAAGGCGGCGTCGGCGGCCGACTGGAACCGACGCGACGGATCCTTCTCGAGGCAGTGCCGCAGCACACGCCCGGCCTCCTCACCGACTTTTCCGGCCGCCGGCGGCGCGGAGAGCGGATCCTCGTTGAGGATGGCGCTCAGCGTGTCGACGGCGGAGCCCCGCTCGAAGGGGGGGCTCCCGGTGATCATCTCGAGGACGACGCACCCCAGGGCGAAGAGATCGGCTCGCGCGTCGACCGGCTGCCCGCGCGCCTGCTCGGGAGCCATGTAGCCGGCCGTGCCGAGGACAGTGCCCGCCTTCGTGAGGCGCTGCAGGGTCTCCTCTCCCGAGGCGTTCTCTTCCGGCCGCGCCGGCGCCGCCCGCAGCGCCAGGCCGAAGTCGAGGATCTTGATCCGCCCGTCCTTCGTCAGGAAGAGGTTCTCGGGCTTGAGATCTCGATGGACGATTCCCCTGGCGTGCGCTGCGGAGAGGGCGCGCGCGGCCTCCGCACCCAGCGAGGCCGCCTCACGCTCGGGGAGCGCGCCGCGCTTCAGCCTCGCGCGCAGCGACTCCCCTTCGAGAAGCTCGGTGACCAGGTAGGCGACGTCACCCTCCCGGCCGAAGTCGTGAACGGTGAGGATCCCGGGGTGGTTGAGCGCCGAGGCGGCGCGCGCTTCCTGCTCGAAGCGGCGGAGCCGATCGACGTCGCCGGCGATCTTCCCGGGGAGGACCTTGACCGCCACGTCGCGATCCAGGCGCTCGTCGTGCGCCCGGTAGACCTCGCCCATCCCCCCGGCGCCGAGGGGCGCGACGATCGTGTAGGGGCCGAGGCGCCTGCCGGGATCGAGGCTCATCGGCCGGCTCGGTCCGTGAGTGCCTGCCAGCCCGGGCTGATCAGGGTCAACCCCTTCAATACTCCTCCGCGGCGTTGACGGTCATGAGCCGCTTTCGTCGGCGGGAATCGTGCACCGATCTCATCGGTGCGAGACGCGGTTCGTCTCCCACCGTGAGCCCGCCTTGCGGGAACGGCACGGATTATAGGCCGGACCCGGTCGAGCGAGCGGCCGCGGGGGCGGACGGGCCCCACGGGAGGCCCGTGCTACCATCGCGCCGGCATGGAGCTGGCGAAGGGAACGAAGCTGGGGCCCTACGAGATCCTTGCGCCCATCGGGGCCGGGGGGATGGGAGAGGTCTATCGGGCCCGCGACGAGCGGCTCTCGCGGGAGGTGGCCGTCAAGGTCCTGCCGCCGAGGGTCGCCTCCGACACCGACCGGCTCCGCCGCTTCGAGCAGGAGGCACGGGCCGCGGGCCAGCTCAACCACCCGAACATCCTGGGCGTCTTCGACGTCGGCGCAGACGGGGAGATCCACTACGTCGTCACCGAGCTGCTCGAAGGCGAGACGCTCCGGAGGAAGCTGGGGGGAAGCCCCGTGGCCCCGCGCCGCGCGGCGGAGTACGCCGTGCAGGTCGCGCACGGCCTCGCGGCCGCCCACGAGAAGGGGATCGTCCACCGGGATCTGAAGCCGGAGAACATCTTCGTCACCCGCGACGGGCGGGTGAAGATCCTGGACTTCGGCCTCGCGAAGCTCACGAAGACGGAGCCCGCGCCGGGCGGCGCGAGCGAGCTTCCGACCGAGGGCGCCGCCACGGAGCCGGGCGCCGTGATGGGCACGGTGGGGTACATGTCCCCCGAGCAGGTCCGCGGGCAGCCGGCGGACCACCGCTCGGACATCTTCTCCTTCGGGACGATCCTCTACGAGATGCTCTCGGGCCGGAGGCCCTTCCAGGGCGACTCCGCCGTCGAGGTGATGAACGCCGTCCTCAAGGAGGATCCTCCGGAGATCGAGACCTCCGGCGCGATCCTCCCGCCCGGCTTCGCCCGCGTCGTGCGACGCTGCATGGAGAAGAGCCCCGAGCAACGGTTCCAGTCGGCCAAGGACCTCGCGTTCAACCTCGAGTCGCTCTCGGGCGACTCCGTCACTCAGCTCCCGCTGGTCGCGGAGGCCGCGCCGAAGCGGCAGTCGAGGGCCGGCGCCATCCTCCTCGTCGCCGTCCTCGCCGGGCTGGCCGGCCTCGCCGCGGGCCTCCTCGCGGACCGGATCGGGCACCACGCGCCGTCCAGCGTCACCTACCGGCAGGTCACCTTCCGCCAGGGCACGATCTTCACGGCGCGATTCTCCCCCGACGGCGACAGCATCGTCTACGGCGCGGCGTGGGCGGGCCGTCCCATGGAGCTCTTCGTGGCGACGAGGCTCGCCCAGGGCTCCCGGTCGCTCGGCCTTCCCGGCGCGGAGATCCTCTCCGTCTCTCGATCAGGCGAGATGGCAATCCTCCTGGACCGCCGGTTCATCGCGGGCTGGATGACCACCGGCACGCTCGCCACGGCGCCGCTCTCCGGAGGCGTGCCGCGAGAGGTCCTGAAGGACGTCTCCGACGCCGACTGGCATCCCACGAAGGGCGACATGGCCGTGGTCCACTCGGTGAACGGTGATTGGCGCCTCGAGTATCCCGTGGGCCACGCCCTCTACGAGACCCATGGATGGATCGAGAAGCCGAGATTCTCGCCGGACGGCTCGCGCATCGCGTTCCTGGATCACCTCTCACTCGGCGACGACAGGGGAGCCGTGGCTGTCGTGGACATGCAGGGCCGGAAGGAGACATGGTCGGGGACACTCCCCTCGGCCACGGGGATCGGCTGGCGCCCGGACGGCGGGGAGATCTGGTTCTCGGGCACCGGAACCGGCACGGGGTCCTCCATCTTCGCGACGACCGGCCCCGGCAAGGTGCGCGTCCTGGCCACGGTTCCCACCGACCTGGCCATCAACGACGTCTCGCCGGGAGGCGAGATCCTCGTGAGTGCGAAGACGCGGCGACGCGGGATCGTCGCCCGCGCCCCCGGCGCGGCGGACGAGCGCGATCTGTCGTGGATGGACTGGTCTCACCCCATCCAGATCTCCTCCGACGGCAAGACGGTGCTCTTCGAGGAGGAAGGCTCGGGCGGCGGCCCGAAGTACGCGACGTTCATCCGCGGGACGGACGGCTCGCCGGCCGTCAGGCTCGGGGACGGCGTCGCGAGAGCGCTCTCTCCGGACGGACAGTGGGTCCTGACCCGGGACATCGACGATTCCAGCCGTTTCGTCCTCCTCCCGACGGGGGCCGGGCAGCAGCGCGTTCTCCAGGTGCCCGGCCTGCACGTCACCGCGGCGATCTTCGATCCGTCGGGAACCCGGATCGTCTTCGTGGCGAGGCCGGGCGAGGGGAGCTTCGGGCTCTACGTCACGGGCACCGACGGCGGAGAGCCCGCGAAGATCTCCAACGAGGAGGTCTCCGGCAGCAACCCCATCGCGATCTCCGCCGACGGCAAGCTGGTCGCGGCGAAGGATCCCGCGGGAAAGGGGTGGATCTACCCCCTCGACGGCGGCGATCGGCGTTCCATCGAAGGGCTCGGGCCCCGCGAGAACATCGTGAGCTGGCGGAAGGACAATGGTGATCTGTTCGTCCTCGACAGCGACGCGATCCCGGCGAAGGTCTTCGATCTGGACCCGCGCACGGGCACCCGGAAGTTATGGCGGGAGCTGGCGCCGGCCGACCGGACCGGAGTGATCGCGCTGGACAGCGTCTCGATCAGCCGGGATGCCGACGCGTACGTGTACAGCTACAGGACCTACCTGACCACCCTCTTCACCACCGACGGCCTCCGGTAGCGCGGGAGCTGGCGATGGGATCCCCCCGCTCCGGCGGCGTCACTCGGGCTTCGCGGGCGCGCTCCCGGCCGTGGAATCCTTCTCCTTCGGCGCCTCACCCTTGGTCAGGTTGAAGGTGAGCTTGTAGTACCGCCCTTCCTTGACGTCGATGCTCGTGCTCAGGGGCTGGTATCCGTTCGCCTCGAACTCCACATCGTGCTTGCCCGGCTTGACCCACAGCGGTGAGTAAGGCTCGTCGAAGTGCCTCGCCTTGCCGACGTCGGCGCCGTCCACGAGCACGTGGGCCCTGCCCGGCGACACGTCCAGGATCACGAGCGCATCGCCGGCCTTCGCCCGGATCCCGCTGCTGTATCCCTGCCACGGGCCGTAGGGAGGGTAGTAGCCGTACGGACCGTAGCCGCATCCGTAGCCCCAGTAGCCGTAGTAGCCGTAGCCGTAGGGCCAGCCGACATAGAAGGGATCGAAGTCGAAGAAGGGGCTGATGACGACCCCGCCGCCTTCGTAGTGCTCGGCGTCCCGGTCCCGCGCTGGAGAAGGCTCGATGGCGGGACGATCCATGGAGTAGTTCTGGGCGTGGCCGTGCCTGCCGCCGGCGGTGGCCGGTAAGGTGCCCGCCGCGAGGACCGCGGCCAGCACCGTGGTGAATATCAATCCAGTTCGCAACGTTCTCATGGGACGCTCCTCTGGACTGACCGGAGCCGGAAACCGTTCAGTCCCATGGGCGCCCTTCGGGTGCCGGAACAATGCTAGAGGATTGCGGGACCGTTCACCAGAAATCTCGCGCGCGAAGAGGACATCCGCCGCCGCGGAGAGCGCACGAGAATCGATCGCCGCGCTCCCCTATTCCCCGATCGTGAATGCCCGTTGCATCGTCCCGCGATGGCTTGCGTGCAGCCGAGGACGATGAAAGTTCGGCTGCCCGGGAGATCGAACACGTTGACGACTTCGACGAGCTCGGAATATGCGGCCGGGGTCCACCGGTTCAGGTTGGTGCGGAATATTCCCAGGCGCGGAGCCGACGGGGTCACCCGGAAAACGAGCCCGCACTTCCCCGCCGCGTTGTCGAGCGTCACCCACCTCTTCGTGACGTCGATGGGGCCTGTGCTGTCGCCCGCAGGTTCGACGGACGCTGACTATCGGTGAAACCCGAGTCAGGCGGATCCCCCACTGGTCGAGAATCCACCGAGGGGCATCGACTCGGGCTGGCTGACAGGGCAAGTGGACATCCCGGGACACCGGTGGAGGACGCCCGCCACGACTCGGCCTGTCTCACAATCGTGCCGGCATCTGGTCCAAAATGGCGGCGGCGCGTGAGCCGGATCCGACCCGCCTTCCAATCGCCGGCATTCGAGATCTCCTCTCGATCGACAGGAGGCCCGGATCCAGTCGCCACTCCGCGGCACGGACCGCGGTCGCGCGGAGCATCGAAGGGGTCGAACAAGACATGCAGGGCGCTGGACACTTTCGAGAGAAAGACGATTCCGTGGAGGAAGCGCGATGATTGCCTACCGCAGGGGTAGCACCGGCACCGAGGTGGAGAAGATCCAGGCCCGGCTGCGGGATCTCGAGCTCTATCGCGGTCCCGTCGATGGCGTATTCGGGGGAGGGACGGAGAGCGCCGTCCTCGCCTTCCAGTCGGGGCGCCGGCTGTCGGGAGACGGCGTCGTCGGACCGAAGACATGGAAGGCGCTTTTCGACGGCGAGACGATCCGCAAACCCGCGGTTACCAGGGAATCCCTGGCTCACAAGGTCCTCGCGCTGACGGGGTCGTTCGAGACCGGGACTCCCCCGCCCGACTGCTTCGCAGCCGTCTCGGGGGACTTCGACGGCCAGGGGATCAGCTTCGGCGCCTGCCAGTGGAACCTGGGCCAGGGGAGCCTGCAGCCGATGCTCGAGGAGATGTTCCGGCGTCACCCAATGGTCGCGAAGGAGATCCTCGGAAGCCATGAGGAGGAGCTTCGCGCAGTGCTCCGCTCTCCCCGGGAGGAGCAGCTCGAATGGGCGCGATCCATCCAGGACGGCGTTCGCCACTTCCTCTCCGAGCCGTGGCGGGGGCTCTTCAGGACGCTCGGACGGCGAGAGGAGTTCCAGGAGATCCAGGTGCGCCAGGCGGGCAAGCTCTATCGCTCCGCCGCGGAGCTGTGCGACGCCTACGACGTCCATTCCCAGAGGGCCCAGGCGCTGATGTTCGACATCAAGGTGCAGAACGGGAGCATCGGCCCGGCCGTGCAAGCGCGCATCCGCAGGGAGTTCGATTCCCTGCCGAGGTCGCTGAGGGGGCGAGCCGCCGAGGAAGAACGCCTCAGGATCATCGCCAACCGCCGCTCGGAGGCTTCCAATCCCAGGTGGATCGAGGACGTGCGCACCCGAAAGCTCGCGATCGCCAACGGGACAGGAACGGTCCACGGACGGCACTACGACCTCGAGGGCCAGTACGGCATCACGCTCGGACGCGCGGCGAACACCTGAGGAACTTCTTCGCTCGCCTCTCGGACGCGCCCGCGACGGATCCGATCATCAGAGCTTCGGGCCGGCCAGACAGACGGCCGGAACGGATCGTGCAATCATGCCGGTTCCACGGAGCAAGACGTGTCTCCCGTCAACTTCTCCGGACACCTCATGAGATCTGCCCGTCCGTCGCATCCGCGCCGTGCGTGACCGCCGCGTTCTCTTCGTAGCGGCCTTCCTCCGCTCGCTCGCGACCGGCCTGATGGGCGTCCTGCTCGGCATCTACCTCGCCAAGATCGGCTTCGCTCCGGTCGCGATCGGCGCCGTCGTCAGCATGGGTCTCGCGGGGGCGGCGGCCGGCGCGCTCGTCGTCACCCTCGCCGGGGACCGGATGGGACGCCGCAGGACGCTCATCCTCCTCTCGGTCCTGGGCGCCGCCGGCGGCTTCGTCGTGGGGACCGTGTCCGGTACGGGGCTCGTCGCCGCGGCCGCCTTCCTGGGGATGCTCAACGGGATGGGAAGGGACCGAGGGGCGTCCCTCATCCTCGATCAGGCGATCCTTCCCGCGACGGTCTCGGACGCGGGCAGAACCAGGGTCTTCGCCTGGTACAACGTTCTTCAGGATGCGGGCCACGCGGCCGGCGGCCTTCTTGCCGGACTGCCGGCGCTGCTCGGGAGCCTCCTCGCCTTCGACGAGCTCTCAGCCTTCAGGCTCACGGTCCTCGGGTACGGGGGCATCCTGCTCGCCACGGCGCTCGTCTACGCCTTCCTCTCGCCGTCCGTCGAAAGGCCCCGCAAAGAGGATGTCCGCCTCCGTGTCTCCCCCGAGAGCCGGGGCGTCCTGTGGCGCCTCTCGTCGCTCTTCGCGGTGGACAGCCTCGCCGGCGGCTTCCTGACGACCGCACTCCTGGCCTTCTTCTTCTACGAGCGGTTCGGCGTGGGAGAGGCCGCCGTCGGGGCGCTCTTCTTCGGCGCCCGCATCGCCAACGCCGGATCGCACCTGGGAGCGGCCTGGCTCGCGCGGCGGATCGGCCTCGTCAACACGATGGTCTTCACGCACATCCCGTCGAGCCTTCTCCTGATCACGGTCCCCTTCGCACCGAACTTCCCCATCGCCGCCGCCCTGTTCCTCCTGCGCGAGGGTCTCGTCGAGATGGACGTTCCGACGAGACAATCGTACGTGATGGCGGTGGTCCGGCCCGAGGAGCGCACCTTCGCATCGGGAGTGACGCATCTCGTCCGGCTCGGCTCCTGGGCCGTGGCGCCGGCCTTCGCCGCGATGATGATGTCGGCGATGTCGCTGGGGGCGCCGCTCTTCGTGGGTGCCGGAATGAAAATCGGCTACGACCTGCTCCTCTTCGCGGCCTTCAGGCGGCACCGGCCTCCAGAGGAGCGCCGCGAGGGGTAACCCTGAGACGGCTCAGGTGCAGGTCAGGCTGCAGAGCGAGCCTCCGGCGCTCGCCCTCAGCGTCAGCGCGGGTCGCTCCCGTCCAGCTCCAGGCTCAGGCTCTTCATCCGGGCGTCGTCACCCACGGTGACGGTGTAGCGCTCGTCAGGGACGCGGGCCACGTGCGAAGCGTGGCGGAGAACGCCGGCCTCCTCCCAGGTGTAGGTGATCCGGACGGGGCGAAAGCCGCCACTGGGCTCCACGTAGTCGGCGTCGATCCTGAGGATGTTGAGGCGGACCGCGTTCGCCTTGCGGGCCTGGATCCGGACCAGAGCCTTGCGTGTCTCCGGCGGGGGCGGCGGCGAGGTGAAGGTGCAGGTGAACTCGACGTGGGGGCCCCGGCACTGGCCCAGTGGAACGAAGCTCTCTCCTCCATCCCACGAGACGGCCGGCTCCAGGATGTCCCCCTCGCCGCGCAGGCGCGCGGCAGCGGAAAGGCGTATGCGGACCATCTCGCCGGGCGTCTCCACGGGAACCTGAATGCTCCCGGCCCGGCCGGTCAGGCTCCACCGCTTCTCCTGGCTGAATCCTTCCACCCGAGGGTGGTACTCCTCCCAGGTGACCTGGCGGGATCGCTCCTCGGCGTTCAGGTTCCCCTCCAGCGTGAGGGTCCCCTCGGCGGGGCCCGCCGTGAACCGGACCGTGTTCTCTCCGGGCGCCAGGGCGGGAAGTGCGCGCTGGGAGTGCTGGAAGTCGTGGTGGATCCGCAGACCCTCCAGTCCGGCGCCCTCGCCCTGGAGCACGATCCGCAGGCGGTAGTCGTACAGGCGCAGGACCTCGTTCGAGAGATCGATTCGCCGGGATCCGGATTCGTCGAACCGGCCCACCTCCTTCCAGTCGAGTCCCTGATTTCGCGAGAAGAGGACCGTCACGGACGCACCGTCGCCGGCCATCACATCGAGATCGACCCGGCCGGTGAGGTAGACGTAGCTGGAGGGAACGCGCAGCTCGATGAGTCCCGGCGCACCGGCACTCGCGGCCACGACCCGCCGCCCTCCCTCCCCTTTCTCGTAGCGCAACCCCTCCGCACGCAGCGCCACGGCGGGAAGGAGATCCTCGCCGAGCGGAAGATCCCACTCCAGCGTCCCGTTCCCGATCCGGCCCGGCGCCAGGTCCCCGAAGGCCGGCGTGTAGGCGGCGATGCCCTCGCCCATGCGCAGGCTGGCGTCGTTGCGGAAGCGGGATTCGTGCATGTTGACGTCCAGGCCCCGGTTGCCCCAGTTGAAGGTGATCCGCTCGCCGGGGCGAAGCTGGTTGTTCACCTGGTAGCCCAGCGAGGCGGACATCTCGTAGCCCTGCGTGAGCGTGGACCCGTCGTACTCCAGCATCGTGGTGGCCCAGTTGTGCGTGCGGGCCGGGTACCAGCCGGATGCGTTCAGGAACGGAGTGCGCGCCAGGAGGGCGGGGCCCTGCTTCCATCCGGTGGCGCCCCCGGCGCGCTGGATCTGCATGAGGCGTTCCTTGTTCCCCGCGGTCCCCGGGTGCGCATCCAGCCAGGCCGTGACCTCCCTGACGATCTCCTCCACGCCGGCCGGCGACCCGTCCTCGCGGGGGAACCAGTTCACCAGCGAGGAGTCCAGCATGTGCCACCCCCCGTCCCAGAGGATCTCGGGGACGATGTGGCCCGAGATGGCCCACCCGCGCGCCTCCAGTCCCGCCTGCCGCGCCAGCGCGATGGTGCTGGCGGCGTGTGGACCGCAGAAGGTGTAGCCGTAGACGTTCATGAGCTTGATCGGATCCACCACCATCGCGTCGGGGTGGATGTACTCCAGAGGAGGGAAGCCGTTGAAGACCAGCTTCACCATGGAGTACCAGACCATGAGGCCGCGGGTCTCGTCGTCCCGGGTCCCGTCGATGAACGAGCGCCGCCACGCCTCCAGGCTGGAGACGTCCTCGACGTTGCCGGACAGGACCTTGACGTGGCTCACGACACCGACGGCCGGCGCGGGCGCCGCATCGGCGGCCTGCAGCGTGACGGGCAGGAGGGACGCGAACGCGAGTGCGAGGGCAACGAAGCCGGGCAGCGGGATCGAGCGAGGCCGGGAACAGGTTCCGGCTGAGAGGCCGGGACTGCGGCCCGGAGCGAGCGGGAGTCGCGATTCAGTCGTGAAAAACATTCGCCGGCCTGACCGGTAGTGTTCCCCGATCGGGCCGGCGATTTCAATCAGACTGATTTCAGGTGTCTGCGATGAGTTAGAAGGGCCCGCAGACAGGGCACATGACGCCGTTCTTGACGCAGACGGTGCCGCCGTTGCAGTCGTCGCAGAGGTGCTCGTTCGGCGAGCAGTGCCTCGCGGTCAGACTGGCGAAGGAGACCGCCGTCGTTCCGTTCGTCGGATGAAGGGCGGGCGCGGCTGCGGATGAGGTGCAGATCGCCACCACACCCAGCAGCACCACAACGGATGCCAGGACCATGAGCTTACGCATGACACATTTCTCCTCATCGAATTCACTGCGTTTGACTTCGATGACTGGTCAAGCTCCCGAGAACGGTTGATGCTAGCACTACCACGGTCACACACCAGAACCTCGAAAAACCCCGCAAACAGGGCTGTTTCAGGCGACTCGTCCGGACAGCGCGAAGCGCCTCTCAAGACGGCGATCGGACGGGCGCAAAAGGCCATGGACTGGCCGCGGGGCGGGGGGCGCAACCTCAGCGCGGGCGCGCGCCGTGTTCCGGGCAGGAGTCAGCGTGATGTCCCTTGCAGCCTGCGGACGTGGGAGACCGTGCGCCCTTCGAGTCACGCGGCTCCCTGAGACCGGAGCCCCGAGACTCAGGAGCAGCCGCCGGTGTACTTGATCGGTCGCATCGTCAGCCGGTCCGTTCCGTCGGAGTCCGTCCAGCCGTCCTGGTAGCCGACGAGGTAGAAGAAGCCCTCCCCGGGCGCCGGATCGACGCCGTCCTCGAACCCCTGGAGATCCGTCCGTGTGACCCCAGCGGCGACACAGTCGAGAGCGCCGAGATCGACGCCCGCTCCCTTCCTGTGGACGTTGCCCAGGCTCCCACGCACGACGGAGTAGGATCCGGCGCCCTGGACGGGAGTCCATTGCAGGAAGGTCCCGCCCTGGCTCTCACGCGCGTCCACATCGAGCAGCGGCTTGACGGCGTGGAGATCGTGGGGCACGAGGATCGTCCCCGTGACCTGCACGGCCGAGCCCGTGCCGTCATCGACCTCGTAGGTCGCGGTGTAGGTCCTGCCGGTGCCCGTCCCGCTCCGCTCGGCGCGCACCTGGAAGGCGAGATCCATCGTTCCGGTGGCGGCCCCCTGAACGTCATCCGTGGTGTGTCCGTCGGCCCCTCCGGGATCGTCGTCGGGCTCGCTGCTCGTGACGGAGACGAGCGTGGCCGGAACGGGTCCGGCACACCCCGCGACGGCGGCTTGGATCTCGACCATGCCGTGATCCGGCGGCCAGAGGATGCTGGGTGTGAGCGTGAGGTTGTGAGGCGACGGGAGCCCGGGCAGGCAGAAGCCGGAGACACGCCTCACGCGGTAGTTCAGGCCGTCGCCGACGTAGAGGCCGCCGTCGGGCCCCAGCTCCACGGTGGCGGGGTAGGCAAAGGTCGCCTGAGCTGCAGGACCACCATCGCCGAGATCGTCGGTGGGATCGCCGCCTTCTCCGTCGATCCAGTGCGTGCGCGTCCCGTTTCCCGCGACCGTGTCGATGATGCCCGTCGAGAGATCAACCATCCGCACCCGGTTGTTCAGCGAATCCGCCACGAAGAGGTAGCGGTTGGCGGCCAGAGCAAGCCCGTTCGGAGTATTGAGGTGGGCCTGCAAGGCAGGGCCGCCATCCCCCGAGTATCCGGGTTGGGCCGTGATTCCGGCGATCCGAATGGAGGCGCCGGTCGCTGGATTGACTCGCCGGATCTCGTGCAACAGGTCGTCGGCGAAATAGAAGTAGCCCGCCGAGTTGCGCACGAAGGAAACCGCGCTGCGGCGAGGCACTGTGCTGCCGATTCCCGAGACGTTCCAGATGAACCCGGTGATGCGATCGACCTTTGCGAGCCGTCCCCCGGACCTGTCCAGGACGAGCGGATCATCGTAGGCATCGACGCCGAGATCCACGGGATAGAGATCGGAAAGCGTGCCGGGAACGCCGCTGAGTGCCGGTCCCAGGGCGCCCTTGCCTGCGAGCGTCGTGATGATCCCCGTAACTGGATCCACGATCCTCAGGCGGCGGTTTTCCCGATCCGCGACGAAGATGGCCCCGTCCGGCGACCAGGCGACAGCCTCCGCGTTGTGGAGCGATGCCTCCGTAGCGAGCCGCCCGTCGCCGAGATCGTCCTCCGGCGCTCCGCCAGGCCCGTCGATGCTTCCCGTCGCGACGCCGTTGCCGGCCACGGTGGACACGATGCGAGTCGCGGCGTCGATCCTCCGGACCCGGTGGTTGAAGAGATCCGCGACATAGAGGTTCCCGTCGGCGTCGAAATAGAGCCCTTCCGGGAAGTTGAACGACGTCGCCAGGGCGGGCTTCCCGTCGCCGTTGTATCCCCGCTTGCCATTGCCGGCGACGGTCTCGATCGTGGGGCCGGCTGCCGCGAGGCCGGTGGCGCACAGAACGGCCACGCCAAGAAGAAGGGAGCGTGAAGACATGGGCGCCTCCGTGAGGGTGCTCGACGAGCCGCCGCGGGAAGGCGGGTTCGCCCGACTGTATCCGAACCCGCCGATTAGATACGGCGAAAGTGGTCTTCGGGCAACCGGTCAGGCCGTGGCGCCGTCCGCCGGGTAGAGCTTCTCGAACTCAGGGTTGCCGTGGAGGAAGGTGAGGTAGGGGTCGCGGCGGACCCAGTCGACATCGCGGAAGCCGGCGCCCCACGCTTTCCTCAGCGCGTCGATCGCTTCGGGCGCCTTCTCCATCCTGCCGAAGACGCAGGCGAGGTTGTACAGCACGATGGCCTCGTTGGGCCGCAGCGCCAGGGCCAGGTTGGCCTCGCGCATCGCGTCCTCGGTCCGGCCCAGCGTCGCGAAGTCGGCGGCGAGCAGCGTGCGCGCCCGGCCGTCCTCGGGGACCTTCTTGAGGTGGGCCTCCAGGACCTGGAGCCTCTGGTGCGCGAGGTTCCTGAGGGCGTCCTTCTTCCCGAGCTGTCCGAGGGCGTTTCCGATCGGAACGAGGATGTTGTAGTCCTCGGCGCTGTACTCCCTCGCGGATTCGGCCATCTCGATCACCTCCTGGTACTTCCCGCCGGCGAAGAGCGAGCGGCCGAGGAGGTAGTAGGCGCCCTCGGTGTCGGGCTTCTGCGCGATGACGTTCTTCAGGAGCTTGATGGCCTCCTCGTGCTTCCGCTCCGCGTAGAGGATCCAGCACTTGGCGACCTGCACCTCCGGCTGGTCGAACCTCAGCTCGATGCTCCTCTGGGCGGATGAGTTGGCGCGCTGGAGCCACGCCGGATCCCGCTCGTAGTGGTAGTAGAACTGCGCGCAGGTGCTGGCGATGGCCGCGTGGGCGAGCGCGAACTCCGGATCGACGGTCGCGGCGTTCTCGAACATCTGCAGGGCGAACTCCAGATCCTGCCGCGTGAGCCGGCGCGCGAAGCTCTTGCCCCGGAGGTAGAGATCGTAAGCCTGGAGATCCTCCGTGGGCTTCGCGGCGATCGCGGCCCTCTCCTGCGGGGAGAGCGTCACGCGCAGCGCCTCGGCGATCTTGCGGGCGATCTCGTCCTGCACCTCGAAGACGTCCTTCATCTCCCGGTCGTATCGCTCGGACCACAGGGGGAAGTCCGTCTGCGTGTCCACGAGCTGCGTGTTGATGCGCAGCCGGTTCCCGGCGCGGCGCACGCTTCCCGTCAGGACGTAGGCCGCCTTGAGCTGCTGTCCGATCTGCGCCGGCGTGACCGTCTTGTCGCGGTAGGCCAGTACGGTGGGCCGCGAGAAGATGTTGAGGTTCTTGATCTTCGACAGCTCCGTGATGATGTCCTCGGTCACGCCGTCCCTGAAGTACTCGTCCTCCTTCACGCCGCTGAGATTCTCGAAGTAGAGGACGGCGACCGACTTCGCCTTCGACGCCGCCGAGGCGGCCTCCCTCGCGCCGCTCTGGCCGATCGCCTGCTGGCTGCCCGAGTCGACGTCGCGCTTGAGGCGGATCAGGTCGGTCTTCAGATCGGTGGCCGTCTGGTAGCGCAGCTCCCGGTTCTTCTCCAGCGCCTTGCCGAGGATGCGGCTGAACTCCTGCGGGAGGTTCGCGTTGAGCTGGGCCGCGGGGGGCGGCTCGCGGTTCAGGATGGCCTCGAAGATCACCGCGGACGTGTCGCCCTGGAAGGGAAGCGTCCGGGTCGCCATCTGGTAGAGGACGGTGCCCAGCGAGAAGAGATCCGTCCGGGCGTCCGTCACCTTCCCCCGCGCCTGCTCGGGGGACATGTAGGCGACCGTTCCCATGGCCGTTCCGGCCTTCGTCAGGTCGTCCGACCGGATCGCCGTCTGGATCTGGGAGCCCGCGCCGCCCTTGCCCGCCTGCGCGCTCTCGATCTTTGCCAGGCCGAAGTCCAGGATCTTGGCGCGCCCCTGGGGGTTGACGAAGATGTTCACCGGCTTGATGTCGCGGTGGACGATCCCGTGCGCGTGTGCCGACTCCAGCGCGTCGGCGAGCTGGATGGCCAGGTCCAGGAGCCTCCCGACCTCTAGCGGCTCCTCCTGGATGATCTGCGCCAGCGTGCGGCCCTCCAGCAGCTCCATGACGATGAACTGCTGGTCCTCGTGCTCCTCGATGGCGTAGATGGTGCAGATCCCGGGATGATTCAGCGCCGAGGCCGCGCGCGCTTCCCGGCGGAAGCGCTCGAGAGACTGCCGATCCTGCGCCAGCTCCTCGGGCAGGAACTTCAGCGCGACCTTTCGGCCGAGGCTCGTGTCCTCGCCCTGGTAGACCACGCCCATCCCGCCGCTGCCGAGCTTGCGGGCAATCCTGTAGTGAAGGACGGTCTGGCCCTCGAATGACTGCATCCCGCCAATCTAGCACAGGGTCCCCACGGGCCAAGGGCGGGAGAGCCCGGGGATCGACTCGAGAGGACGGAGGTATCCGCGTCGTGATCACCCGGGAAGCCTCATGGAAGGCAGCAGCTGCGCATAGGTGGCACCGGGAGGACCACTCCGCCGCGATCCGCCTCATCGCGGATCGTGAAGGCCCGGGTCGTGGGAGCCCGGAGCGAGCGGGACGGGGGCTCAACGACCGGAGCGATCGCCCCTCGTCAGGCTGACGGCTCGGCGGCCGCCGCGATCCCGCGCCTCTCGTCGACGGACACGAGGAGGAGCCCGCCCACGATGAAGAAGAGGAGGACGGACGCCACGCCCGCGCGCTGGCTTCCGAACATGGAGGTCATCTGCCCGAGGACGATGGGACCGAAGAACGAGGTGATCTTCCCCGAGAAGGCGAAGAAGCCGAAGAACTCGGCCTGGTGCTTCTCGGGAACGAAGCGGCCCATCAGCGATCGGCTCGCCGACTGGTTCGGCCCCACGAAGATGCCTATCAGGATCCCGGCCACCCAGAACCAGGCCTTGCCCGGCGCGAGCGTGGCGACGACGGTCGCGAGGGCGAGGGCCACGAGCGTCACCATGATCGTCTTCTTGCCGCCGAGCCGGTCGTCCACGAAGCCGAAGGCGAAGGCTCCGATCCCCGACGCCACGTTGAGGACGATCCCGAAGACGATCACCTCCGACAGGGACATCCCGAAGGTCCCCGCCGCGTAGATCCCGCCGAAGGCAAAGACCGTCACGAGCCCGTCGTTATATATGAGACGGGCCAGGAGGAAGCGCGCCGTCTCCCGGTAGCGGCGCACCGCCCGGAGCGTCGCCAGCAGCTCCGCCAGCGCCGAGCCCCCCGCCCCGGAATTCACGACCTTCTGGGCCTCCGGCAGGAAGTAGAAGATCGGGATGCTGAAGACGAGGAACCAGGCGGCGGTGAGGAAGTTCGTCGCGCGGACGTTGAGGCCCGCCTCCTTCGACAGGCCGAACCAGGGAGTTTCCGGATGGACGAAGCCGACGAGGGCCAGGACCATGCAGCCGAGCCCGCCGACGTAGCCGAGCCCCCAGCCGTATCCCGAGATGCGCCCGATCCGCTCCTGCGAGGCGATCACCGGTAGGAAGGCGTTGTAGAAGACGCAGCCCAGCTCGTAGGCGACGTTGGCGACGACGAAGAGCGCCAGCGCAAGGAGGGCGGCGTGGGGGCTGCCGGGCCGGACGAAGGTCAGGAAGGAGGTCGCCATCACGCAGACGATCGTCGTCGCCGCGAGGAACTTCTTGCGGGCGCCGCGTCGATCGGCCGCCGCGCCCAGGAGCGGCGACGCCACCGCGATGATGACGGCCGAAAGCCCTATCCCGCGAGACCACCACGCGGTACCCGTCACCTCGTCGGGCGCCATCGCCTGCGTGAAGTAGGTGGAGTAGATGAAGGTGACGACCAGCGTCGTGAAGGCCGAGTTCGCCCAGTCGTAGAAGGCCCACGACCAGATGACGGCCGGGACGTCCTTGGGCCTGGCGGGTGGTGCGGGCGGCATCGGGCGCGTCCGGAGGCTGGCTCGGGCCGGGTCCCCCGGGATGGGGGCCCCGCCGGAAGCGGCTCAGGATACCGGCCCCCGGGGCGGCTGTCACCTCTTGCCAGGAGGCGAACCTTCCCGCGCACCCGTCCGTCATATCCTCCTGAGACCTGCGAAACCCCTGCACCCGGAGGGACGCCCGGTGAGGAGGAGCGGACCCATGAGCACGAGACGTCCGGCCGCCCTGGCCGTATCGGTTCTTCTGACGTTCTTGGCCACCCTGCCCGTCGCGCGCGGAGCCGAAGCCTCCGGCGACCTCGCGCCGCTCGAGGGGACCTGGTCCGGCCGGATCGGATGGAAGGGCGACACCGTCGACCTCCGGCTCGAATGGACCTCCGAGTCGGGCCGGAGCACCTTCCGCGAGAGGCGGACCGTCCCCCTCGCGGAGCTGACCGGCGCGGATCCCGGCTCCTTCTCCCGGCCGTGGGCCCCGCTGCACTTCGAGTGGAGCCGGGACGCCGGGAAGCTGGACTTCACGGGTGAAGGCGCCTGGTTCTTCCGTCCGGGCGGGAAGTTCACCTTCCAGCCGGACCCCGGGTTCGCGGAGAAGGTCCGCGCCGCGGGGGCGCTGCGCACCGACCCGCGAACGCTCTTCTTCATGGCCCTGCAGACGACGCCGGTGAGCCTCGTGTCGGCCCTCGGAAAGCTCGGCTACGAGGATGTCGACATCGACGACGTCGTGCGCCTCGGCCGCCACGGCATCGATGGTGACTACGTCGCGGCGGCGGCGGAGCTGGGAGAGCGTCCCGATCTCGACGAGATCGACCGCCTCCACTCCCGGGGCGTGAGCGCCGAGGACCTGCGCTCTTTCGCCGCGAACGGGCTCGGCGGGATCGACGCCGAGAGCCTGATGCGACTGAAGTCGCAGGGGATCGACGCCGCGTGGGTGGCTGCGATGGCGTCCGCGGGGCTCGGCACCGACGACGTCGAGGCGCTGGTCCGCCTCCACCAGCACGGCGTGTCGCCGGACGAGGCGACGGGATACCTGCTGGCGAAGGGCATCGACGTCGACACGGAGGGGATGATCCGGCTGAAGAGCGCCGGCGTGAGCCCCGGCTATCTTCAAGAGATCACGTCGTCCGGCGTGGCGCAGCCGGACATCGAGAAGGTCATCCGGCTGCAGCAGCGGGGAATCGATCCCGCGACCGCTCGGGACCTCGCCGCGCTCGGCTTCACCGACATCGAGGGGATCGTCCGGCTCCGCTCGCAGGGCGTCTCGGCGGACGAGATCGCGGGATTCCGGAAGGCCGGCTACGGCGACCTCGACGTGGAGGATCTCGTGAGGCTCCACACCCACGGCGTCGACCCGGCATTCGCCGCGAAGCTCACCGCCGGCGGCATCTCCGGCCTGTCGGTCGACGACCTCATCCGCCTGCACCAGAGCGGCGACGCCGACCGGCTCATCCGGAACCAGGAGAAGTAGCTGGCTGCACCCCTGCGGGCGATTTGACGGACCGCTCGGGCATGCCCCCCTTCGTGACACCCATTCCCCCCTAACTCCCCTATTTGACAGGCGCTTTCGGGGTTCTTCTTGCCGTCCGGGGCCGTTTTGTACTAATGTTATGGACTTCTATATGAAAAGACGTCCGGAAGCAGCGGCCCGGCTCGACATCTCCAGCCCCGTCCCGCTCTATCACCAGATCGCGGAGGCCATCCGGGACCGGATCCGCTCGGGCGACCTGGCCCCGGGAGAGCTCCTCGATCCCCTCCGCCAGGCTGCCGGAAAATGGGGGGTCCATCTCCACACGGTCCGCCAGGCTTACGCCTCCCTGGCCAGGCAGGGGCTGGTCGAGCGGCGCCGGGGCCGTGGCGGCACCCGCGTCGCGCGACGGCACGCCCCTGAGGTCGTGCGGGATCCCAGGGACGTCGACCGGTTTCTCGACAGGGTTCTCGGCGAGGCGCGCGAGCTCTTCGGGATGCACTCCCGGGACCTGATCGAGGCGATGACGGATCGGTTCGGCCCGGCCGCCGCCGAGCGTCCCGTCGCCTTCGTCGTCGAGTGCAGCGAGTGGCAGTGCCGCTGCCACGCCCGCGAAATCGAGGAGCGCTGGAACGTCGACGCGCGCACCTGGCCGCTGACCGTCCAGGGCGAGCCTCCCGACGCCACCGTCGTCTCGACCTACCTCCACTACAACGACCTCCGGCGCCTGTGGCCGGAGCGGCTCGCGGAGATCTCCTTCGTCACGGTCAGGCTCGACCCGTCGCTCCTGTCGCGGCTCGCGGATACGGAGGAGAGGATCCTCGTGCTGGAGAGGGACGCCTACTCGGCCGCCTCCGTCGCGGCGGACCTGCGCGCCCTCTTCCAGGGGCGCCCGATCCAGGTCGAGCCGCTCGTCGAGGCGCATCCCGGGTCGGTCTTCCCGCTCGAGGGCCCGGGCCCGCCGATTCTCTTCCCGCCCAGATCGGAAGAGCACACGTCTGAA
>OBLQ010000298.1_pt1 | contig 18611 bp, 14 predicted proteins | sample 1519881 | NCBI WGS metagenome assembly OBLQ01 (sample SAMN01911456, study PRJEB22533) | soil metagenome | biome: Soil | place: Malaysia | collected 2012-04-30 | depth DG_metagenome m | reverse complement strand
GTTCCGCAGGGTGCGGGTTGCAAGTCCGCGTGATGGCGGGTGATGCCGAGGTCGTTCGAAAGGGCCAATCGGGCATCATGAGAATGGGGCTGGCGAAGAAGCTGGCCGGCAATCCGGACCACCCCGTAAACCACGGCAAGTTGTGCGTACGAGGCGAGGCTGGGTTGCAGGTCGCCTACAACCCCGACCGCATCCGGCACCCTCTGAAGCGTGCCGGGCAGCGCGGGTCGGGGCAGTTCACGCAAATCAGCTGGGACGAAGCGATGCAGGAGCTTTTGACGCACGTCCAGCCGCTATCCGCTCCGCATGCCACTCAGTCGCTCGCTTTTCTTACACGCCCGCTCGGTGGCCAGCGCGGTGTGGTGGTCAGCCGATTCCTCTCGGGCTTTGACGAAGCGCGGCTCGTTCCGTTCGAGTTGTTCGACGACACGGTATTGCGGACGGCGAATCGGCTCAGCTTCGGATACGATCAATTGCCGACCTTCGACCTGGCACACTCCAGTTATGTGATTTCCTTCGGAGCGGACTACCTCGGGACATGGAATTCACCCGTGGCGCAGAACGTCGCTTACGGAACGCTGCGCCAGAATCGCTCTGGTATTCGCGGAAAGTTTGTTCAGGTCGAATCCCGCATGTCTCAGACCGGAGCCAATGCGGACGAGTGGGTGGCGGCGCATCCGGGCACGGAGGGCGTCCTGGCCCTGGCGATCGCCCATGTCATCTTGAAGGAGCATCTCGGGCGCGCAGAAGCCGCCGGCACGGCCGGGACGCGGATCGACGGGTGGCGCGAAGGCCTTCCGGAACACTCTCCCGATGCAATCGCGTGGAAGACGGGAGTACCTCCCGAAACGATCACGAGATTGGCGCGCGAGATGGCCGCACAATCACCCGCTGTGGCCGTGGTGGGCGGCGCGCCGCTGGCACATACCAACGGATTGTTTACGGCCCTCGCGGTCAACGCTCTCAACGGGCTTTTGGGCAGCGTCGGAAAGCCAGGCGGACTTCAGTTCACACCGCGAGTGCCGGCGCCGAACTTCGGATCGGCTCACGAAGTTACTGGGGCAGGCAAGGCCGATTCGGTCCGCACGCTCGCGCAACAGATTCTCTCCGGCCAGCCGCGACCGATCGATGCGCTCCTTCTCTTCGACGCGAATCCGGTATTCGCCACGCCGCCGGCATGGCAGGTGAAGGAGGCACTCGAAAAGGTTCCCTTCATCGCGAGCTTCGGCAGTTTTGTCGACGAGACGAGCACGCTCGCAGACCTGATTCTCCCCGATCACTCGTATCTCGAGTCGTGGATCGACGAGGTTCCGGAGTCGGGAACAACGGAGGCGGTGATTAGCGTGGCTCCACCTGTCATGCAACCGCTCCACGACACACGCGCGCTACCGGACGTTTTGCTCGATCTCGCACATCGCCTGGGCGGCCGAACGGGCCAGGCCCTGCCGTGGAAGAGTTACGAAGAAATGTTGCAAGCGGCGCTGACACCACTTGTGCATCGCCCTGGCTCGATCAGCGCGAAGGACGCTGATGAGTTCTGGAAGAAGATCCAGGAACAAGGCGGGTGGTGGAGCACCGGGGCAAGCGCGGCACCGACAAGATCGCCAGCAGAGCCCTCCCAACCGGTGAAAAGCCAAGAGCCGCAGTTCGTCGGACCGGCGGCGGAGTATCCCTTCTATTTCCTGCCGTACGCTACGCAACAGTTTTTCGACGGGCGGCACGCGAATCTACCCTGGATGCAGGAGATGCCGGAGGTTCTGTCAACCGGGATGTGGGGAACCTGGGTGGAAATCAATCCGCGCACGGCGGCGACGCTGCAAATTGAACAGGGCGATCTGCTGGAGGTTGCCTCCCCGAACGGGAGGGTTCGTGCCCCGGCTTTGTTGTCGCCGGGCATCGCGCCGGACGTCATCGCCATGCCGGTCGGGCAAGGGCATGAAGACTACGGGCGGTACGCCAGTAACCGAGGCGTGAACCCCATCACAATTCTTGCGCCGCAACTGGAGCCCGCCACAGGTTCGCTGGCGTGGGCAGGGACACGGGTGAATATCACAAAGGCTGGGAAAGGCGAGCTGATACTTTTGACGGGCGGACCCACGCAGTGGGGCGAGGAACAGGTGACCCGGTGATCGCAGGCCGAATGCGAAGGGCGACTAGGAGGAAGGCTCATGGCGCATAGATGGGGAATGGTGATCGACCTTGATCGCTGTACAGGCTGCGAGGCGTGTGTAGCGGCGTGTCACGCTGAAAACAACATCGCCACGGTCAGCGACGAACAAGCCGCCAAGGGCCGAACGATGCACTGGATTCACGTGGAAAGATACTGGGAGGGAGAGTATCCAAACATCCGGGCACGGTTCCAGCCAGTTCTTTGCCAGCAGTGCGATGCGGCACCGTGCGAGCCCGTTTGTCCCACATACGCCAGCTATCACAACCCGGATGGCCTCAACGCTCAGGTTTATAACCGGTGCATCGGTACTCGCTATTGTGCCAACGCCTGCCCCTACATAGCCCGCTACTTCAACTGGTTCAATCCCGTGTGGGACGAACCACTCCAGCTTCAGTTCAATCCGGACGTTTCGCTCCGCGAGGCTGGAGTGATGGAGAAGTGCACGTTCTGCAACCAGCGCATCCTCGCGGCGGAGATTCAAGCCAAGGCAGAGCACCGCGAGATCCAGGACGGAGAAGTCAAACCGGCTTGCGTGCAGTCGTGCCCAACGACCGCGATGGTTTTTGGAGATCTGGACAATCCGAACAGTCAGGTTTCGCGTTTGTCGCGTAGCGTCCGAGCTACCGTCCTGCTGGCTGAAGTAGGCACGCTTCCGAAGGTCACCTATCTCGAAAGAGAGTCCTCGCATGGCAACGAATAGCGTCGCGCAGACGAATGTAATTGACCCGCAGCCCGAGCAGATCCGGCGGGATCTCCTGTGGCCCCTGTTCCATACGTCGAAGCGATTCTACGTACTCGTGGTTGTCCTGATCGCCTTCGGCATCCCCGGCGTCTTCGCCTACGCCTTTCAGATGTCCAGGGGCATGGGAGTGGCAGGAATCACCCGCCCGGTTTTTTGGGGCTTCTATATAACGAACTTCGTTTTCTGGATCGGCATCAGTCATGCGGGCACGCTGATTTCGGCCATCCTGCGCCTGGTCAATGCCGGCTGGAGGCGCCCCGTGACTCGTTGCGCCGAGGCGATTACGGTCTTCGCTTTGGCGATCGGCGCTCAGTACCCGATCATCCACTTGGGACGCTCCTGGTTGTTCTTCTGGCTGATGCCCTATCCGAGCGAACGAGGCATCTGGCCAAACTTTCGCTCTCCGCTCGTTTGGGACTTCTTTGCGATCAGCACGTACATCACGGGCAGCCTGACATTCCTTCTTCTGCCCATCATCCCGGATTGGGCCATGGTGCGGGATCGAGCGACAGGTTTGCGAAAGCGCATCTACACGTACCTGTCCCTGGGTTGGCGAGGGACTCCGCAGGAATGGCACCGGCTGGAGGTTGCGATGCGCGTCATGGCCGTGGTCATCCTTCCGGTAGCCGTTTCCGTGCACACGATTGTGTCCTGGGACTTCGCGATGGCACCCGTTCCCATGTGGCACTCCACCGTTTTCGGCCCGTACTTCGTTGCGGGAGCAATCTTCAGCGGGATCGCCGCCCTGATTATTGCCATGGCCTTGCTGCGCAAGGCGCTACATCTTGAACAGTATTTGAAACCATTTCACTTCGACAATCTCGGCAAGCTGCTGCTGGTGATGAGCCTTCTGTGGATCTACTTCATCTTTGCAGAACGGCTCACCGTCTGGTACGGCAATCAACCCTCGGAAATGGCTGCTTTCTGGGCCATGCAGCGAGGAAAATTCGCTTTGCTGTTCTGGACGATGGTCTTTTGCAACTTCCTGATTCCGTTCCCGATTCTCGCCATCAAGAAGCTGCGAACCATAACCGGAACCGTGATCGCTTCTTCGACCATCGTTGCCGGAATGTGGCTGGAGCGCTTCTTGATTGTCGTTCCTCCCCTCGAGCGCAAATACCTCCCCTTTGACTGGGGAACCTATCACCCATCTTGGGCCGAAATCACGATTACGGTCGGCACCTTAATGGGCATGATTCTCTTGTACGTTCTATTCGCAAAGTTCGTTCCGATGATCTCGATTTGGGAGTTGAAAGGCGGGCCACACAAGAAGCCAGCTGTGAATGAAGCGCAGGCTGCAGTAAGATCGGCGGCAATACCTTTGGACAACACTTTGCCCTCTACCAATAGTTGAGGACGGGTTCTATGAACGCTATATACGGACTTTTTCCCGATTCAAACTCCGCGCGACGAGCGGTCGCAGCTCTCCGTGCGGAGAGTTCTCGCCTTCGCATCAAGCCCAAGGCAATCGAAATTATTTCTTGCGAACCCCTCGAAGAGGAAGGTTTCGGCTGGGAGGAGCAGCGAAGCTTGATGCCCTACCTAGCGCCGCTGGGCGCGCTTCTCGGGGGTTCGGGAGGCTACGCGCTTGCTGCGTTTACCCAGCGCGTCTATCCTCTGCCAACGGGCGGCATGCCTATTGTAGCCATGTGGCCCACGGGGATCATCATGTATGAGCTGACGATGCTGGGCGCTATCCTTACCACGATCGTCGCGTTCCTCGTCAGTGTGCGGCTGCCGAGTTACAAGAAGCGCCTCTACGATCCGGAAGTGACAAACGGCATGATTCTGGTAGGTGTCGCCGATCCCGACCGTGATTGCAGTGGCGAGATCGGACAGCGTCTGCAGCAAGAGGGCGCAGCTCAGGTGAAGGAATTTTCAAGCGAATAGTCATAGGTAGGACCTGCCTTGTTTAGGGAGGAGCGGTTTTCGCCAAGTGCTTAACAGCCAGTCTCAATCGACGGGTTGCTCGGGCCATCTTAGGGGGTCTGCGTCACGCCTCCCAACACCAGGATCGAGCCCTCCAGTGCCCTCGGCGCTCGCGCAGGCTGTCGCTTGTCATGCGATGAGCGGCAGTGAGGGTTCAAGCGCTTCAGCTATCGGAGTGCAGCAAAGGAGAAGGAGGAGTATATGAGAATCCCACGCCAGATCTTAACCTGGGTAATCGCGGCTGCATCAGCCCTACTCCTCTTGATTGGAATCCTGGTATGGCGCGGACGAGGCGTCACTAACCAGTGGAATACGTTCTTGGTCGGCGACCCTCGCGCCGGCGCTCAAACCTTCCAGCAAAAGGGCTGCGGCCAGTGTCATGCCATTCTTGGCGTCGGGCCTAAGATAGGTCCCGATCTCGGTTTGCGTGGAGCTGCAGGCTCTAACATGAACGACCTCGCGACGCAGATGTGGAATCACGCGCCGCGGATGTGGGAACGAATCAAGAGCAGCGGAGTGCCCTATCCGCAGTTTAGCGCCGAAGATATGGCTAATCTGTTTGCCTACCTTTACGTTACTTGCTACGACGACGAATCGGGAAATGTGGCCCGCGGACAGACTCTGTTCAGTCAGAAGGGGTGCATCCGGTGCCACTCCATCGGTGGCGTGGGAGGTCATGTCGGGCCGGACCTGAGGGACATAGGCCCGGTAGCCACTCCAATCTTCTGGGCGGAGACCATGTGGAACCACGCTCCGGCGATGGAGAGCCACATGCGCACGCTCAACATGTCGTGGCCGCAATTCGAGGGAGAGCAGATGAATGATCTGCTCGCCTATGTGCGCCAAGCGCGTGGCGGCTCGGAGCTGGAGTCCGAACTGCTTCCCGCCAATCCGAATCGGGGCTGGGAGCTGTTCCGCAAGAAAGGGTGCATCGACTGCCACGCGATCAGCGGCTCCGGTGGGAAGGTGGGCCCCGATTTAGGCTCAGGCCGCCCGCTGCCTCGCAACCTGACGCAGATGGCAGGCCGAATGTGGAACCACTCCCCTCAGATGTGGGCTGCCATGAGGGCCAAAGGCATCGAGCGTCCCGCTTTCGCGGGACAAGAGATGGCGGACATCATCTCCTTCCTTTACAGCGTACGTTCCTCGGAGCTTGGAGGCTCACCTGTGATCGGGAAGGAGCTGTTCAACGAGCGAAAGTGCAGCCACTGTCACGGGCCGGACGCACGCGGGGGCGAGGTCGGCCCCAACTTGAGGACGGGGGACAGAGTTTTCACCCCGGTGAGCTTTGCGCTGGCCCTTTGGTCCCATGGCCCTACCATGTACACGAAGGCACAGCAAATGGGTCTAGGCTGGCCCACGCTGAGCGAGGGCGACCTAGGCCACCTGCTGGCGTTCTTGAACAGCTCCTCAACAACGGAAAATAAATGACGCATCCCGATTCCGGACACCGGCGCTGCGCGCCAGACGGCAACCGTGCGCGACGGAATGAGAGAGCGGTTTGTTGGGCGCACAGCGCTCATTGTTTCGCGCCACACGGATATCTGACCAGTTTGCGCTTTAGAAGCATAAGGTCAGACGAGAAGACTTCGACCGGGACCTCATGCGGCATTCGGCATATACGCCGAATCCGCGCCGACGTTGCACGATACTCCTTCTTGGCTCTTCCTTCGCGTTGATCTAATCCGTCCCTTGCAATCAATTGTCGCCGTTCGTATAATCCCGGACAACGTGATGTGGGAAACGTGAGCGCGTTGTCATTTTTTGTCAACGCGTTATCTTCGCAAACTATGTGCGGCAGTTTGTGAGATTTATCCTGTTCGAGTGTGACTTTTGTCACAGCTAGGGCTTGTTCGGATGCTTATAGTCCCGGCCAAGGCAAGCCATTTTAGTGCTTTCATTTAATAGATTTGAAAGCAAGTTTTGAAGAAGGGAGAACGGAATTGATGAAGCGACAGGGGACGTATTCACTTCTATTCACCAGTTTCTTCTTATTGGCGGCTTTGGTCTGGACGCTGGCATCAGCGCCAGCGGCGAAGGCCATCCCCGCATTTGCGCGAAAGTACCAAACTTCCTGCACCACCTGCCATAGTAACTTTCCCGAGTTGAACGATTTTGGCGAGGCATTCAAAAAGAACGGTTTTAAGTTCCCGAAGGACGATGAAGTATTCGTTAAAGAGCCTCCAGTAATGCTGGGTGCCAAAGCTCAGAAGGAGGTCTTCCCGAAGGCCGTCTATCCGGGTGAACTGCCTGGAAACCTACCGATTGCCTTCCGTTACGCGGGCTTTGCGCAGTACCGCAGCAAGGTGCCATACACTGCGGTGACGCCGGACGGAGCGCCAGCGTGGGCTCCCCGGACCGACCTTTTTGCTCCCGACGCGTTTACGGTCATTGCAGCCGGAAATTTCGGGCCGATGCTCTCGTTCTGGATCGACGACGACATTTCCGTTGGTGGATCAGGGGCGGACGGCGGCATAGGCGAAGGCTACATCAAAGCCAACGATATAGGCCACTACCTGCATCTCCCTAAGGACGCCTTAAACGTGAAGTTCGGGCAATTCGAGCTCGATCTTCCGTTTACGCAAGCGCGCTCGATGAATTTGAGTGATTACGACGTTTACGGCCAGATGGCTCTTGCATCGAATGGTGGCACAACCAACAACCCGTTCTTGCTCGGGGAGTCGCAGCGAGGAATTGAGTTCGGCGGTTACCCGAACGACGGCAACTTCTCATGGTCGGTGGCGTTCGTGAACGACAATAACGCCGACGGCCCAATGAATAATTTCAAAGATGTCTACGTGCGCGTTTCCCAGCGGTTCAATCTCGAACGGGACCCCGCCGTACGAAAAGAGGTTCAGGCTGCCGGGCCAACCGGGCCGCGCGATCACACTTCCGTACGGGTCGGTGCTTTCGGTCTTTACGGGCGCAATGCTCAGTTTGTCGGGGACTTGATTCCTGCACTTAAAGAGCCGTTCTACCGAGTCGGAGGCGATCTCCGCTTCAAGTATCGCAACCTGGAGCTATGGGGACTCGGAATGTTCGGTCATGACGCCAACCATTTTATCGAGGAAGGAATCGTGCGCGCACGCCCTGTGACGTACACGGGAGGATTCGGCGAAACCGAATACTGGTTCTATCCGTGGCTCATTGGCACCATGCGCTACGATTTCGTGAACTCGCCTGCCGATTACGGGGCTGGACTCTCCCGCTACACCACGCGGAACCGGTTTAGCCCGGGAGTCCAGATGCTGGTGCGGGCCAACATCAAGGTCGGTTTCGAATACCAGCGGGCGTTCGAGCAGCCGTACTTCAATCCGGTCTGCGACTGCACTCGATTCTTCCGTGCCAACGGCTTTGTGGCCGGAACCGATTTTGTCTTCTAGGCCGCGTTGTGGTTGCGCGGTCCGAATGGGTCACCAATATTGGGAGAGGAGAGTTAGGAATGAGCTTTCTTAAGCGGGCAGTATGGGTGTCAGCCATTTTTCTCGGCACACTGTCTCTTGCCAGCCATGCATCGGCCGGCGATGTAAAAGGAAAGGTCTCCGTGCAAGGAATACGTTCAGCGGAGAATATCGCCGTGTATGTCGACGCGATCGCCGGTAAAGAATTCCCCCCGCCGGCGAAGCACGAGGTTATGGACCAGAAGGGACTGAAGTTCGTGCCTCACGTGATGGTCGTTCTCAAGGGAACCACGGTCGAGTTCCTGAATAGCGATCCCGTCGGCCATAACGTGTATTGGCCATCCATTAATCGTAACAGGAGGCTGACGCACAACATGGGGACTTGGCCGAAGGGCCAGGAGAAGCCGTTCCAATTCAACGATGTGGGCGTTGTACCTCTCCTCTGCAATGTCCATCCTGAAATGTCCGGTTACATTATCGTCGTTCCTACGCCATACTTTGCCGTTACGGACAAGGCAGGTGCGTTCGAAATCAAGAACGTGCCACCGGGTACGTACACGCTGAAGACTTGGAGTGAGGACGGCAAACCTACGACGCAGTCGGTGACTGTCGGAGCTGGCACGGCGACCGTCGACCTCGTCGTGAAAAAATAAGTCCCAATCGAGGCAGAGGGAGCTGCGCACGTGGTGGAAGCTCGCACGAAGCTCGTGGACTTGGACTGGCTGGAATCGAATTTCCCTTGCATGAAAGCCTGTCCGGTCCACACGCAAGCCGGAAGGTACGTCTCTTTGATTGCCGAAGGGCGATACGAGGAGGCGTACCGCTACGCGCGCACTCCCAATCCTTTTGCATCGATCTGCGGCCGTGTCTGTGGCCATCCATGTGAAACCGACTGTCGGCGAGGCAAATTCGATTCCGCCATATCGATTCGCGCACTCAAACGGTTTCTGACTGAGCGATACGGTCCGGAATCGCGACACCCGATCGAAATGTTTCCGGAAAAGCCAGCGGTCCGGCATCCGGAGAAGGTGGCGATCATCGGCTCTGGGCCAGCCGGACTTTCCGCAGCGCACGACTTGGCGCTGCTCGGGTATCAGGTCACGATTTTTGAGGCGGCGCCGACCCCGGGAGGGATGCTGCATCTCGGTATTCCTGAATATCGCCTTCCGCGTGACGTCTTGCAGGCGCAGGTCCGTGAAATTCTCGACCTCGGCCCCGAGTTGCGATTGAACAAGCGCCTCGGGAAGGATTTCACCCTGGCCGATTTGCGAAAGCAGGGCTACAAAGCCATCCTTCTGGCGTTCGGTTTACATCGCAGCCGGGATCTCAACATTCCCGGCAACGATCTCGACGGTGTGGTCAAGGGAATCGACTTCCTGTTGAACGTCAACCTGGGCTACCGCTTCTCGATCGGCAAGAAGGTGATTGTGATCGGCGGCGGCAACGTCGCGATCGACGTCGCGCGTTCGGCCCTACGCCAGCAGCAGAAGCTAACGCTGGAAACACTGAGCAGTTCCCTCCTGCCCGACAGCCTAAGCGAGAGCGAGATGAGCGTGGCGATGAAGGAACTGATGGACGTGTCCCGCGCCGCTTTGCGCATGGGTGCGCGCGAAGTACAACTCGTCTGCCTCGAATCCAGGGAAGAAATGCCGGCGTTCAAAGAAGAGATCGAAGAGGGCATGGAGGAAGGGCTCAAGATTCATCCTTCGCTGGGGCCCAAGCGGTTTATGGGTGCGAACGGGAAGTTGACCGGACTCGAGACCATCCGTTGCACCTCTGTCTTCGACGCAAACCACCACTTCAATCCAGTCTTCGAAGAGGGCTCCGAATCGGTTATAGGCTGTGACACGGCCATCCTCGCCATCGGCCAGGCGTCCGACCTTTCTTTCCTAAAGCCCGAAGACGGAGTCGAAACAACTCGCCAGGGCACGATCAAGATCGATCCGGAAACGCTCATGAGCACGTCGCCCGGTATTTTTGCCGCGGGGGACATCGCCTTCGGGCCGCGGTTGATCATTAGCGCAGTCGCCGACGGCAAACGGGCCGCCGAAGGAATCGACCGCTACTTGCGCGGTCCCGATTGGAAGCCCAAGCCGAAGCACGTGCTGATCACAGTGCTCGATCACCACGAGATGGCCGGACACTTCGACGAATACTCCCGACTTCCCGTTCCGATAATTCCGATCGACCGCAGGACCGGAGTGGTAGAAGTCGAGAGCGGCTATACGGAAGAACAGGCCCGCGCCGAGGCCTCGCGGTGCCTGCGATGCTGGATCAACACGATCTTCGACGGCAACGAAGCGGAAGGAACGGAATGTATTCTCTGCGGAGGCTGCGTGGATGTATGTCCCGAAAACTGCCTGCGCCTCGTGCCGCTAAACCAGTTCATTTTCTCCGAGGAAACGAAGGCCGTCTTGAGCGAGGAGGACTCGAATTACTCGTGGGCGCTGCAACATCTCGAGGCTGGAAATCTCGGTGCAATCGAAGGCTCCGTCATGGTGAAGGACGAGACCATCTGCATCCGTTGTGGCCTCTGCGCAGAGCGCTGCCCCGCACATACGATCACAATGGAAGCGTATGAGGTCTTTGACCATGAGCCGAACCTGATCCCAATCGAGGAGATTGTCGTACAGAAATGAGCGAATCCGATAAACCCAAGAATGATCCCCAAAAACCTTCAGAACAAAGCGTAGACGTCAACCGGCGTGACTTTCTGAACGAAATCGCATTCAGCGCGCTGGGAATCGCGGGGGCCGGCTCGGCAGTCGTTGGTTACCGGTATTTATCTCCAAATGTCCTTTTTGAGCCGCCGACCAAATTCCGCGCAGGAAACCCCGATCTGTACCCCATCAATACGGTTACAAATCTACCGGACCAACAAGTCTATATCGTGCGGACACCAGACGGTTTTTATGCTCTTTCATCGATCTGTACCCATCTCGGATGCATCACGCAGTGGAAACCCGAAGATGGTTTGATCGAGTGTCCTTGCCATGGAAGTAAGTTTCAGCCCAGCGGAGTCAAGGTGGCGGGGCCAGCTCCGCGCCCCTTGCCGCATTACGAGATTACGCTGACGGTCGACGGCGAACTGCAGGTGAACAAGTTGGAGGTTGTTGATCCAAGCAAGGTTCTAAAGGTATAGGCGATGGCCACTACTACGTTACATGATGCGCTCGACCGGCTGAGGGCTACGCGCGTTTGGAAGTCCGTATTCCGACGCGGTCCGGCACTGACGAATCGTACGCGCAGTCTAGCGATCTTCGGCAATATCTTCCTGCACTTTGTGCCCGCCAAAGTGCGGGAAAAATCACTGCGCGTCCGCGCCACCTACTACTTGGGTTCCATTGCGTTTCTTCTCTTCGGAATCCTGACCCTCACCGGAATCCTTCTGATGTTCTACTACCACCCGGCGGTGCCGCAGGCATACAACGACATGAAAGACCTGCGCTTTGTGGTTTCGAGCGGGATCCTCCTGCGGAACCTGCACCGTCTGGCGGCGCACCTCATGGTAATCATCGTGTTCGCCCACATGTTTCACGTTTTCTACCGTGGAGGCTACAAACCGCCTCATGAGTTCAATTGGGTGGTGGGCGTGATATTACTGCTGCTCACCCTTTTTCTCAGCTACACCGGGTATCTGCTGCCGTGGGACCAGTTGGCTTTCTGGGCCATAACGGTGGGAACGAACATCATCAAATCCATGCCATTCCTGGGCGACAAGGTCCGCTTCCTCCTGCTAGGAGGGCATATCGTCGGACCAAACGCTCTATTGCGTTTCTATGTCTTGCACTGCGTGGTCCTTCCCCTGATTGCGATTTTGCTCGTTGCGGTTCATTTCTGGCGCGTGCAGAAAGACGGAGGGTTGACGGTAAGAGAGGACAATGGACCCAAAGAAGAGTAGCCACGAGGCCGGTTTCGGTTCCGATGCGTTAAAGAATCCCCAGCGCATCGTGTTCATTACGCGTAAGACGTCCGCCAAAGTGAAGGGCGAAGTTCCGCGCCAGGTGATGAGCTACCCTCACCTCCTGCTGCGCGAAGCCGTCGCATTGCAGGTCTTGGTCATCGGCCTCGTATTGGTTTCACTTGCGTGGGACGCTCCGCTCGAGCAACTTGCTAACCCCCTCCTGACGCCAAATCCAGCGAAGGCGCCATGGTATTTCCTGGGCTTGCAGGAATTGCTGCATTATTTTCCGCCATTAGTTGCCGGAATAATCATTCCCACACTGGTTGTCATTGCGCTCGTAGTGATTCCCTACTTCCCGGTCAACGTAAAAGGCGAGCCGATTTGGGCGAAGGATCGGCATGGGCGCCTCGTTGCTTTCATTGTTTCGTTGGCCGCACTGATCGCATTTATTGGCGTATTCGCAGTCAAGGAGGCCACGACGACCAGTCTGGTGGACCTGGTGGAGGCAACCTCCTGGCCGCTGCTTGTGCCATCGCTGCTGGTTGCGGCACTGATGCTCTATGCGTATTACGTCCCCGCAGGGAGGCGACGCTGGTCCGATTACCTCTCCAACCGTCCGCTGTCCTGGTGGATCATGACTTGGTTTATCGTTGTGTCGATCACGCTCACCGTGATGGGGACCTTCTTCCGTGGCCCCGGCTGGTCCTTCGTCTTGCCGTGGAGAACCCATGCCCACTAAGGAGATGGGAAAGATCTCAAACCGCATGCGATGGGCATTTACGATCAGCAGCGTCGCATTCTTGATCGTATTGGCCATTTCACCCATCAAGGACATGAACCGCGAGTGGAAGCGGTATGAACGCGCGTATGAGCGGTACGCACGCACCCGCCCCGACACAAAGCGCCTGCTTGCGGATTTCGAGCCAACAATCAACCAGATCTGGATTCCCGATATGGGTGTGGTGGATCGTTGCACAACCTGCCACCAAGGGATCAGCCAGCTCAGCCTCGCTGCTGCGTCCGTGCCACAGCCGTTCCGTAGCCATCCGGCGGTTCCGCACAACATTCTTACGTGGGGCTGCGTAGTTTGCCACCGCGGACAAGGCCCGGCCACGGAGGTGGCAGAAGCACACGAGACGACTTTGGCGTGGGAGCAGCCGATGCTGCCGGACCATTTCATCCAGGGTGCCTGCGGAGGATGCCACCGCGACAGCCTCCCCGAAACGCCTCAATTGAACCGCGGGCGCGAATTGATCACGCGGTTTAATTGCACGGGCTGCCACGAGCTGCAGGACATCGATCGGCCCGTCATGCTGGCCCCTGATCTCACAAACGTGGGGACCAAGGTAAGCCGCCAATGGATTTACAAGTGGCTGAAAGACCCGCGGACCGTCACCGACGCCGACGGCAACGTCACCGTGGACGGTATCGCGCAAAATCCGCGCATGCCGAAGTTCCGACTAACCGAGAAAGAGTTGCGAGCTCTTTCGGCATTCTTGAGCACCCAGCGGGAGAAGCCGATCACACCATACAAAATCGACCCGCGAGTAGTCGCGGCCTGGTCAAAGAGGCCTGACCTGACCGACCAGGGCGAGCTGCGTTTTCGCGAAATGTTTTGTTCGACGTGCCACGCACTTGCGGTTACGCGTGCAGGAGAAACGCAGCTCATCGGCGGCGACATCGGTCCGGAGCTGACGAAAGTCGGCAGCAAGGTAAAGCCCGAATGGCTGATCGCATGGCTGCGAGATCCGCAGTCCTACCTGCCACACAGCAAGATGCCGCGATACAACTGGACGGACCAGGACCTGTATCAGATCACGCAATACGTCGAGACCAAACTGACCGATCCCGATCTGCTGAGCGATGTCCCTCAATTGGGCGCGCCAACGGACGACGAGGTGAAACTCGGGCGGCGGCTGTTTACTGAAAAGGGCTGCGCGAGCTGCCACCTCATCAAAGGGACCGGCTTGCAAAAGGATTTTGGTCCGGATCTCTCCGCACTCGGCGCCAAGAATGTTTCTCAGCTTTCCTTCGGCGAGTCGACGATCCCGAGGAACTTGATCTCTTACATCGAAGCGAAGATAACGAATCCGCTTTCCGTGAATCCGGCGGCGCGCATGCCCCAATTCAGCCTTTCGCCGGCCGATCTGGACGCGGTAACCACGGCGTTGCTCAGCATGACCGGAACTCCCGCGACCAGCGGAATGCAGAAATTGATCGTCCCGCGGCCGAAGGCGGAATTTCAACCCGCCGGCGAATTCGGGAAGCTGTACGAGCGCTACAAGTGCTACGACTGCCACTCGTTCAACGGCTACGGTGGCACGCTTGCACCGGATCTCTCGTACGAAGGTAGCCGGGCACAACGCGAATGGCTGATCCGATTTTTGAAGAGCCCACAAACACTGCGGCCGACACTGACTTTCCGGATGCCGCGATTCAATATGTCCGATCGCGATGCGACAGTTATCGCCGATTACGTCGAGACGGTACTGCAGAGCCCCGACGTGGATTCGGCCGCAATCGACACAAAGGAGTTCACGCCGCAGATGGCTACGCTCGGCAAACAACTCTTCGAAGTGAAGTATCAGTGCCAGGCATGTCACACGATTGGTGCGAGCGGAGGCTATGTCGGGCCGAGTTTGAACAATGTAGGCAATTGGCTCAAGCCCGCATGGATGGAGGCTTGGCTTCGGAACCCACAGGCGCTGCTCCCAGCAACGATCGAGCCGCACCGTGCTTTCACCGACAAGGAAATTACGGCACTCACCTCATATCTGCTGACGCTGAAGCAAAGCACGCCAGCAGCAAGTGCCGGAGTTGCGCCGGGAGGACAGCAATGAAGCGGGCTGCCTCCCTTTGGATTTTGGCTGTCTTGTTGGGGCTGGTCGGATGCGGCAAGAAGCAGGCAGCAATCAAGCCAAATCCGTTGCTGAATGCGTACGATTCGGAACCGGACTGGAATGATCCCCAAAAGTTGATTCCGCTGGACTATCAACAGGCACAAGGGAAGCGTGTGTTCTATCAACAGTGCGTGTGGTGCCACGCCGACTTGACTCCCTCCGGACCTTCCAATCGCTACAACGTCACTCCCACCCCCCCGCTCATGAACGACGGGAACGTGCTGAACGGTGAAAGCGACGATTATCTTCAGAACATCATTACGTTGGGTGGAAGTGCGATGGGAAAATCCGCTATGATGCCCCCTTACAGCAAAATGCTGACGCAGGACGAAATCCGCGCGGTAATCGCTTTTGCGCGTGCGATTGCGGTGCCGCCGTACAAGGCTCCGGCGCGACCGGGCCCGAAATATTCAGAGAAGTAAGGTGCCATGAGTCCCAGCAGGCGAGCCTTCCCGATCCTATGCGCATGCCTGGCCGCGATGGTTCTATTTCTCGCTGCGAGACCTGCTTTGTGTCAGGTTAGCCCTGCCGAGATTCTAAATCCGAAACTGAAGGCGGCCGAGCAGAAGTATCTGCCGCAACTGAAATCGCTGCGGCAGGCCATTATCGAGACGAAATTCCCACTGCCCTTCACGCTAGCCCGTTATGCCAACGCGGATCCCAGCGACGCGAGCGCATGGGATTCGCGCGGCCTGGAGTTCGTTTATTTCCGCGGCCGAATGCTCTTGAAAATCACCGGAATCTACAGGGCCGCTTTCAATGGCGACAAACTCACCGAAAACGAGCGTGCGGCGCGGACGTTCCAAGAAATAGTTGTCCCCATTCTGCGGCTTGTGGCTCAGCAGATTCCGGCCGACGTAGATTGCAACGCTATCGGGTTTGAGATTGCTTATCACACGCGCACACCGAACAAGAATTACGACTACGAAGGAAGAGAGATCCTCGTTGCCGTATTTCACCGGGACGACGCGTTCGCCTACCTCCGGGCGACGGGAAACGATCAACGCCAGGAGATCCTGAACCGATCGCTAATTTTCGTGGACGGCAGGGATTTCGGGCTAGCGCTGGGCCAAAGTACCCCGTTCAACGTGGAGGCCCTCGAGCGCTCGAATCCTGACGAGACTATCCCGCCACCACCCTCGTCTGCGGCCGCCCCCATGGCGACCGCACGCGTGTCCGTCGCGAATCCTGGTCTGTCGCCCACTGCTTCGACGACAACCCTGCATGCCGCGCCCGGTGGGATGCCCGCAAACGAGCCATCGGAATCGATTGCTGCTCCTCCCAGCGCTCCGGCAGCTGCCGCCCCGGCCGAGCCGAAGCCCGCTCCTACACAGGCCGATGTGGATCGGCTGCAGAAGCAGTTCCAGCCGCAACTGGATGCGTTTGCGAAGAGCGGCGGGGCAAAGTTTCACTTCGTCGATTACGCGCCTCCCTCATTCGCCGTCTATCACAACGAGATCGTTCTGCAGCTTACGATGCGGAATCCGCAGGCGTTTGAGGCGGGCAAGAGTTCGATATACAAACGTGCGGCGCAGAGCTTTGATCTATTCCTGGCGCCACAATTGAAGGCCCTGTTGCAGGGATTGCCGGCCGACGTTGGTTACGACGCGCTGGATGTCTCCGTCTTGAACGAAATCGGTCCAGGCAAGGGCTCCTCGGAGGCCGTCGAATTCATTTGCCCCTCGAAATCGCTGCAAGCGTTCGCCAACGACGAAGCCACGACGCAGCAACTGATTGACCAGAGCATCGTTCTCGTGAATGGCGTGCGAATCGCCCTCAATCTGCAACTCGTTGAATAAGCCCTAGCACGGCACGGCCTTGCGCAGACGTGCTGATCGTCATGCGGCCCGAAAACTACACGAAAATAGAAGTCGACTGGGACCCTTGTAAACCACCCACGAGCCGGAGCATCACAAACTCCACCCGGGACAGCTAGCGCCTATCGGTCTTGCCGTCGTTCCGAACCCCAGAATCCCGCGGCCAGCTGTACACCTATTGGACTTTCGGACAGGGGGCGTTTTCGGAAACACCGCGGTACGATCTACCTCGGGGCAGATTGAAACCAGACTAAGATGGGAGGCTCAGGCGGAGCTACTGAGCGTCCGCCGGGCGCTGCTTTGGGCCGTTTTCGGGGGGAAGGGACCATTCCATGCTGTCATTGTTCCCGCGTCGACTTTCGGACGACTTAGTGGAGTCCCGTCCCACGACGCTCGAATTAGGCCAGGAGACGGAAAAGTCGGATGAACAAGCCAAGTCCACCGAGGCCGGGGTCGCCGGAGTAATCCGCGTGAACTCGGACGGCGGCTTAATCCCAGCTGCCGAATTGCCTTCTGCAGCCGAAACGCTCGCTGAAATTTTCGCTCCGGAGCCGATGCGGATGGAGCCCCAGCGTGCCACGTCTGGCCGACGCCCCAGGTTGCGCTTCCTGTGGCCGCGCTCCGAACGGTCAAAGCGCACCCCGTCGGGCGCCACGGAAACATCCTCGGAATCCACCGTTGAGCGGGCAAATGAAACATCGCTCGGTCCCGCGGCTGACGCGCAGGTCCTGGCTTCGGAAGAAGCTGCGACCGAATCTCTAACTGATCCGAAAAATCCTTTGGAAGCTGCGGCTGGAATCCCGGTGACCGCTCCGACTGACCGTCTGCAAGATTCCCAACCGGTTCCCATCGAAACGGCCGATCTCGAGGCTCCGGCTCCGATCGCCCACAATTCGGAGCCAGAGAATCCCCCTCTCGCGGAGAGGCCGATCGAACTAACTCCCGCCGAAACCGCGGAACGCAGCGGCGGCGAAGTGGAATCAGGGCCGTCGGAATTACCGTCAAGCGCCGATTCTTTCGTCCTGACGCGAGTGCTGCCGCAGGATGCCGCGGGAAAACCGACCATTACCACCGAGGACTCGACTACAGATCCAACGCCAACCGGCCTGCCCGCCGTTGCCGCGGAAAATGTGGCATCGCCCGCACCGGAAGTACAGACGGCGGCTGTGACCATGCCAGAGCTCGCGGAACCTCCCACTGCTGCACCATCCGCGCCAGCTAGCGACTGGGCACTTGAGGAAAAACTGGCGCTGCACCGTGAATGGCTTGAATCACAAGGCGTGTCAGGCAAGAAGGCTGATCTTGCCGGCGCGGACCGTGGATGACGATGATCTGGTTGCTGAGCATTTTGCCGGCGCGGACGTCGAGGGCCACGAACTGATTGGCGTGCACCTGCGGCACGCGGATCTGCATGATGCGAATCTGCGCGCCTCCGATCTACTACTGGCAGATCTGCGCGATGCGTGCCTAGTGCGGGCCGATCTCGAGGATGCGTGCTTGGTCGGGACGAACTTCGAGGGTGCGAACCTCGAAGGCGCTACGCTCGAAACGGCCATGGGGCTTGTCCCCAGGCAGGTCGCGGGAGCCAATCTGCGCGACGCGCTACTGCCGCCGCACATCATGGAATTCGAGGCGGCCGCGAGGTTCGAGCGGTCGTCGCGATCCGCTTTCCGGTATTTCGCAACTCTAGCAGGGACGAGCCTCCTATCCTGGCTCGCTATCTGGACGACGAAAGAAGTTCAGCTGCT
>OBLQ010000297.1_pt1 | contig 18621 bp, 16 predicted proteins | sample 1519881 | NCBI WGS metagenome assembly OBLQ01 (sample SAMN01911456, study PRJEB22533) | soil metagenome | biome: Soil | place: Malaysia | collected 2012-04-30 | depth DG_metagenome m | reverse complement strand
CGTGGCCTTGGTCGCGCTGGGATGGCGGATCATGCCCGTGCTGGTGACGCTGCATATTCTGGTTTGCTTTGTGTTGGTGATCGTCATCATGCTGCAGAGCGGGAGCGCGGCGGATCTCGCGGGCGCGTTCGGCGGCGCGGGCAGCCAGACGGCGTTCGGCCCGCGGGGCGCGGCAACGTTTCTCTCCCGCGCGACTACGTGGTGCGCCATCGTGTTCATGATGACCTCGCTCGTGCTTTCGGTGAAGCGCGCCCCGACGGAAATAAGCACCGGGTCGGTTCTCGAGCAGACGCAGCAGCCGGTCTCGGCCCCTGCGAAATCTGCACCGGCGGCGCCTGCGCAAGCTCCAGCGCAGCCCTCTCAGCAGACGCCTGCCCCGGCCCCCAGCCAGCAGGCGCCCGCGCAGAACCCGCCTGCAAACAAGTAGCGGCTTCTGCTACAATCTTTTCGTTCAACTCTCCCTTGCGGTCGTGGCGGAACTGGCAGACGCACCAGCTTGAGGGGCTGGCGGTAGCAATACCGTGGTGGTTCGAATCCACTCGACCGCACCAACATTTCCGAGGAGGAAATGTTGTCCCGAGTGAGCAACGCGAGCCGAGGGACAGGCATTTAGGATGCTGAAGCTTCCTGAATTACCTTCTGGCTGGTGCTGCTATCTCCTGCTCTGCTCCGACGATTCCTTCTATTGCGGCATCACATCCAACCTCGCGCATCGCATTCGCGATCACTCCTCCGGCAAGGGGTCGGGTTACACGAAGGGCGCTAATCCAGTTGCACTAGTGTGGTACGAACCGCATGACAGCCGGCTGCGCGCGGCGAAGCGTGAGAGTCAGATCAAGCGTTGGAGTCGCGAGAAGAAGCGACGTTTGGCGAATGGCGGTTCTGCATTCGAGGGATTAGGAAGGTGCGTGCTGGTTTCCCTCGGCTAGCGCTCGGGACAAGCTCATCCATTCGACCGCACCAAGATTTCCGGCCAACATTTGCTAAGAGGCAGATGCGTTTGAATGAACGAACGTAGCTGCACATATTTCCGCGTTGCCGCTACAAAATTCCTCCCCGCTTATATATCATCCCTGTCGTAAACCGATCATGACGCGAACGGGAAAGCGCGACTGCGGCTCTGTGGCGCCGGCACTTCTACTGGCTCTGCTGCTCGTAACACTGGTGGGCACGACGGTCTTTCTGTTTGCGGCCCATCTCTTTCCGGCGCCGCCTCCCATCACTGCCGACGGTGTCCGAGTCGACCGCCTGTATGATTGGACGCTATACGTGATGGGCGCAGCGTTCATTCTTGCGCAACTGGGTCTTGCATACGCCGTCTGGCGGTATCGAGATCGCGGTCAGCGAGCGCACTTCACTCGTGGCAACGTTGCTGCGGACATTCTCTGGACCTGCCTTATCGGTTTTGCGTTTCTGGCCTTGGCAGTTTCAGGAAGCAAGACGTGGGCGGCGGCGCGATTCACCCCGGCTGCGGCCGATGCGATTCAGGTGGAGGTCACCGGCAGCCAGTTTGTCTTCAATTTCCGCTATCCCGGGCCGGACGGCAAATTCGGCCGCCTTGATCCCGCTCTGATCAGTGCCGCAACGGGCAATCCCCTGGGCCTCGATCCGAACGATCCTGCGGGAAGGGATGATATCGTTGTGCCCACGCTGACTGTGCCGGTGAATCGCCCCGTCGAACTTCTGCTTCGCTCGCAAGACGTAGTTCACAATTTTTTCGTCCGCGAATTGCGGCTTCAGCAGGATGCCGTGCCCGGCATGGCGATTCCGATGCACTTTACGGCGGACCGCACCGGTCAGTACGAAATCGTCTGCACGCAGTTGTGCGGGCTGGGCCATTATAAAATGCGCAGTCTTCTGAACGTCGTCTCCGCATCCAATTATTGGAATTTCCTCAATCAACACGCGGCTGGCCGGTGAGCGAGATCCTCATGCCAGGACGCCGCCAGTGAATGCGCCAATACAGTCCGCCCCCGCGCGCATGGAAGTGCCCAGGGGCTACGTCGGTCGGTTCGTTTTCAGCACGAATCACAAGGTGATCGGCGTTCAGTATCTCTTTCTCTCGCTTGCGGCTGTGACGGTCGGAATCGTTCTTTCGCTGCTGATGCGATTTCACCTCGTTTGGCCGCAGGCGCATCTGCCGTTTGTGGGCGGCGGCATCGTGACGCCCGAGCAGTATCTCTCGTTCGTCACCATGCATGGCACGATCATGGTTTTCTTCGTGTTGACAATCGCTCCGCAAGCAGCGTTCGGCAACTATTTCTTGCCGCTTCAAATTGGCGCTCCAGGAATGGCTTTTCCTCGGCTCAACATGCTCTCGTTCTGGCTGACCTTTGCGGCGTTCGCCTGCATGCTTGCTGCATTCGCGGTTCCCGGCGGCGGACCGATTAGCGGCTGGACAGCCTATCCCCCGCTCAGTGCCCTCGGAGACATTACTGGCCCCGGCGAGGGAATCGGCCAGACGATGTGGATCGTCAGCATTTCCCTTTTCTGCCTCGCGTCGCTCCTGGGCGCGCTCAATTTCATCGCCACTACGGTCGACATGCGCGCGCCGGGGATGTCGCTGCTGCGCATGCCTCTGACGGTCTGGGCGTGGTTCGTCACTTCGATCCTCAGCCTGCTCGCGTTCGGCGTCCTGCTCGCCGGGGGCATCCTGCTGCTGCTCGACCGCTCCGCCGCCACGAGCTTCTTTCTTCCCGCGGGGCTTGTCGTGAACGGCCAGATGCAAACCCATAGCGGAGGTTCGCCGCTGCTTTGGCAGCATCTGTTCTGGTTTTTCGGACATCCCGAGGTCTACATCGCCATTTTGCCGGGCATGGGATTGATCTCACACGTGCTCGCGAATTTTTCGCGCAAGCCGGTGTTCGGATATCGAGCCATTGCTTTCTCGCTCTGCGCGATCGGTTTCCTGGGCCTTCTCGTCTGGGGCCATCACATGTTCGTGAGCGGCATGAACCCGTACTCGGGCTTGGCGTTCTCGGCGGTAACGATGTCGATTGGCGTGCCCTCGGCGGTGGAGACATTCAACTGGCTCGCGACGCTCTGGCGAGGGAAGATCCAATTGCATTCGCCGATGCTTTTCGCGCTGGGCTTCGTCTCGTTTTTCGTCACCGGAGGGCTATCCGGCATGTTTCTTGCGCAGCCCGCACTGGACACGGTATTGCACGGAACCTACTACGTGGTCGCGCATTTTCATATCGTGATGGGCCTGGCTGCGGTGTTCGGGATCTTCGCTGCCACGTATTACTGGTTTCCGAAGATGTTCGGACGGATGATGGATGAGAGACTCGCCAAGCTGCATTTCTGGGTTACGTTTGCCGGAGCCTATTGCATCTTCATGCCGCTGCACTTTGTGGGCATTGCCGGCGGAATTCGTCGCTATGCGGATTGGACCGGAGCAAACTACCTCGCCGCGCTGCAGCCCTTGCAACAATTCGTCACAATCGCGGCGTTTGTAACCGCGGCCGCACAGCTTCTCTTCTTCTACAATTTCTTTCGAAGCTTAAAAACGGGCGCGAAGGCAAGCGTCAATCCCTGGAATGCGACGACCCTTGAATGGACCACGCCGTCGCCGCCCCCTGTCGATAATTTCGGCGGCCGGTATCCGAACGTATATCGCGGGCCATACGAATACAGCGTTCCCGGCGCGCGGCTGGATTTCATCGCGCAAGATCTCGCGCCGGAAGAGGCGCAGGCCTTGTCGGGCGGCGCCGGGGAGACGGGCGGTTCTTTGAACGCGGAGCGAGTCCCGCAGCGGGCCTACGTCACCGGGATGGTCATGGCCCTGGGCGGCATTTTGATGTTCTTTGCTGCACTTGCGAGCGCCTACATCGTGCGCAAGGAGCTCCCGAATAGCGGCTGGCTGCCGCTGCAAGGTGTGCGCTCGATGTGGCATATTCTCTGGCTCAGCACGTTGATTCTGCTCGGCAGCAGCGTTACGCTGGCGCGAGCGCGCAACCGCTTCTTCGCGGGATTCCGCCGATGGTGGACAGCCACCGCAGTCCTTGGCATAGCTTTTCTCGCAGGGCTGTGGCTTGCGTGGCGGCAGCTGTCCGCTGCGGGAGTGCATCTTGCGTCGAATCCCGGCAGCAGCTTCTTCTACGTGTTCACGGCCGCAATGGGCTTGCACTTGTTGGGAGGCATTGCGGCGCTGCTCGCGGTGGCGTTTCGAGTGACGCACCGCATGACGCGCGCCACCGCGATCGAAGTCGTTGGGACGTACTGGCATTTCATGGCCGGAATTTGGATGGCGTTGTTCTTGTTCTTGCTGATGGGGAACCGCGCGTGAGCCCGACAAATCAAGGGGCGCAAAATCGCAGCCTGCGAGCTTACAAACGTAGGCTGGCCGTTCGTTCGGCAGCGGCGCTGTGGGCTTGGGCGGCCCTGCTCGCGATGCTGGCGCCGCGCGCCGCGGCGCAGGGCTGCGCGATGTGTTACCAGAACGCCGCGTCCTCCGGCGCGCAGGGCCAGGCGGCGCTTCGGCACGGTATCTTGATTCTGCTCATTCCTGCGCTGGGCCTGTTCACGGGCATATTCGGCCTGATCTACCGCCGCCGCAACATGACCCGCTGACCTGCAATTGAATCTTGAAGGTGCGCGCAGACCGGGAGCCCCGATGCGCCGGAGCTCCCGACTCCGGTGGATGTTTCTACCCGCCGTGCTTGCTGTGGAGCCCGGTGCAGATGGTGACGGCAGTGTTGGGGTTGATGGCGCTCTCGTCGTACTCGATGTGCTGGATTTTTCCTTCCTTGTCGACAACGAAGGTCGTGCGCCGCGCCCACTCGTAGTCGTCGCCGCCCATCGGATACTTCCTGAGAATCCCGTATGCAGTGAGAACCTTTCGATTCATGTCGCTGAGCAGTGGAAACGTGACACCGATTTGCTTGGCAAAGGCGGCGTTCGCGGGGGGGCTGTCTACGCTGATGCCGAAAACCACCGAGTCGCTTGCTTCGATCTTGGCCAGATCAGACTGATAGGCCTTGAGTTCATTGGTTCAACCCGGCGTGAAGGCGAGAACGTAGAAGGCGAGGATGACGTTCTTCTTGCCCCGGAAATCCTTCAGCGTCACCGATTTTTGCTGGTTGCTGGGCAGGGTAAAATCCGGCGCAGCGTCTCCTACCTTCAGGCTCGTTTGGGCGATGGCTTCCTGTTGCGCCGCGGCGGGGAATTGTCCTGCTAGCAGCAGAACGAGGAGGCCGGTCAGTGCCGTGAGCATTCGCTTCATGCACAAGCTCCTTGGAAGGATTGGAATTGCTGACTCATTATAGGCATACGCCCGCGAGGGATGCCAGAACTACCTGCTGTTCGGCTTTCATGACGCCGTCGCCTATTGCGAATTCGGTGCTTGTGACTCAGATCGAGGTTTCGGCACAACAGTCCTACGATGGAATCGCAGCGATCCACGATCCAAGCGAGGGAGACGTTCATGTCATCGGTCGGTCGATTGCTCCGGGCGCACGGGCTCGGAACCCGCTCTACACGTGCTCGAGCTGCGTCAGCCGGAAGGGATCACCGATCTTCTCGTGCAGCTCGCGCCAGATTCTTTCGGGCTGCGCGAGAAACACCTCGACGACGCGGGGGTCGAATTGTGTGCCGGAATATCGCTGGATCTCTTCGCGGGCGGCCGAAATAGGCGCCGCCTTGCGGTAGGGGCGGTCGGAAATCATGGCGTCGAGCGTGTCCGCGATGGCGAAAATGCGCGCTCCAAGCGGGATCTGTTCGCCCTTCAATCCTCTCGGGTAGCCCGTGCCGTCGTAGAACTCCTGGTGCGAGAGGACGATCTCGGCCACCTCCTTCAAAAACGGAATGCGTTCGAGCACGGCGTAGCCGATCTCGCAGTGACGGCGCATGATTTCGCGCTCGCTGGGAGTCAACGGTCCCGGCTTGCGAAGGATGTGGTCAGGGATTCCCATTTTGCCGATGTCGTGGAGAAACGCGCCGCGGGCGATGTGGCGCAGCAGCGGCTTGTCCACTTTCATTGCCTTCGCGATCGTGACCGTAAACGCGGTGACTCGCTGGCAGTGACCTTCCGTTTCCGCGTCCTTGGCATCGAGCGCGCCGCCGAGCGCTTCGAGCGTGTAGTCGTAAGACTGCTCGAGATCCTGCAGCGCGATGGAGAGCTGCTGCGTTCGCTCCGCGACGAGCCGCTCGAGGTCGCTCTGGTACCTCTGGTTTTCGACCACCAGTCGGCGATGTTCGAGAGCCCTCCGGACGCTCAAATAAAGCTGGTCCTTTTCAAACGGCTTGAGGATGTAGTCGTAAGCACCGGCGCGGATGGCTTCGAGAGCGATCGAGATGTCATGCATCGCCGTGACCATTATCACCGGGACATCCGGGTCGGCTGCGCGCAATTCGGCAAGCAGCTTCAAGCCGTCCATCTCCGGCATGACGATGTCGCTCAGAACTAAGTCATACGTGTCCTGACGGAATTTCTCAAGCGCCATCCGGCCGTTCACACACGTGGTGCAAGCGTACCCCTGGGCCTCGAGCAGCGTGGAAACCACTTCTCGAATCGCCTCTTCATCGTCTACTACAAGGACCTTTTCAGTTTCCATCGTCTCTCCGTGACGCAATCCAGATTATACGGTGCAGCGGTCGGCTGCAGAGACCGAGTTGCTGTATCGTGTACCCATGTGCGGCATTCGTAATGTCCTTCTGGTAGTCCCTGCGCTGTTCCCCGCCTGCCCTGGACGCGCGAAGGCCCGAACGCCCGACGTCCGGCGCGGTTTTGGAGACGCCACGAAGATCGGTCTTGCGCTGCCTTCCGGATGCACTATAGTAATCGCGCTAGCTGAATACGTACTTTTTGTCGTGGCCTCATTCGAGGATTGAATACAGGCGGGTGCATATGAACCCTAAATACCGCGTCATGAATCTGGTCCGGGAAACCGCGTCGTTGCGCCTTCGTTCGCTCAGGCGGCTGACCCCCATAATATTGGCATTCTGTTCTTGTCTGCTATTTGCCCTTAGCTCGGTTCCCTCCGGCATAGCAAGTCAGGCGGCGAAGTCCACAGCCACTTCTCCGGGAGACTCGCAGCGCTTGGAGGCGGGTAAGAAGCTATACGCGAGATCCTGCGGCTTCTGTCACGGCCCCGAGGGCAAGGGTGGTAGCGCTCCTGCTCTGGCCGACCGAAGTCTTGTTGCTGCTGACCTTACGAGCGTCATCGCCAATGGTAAGCCTGGAACTACGATGCCGGCTTTCAAGAACACAGCCAGCAAAGAAGACATTGCGAACTTAGTTGCTTACATTCTCTCGCTTTCGCCGAGAGGCGCCGCTGCGAAACGCGCCAAGCCAGCCGCTACGGAGGCAGCCGTATCGGCCGAAACCGGCGAAGCGATTTACGCGAAGCGGTGTGCCTACTGCCATGAATCCGGTGGGCCGCCATTTCTGAATCGAGCCGCTCTGAAGCCTGCGTCTCCCGAATACACGCTCTACATGCTCTCGACAGGCGCCATGCACGCAGAGGGCAGAAAATTGATCGCCAGCCAGCGTGCGGCCGTAGCGGCGTATATTGCGGGCAGGCCTCTCGGGCGATCCCGAGGTGCGGCGATATCTGCTGATCGATGTTCCCATCCTCCTTCCGCGAGCTTTTCAGGTCCCCAATGGGATGGGTGGGGCAACGATTTTGAGAGCACCCGCTTCCAGCCGGCGGCTGCGGCCGGCTTGCCCGCGGAAGAGGTTCCGAAGCTAAAGCTGAAGTGGGCCTTCGGATTTCCCGGCGAGTTCGGGGCTTACACTCAGCCCACCGTCGCGGGCGGTCGCGTGTTTGCGAGCGGCCCGCTCGGCGACGTCTATTCGCTCGACGCCTCGACGGGCTGCACCTATTGGCATTTTAAAGCGGCTGCTGGAGTGCGCAGCGCTGTCCTTCTCGGCCCCGGCCACCGCGCCTACGTCGGCGACTTCCAAGCCAACATCTATGCGGTCAATGCTGTCACCGGGAAACTGGCCTGGAAGACTCGCGTCAGCACTCACCCCTACGCACGCGTCAGCGGGACCCTGCAGCTCTACAAGGGCCGGTTGTATGTGCCCGTGGCTTCTCGTGAGGAATGGATGGCCGTCGACCCGCGGTACGACTGCTGCACTTTCCGCGGCTTCCTGGTGGCGCTCGACGCGGCCACCGGCAAGGTGATTTGGAAGACCTACACCATAGCCGACCCGCCAAAGCCCACGCATAAAACGGCCCTGGGCTCCCAGAAATATGGACCGTCGGGCGCCGGACTCTGGTCTTCCCCCACGATCGACACGAAGCGCCAGCTCCTCTACATCGGCGCCGGCAACAACTACACCGATCCGCCCACGCCGAATAGCGATGCCATCCTCGCCTTCGATCTCAAGACCGGGAAAATCGTCTGGTCGCGCCAGATTACCGAAGGCGATGCATACAACATCAGTTGCTTCCGAGAGGACAAGAGCAACTGCCCCGCGAAGCCTGGGCCGGACTCCGACTTTGGATCCTCACCGATGTTGTACACGCTCGCCGGTGGTCGGCAAGTTCTGGTCGTTGCCCAGAAATCCGGCGTCGTTTTCGGCCTCGATCCGGACAATAAGGGCGCAATTCTCTGGGAGACTCGAATCGGTAAGGGAGGTCCGCTCGGCGGTATCGAATGGGGCCCTGCTGCCACAGACGGGGTTGTCTATGTCGCTCTCTCGGACCTTGGTTTCGCTTCGGGTCCTGAGGGCATGATCCCTGACCCCAAGGCTGGCGGCGGGCTGTTTGCCATCGACATCGCAACGGGGAAGCAGCTATGGTCCGTTCTTCCGTCGCCCGACGCCTGCGGTGCCATTCCGCGATGCAGCCCTGCGCAAATGGCTGCAATAACGGCCATACCCGGCGTCGTTTTTTCCGGCGCGTACGACGGTCACCTGCGCGCTTACTCGATGAAAGACGGCAAAATTCTCTGGGACTACGACACAGCCCACAAGTACGACGCAGTCAACAAGATTCCGGCCTACGGCGGCGCCATTGACGGCGGAGGACCGGCGGTGGCCGGCGGCATGGTGTTCGTGAATTCTGGCTATGCCGCCGTTAACGGAATGCCGGGCAACGTCCTGCTCGCGTTTGCTCCTGAATAACTCGCAGGCGCCTAGATGAGTGCCAATCGAGAGAAACCTGCTATCCTGACTTTCATTGTGCAAGGTCGCGGGAGACGCGGATGAAGCGATTGGCAGGGCTGCTCGTTGTGCTGGCGCTCGGAGCCGGTGCGGCTGCGCGGCAAGAAGCCTCTCCGGCAGCTCCGATCGCTCCGGCTTCCGCTGCGCCGGCGGCTCCTTAGCCGCCTGCGACGCCACCAACTCCCGATTTCCTCCGCGCGGCCGACGAAGTGCTCGCGCAGATGAGCCAAATCCTCAGCCTGCCGATCAAGGAGCCGCTCAAAAGAAGCCTGCGTTCCAAAGAGGAAATCCGCGCCTATCTGATCCGCGAGGAGAAGGAAGACAAGGATGCCGCTCAGCGCCACGCGGATGAAAAGGCGCTTGAGGCCTTCGGCCTTATCCCCAAAGACTTCCCGCTCGATTCCTTCCTGATCGACGTGCTCACGGAGCAGGTTGCCGGCCTCTACGATCCCAAGTCCAAGGAGTTCTACATTGCCGACTGGATTCCGGGGGATCAGCAGCGCGACGTGATGGCGCACGAGCTGACCCACGCGCTCGAGGACCAGTCCTACGGCATCGATCGCTGGATCAAAGCGGCGCGCCCGAACGACGACGCCGAATTGGCCCGCGATGCGGTCAGCGAAGGCAGCGCCCTCGCCGCCATGGTCGACTACGCCCTGCGCGACACCCACGTCGGTGTCCGTGATCTGCCCGACGTGACTTTGCTGATCCGCACCGGGGCGCTCGCCGAAATGGACAAGGACCCGAACCTCTCGAAAGCTCCCGTATACATTCGGGACGCGTTGCTGTTTCCCTATCTTGCCGGCACCTCCTTCTCGCAGCAGTATCTCAAGGCGCACGCGGGCTGGCCCGATCTGAAACTCGTCTTTCAAAACCCGCCTGTATCGACGCAGCAGATCTTGCATCCCGATTTCTATCTGAAAGGGGTCGGCCCACAGAAAGTCACTTTGCCAAAATGGAAAGGCCTCGTTCCGGCGGACTGGAGGCTGCTCGAAGAAAATGTCCTCGGCGAGTTCGGCCTGCAGGAGGTGCTCAAACAGTTTCTCGGCCAGCAGCGTGCGGACCAGCTCTCTCCCGCCTGGGACGGAGATCGCTATGCCGTTTTCGAGGATTCGAAGACGAAGAAAACTCCGCTTGTCTTTCTCCTGGCTCTCGAAACTGCGGACGACACCGCGCGATATTTCGAAGAGTACAGCGAAGCGCTTGAGCGAAAATATGCCGTGCGCACGCAACTCCACCGCCAGCGCGGGTTTCTCGAGTTCCGGACCAGCACGGGCGGCGTCTTCCTGCACTGCGTGGCGCTCCAGTGCCTCGCGGTCGAAGGTGCCACGCGCAAGACTTTCAACTCAATCGACCGTGCCGTCGGCTGGCCCGCCGCGCCTGCCGCGAAGGGCGCGCCGCTGTCGGTGGCGTTGCCCCAGTTAGAGGATGGACACTCTGGAGAGCGCGGCACTTTGGCCCTCCCCGCACGCTAATGCTGTGTCCGGGAAATCTGTACCATTTCCTCTTAGGAGGTCAGGGCTTCAGCGCCGGTGCGAAGCACCAGAGTCAAAAGGCTTCCGTCGCTGAAGCCACGTACACTTTTGAAATATATTTGCGTGACTGGACACTGGCAGGATTTTGAAAATGGGACTATTCAATCTGACGCGCGTTCCCGAACCCGAGGTCATGGACGATTCTGGCGAGGTCGAAGCTTACTCGTCCGCCACCGCGCAGGCCTATCTCGACCGGCTCGACGACACCTTTGTCGAGCATGCGCTGCGCCTGTTGCACGGACGCGAACGCGGCCGCGCGCTCGACATCGGCACGGGCCCCGGCCAGATCGTCATCAAGCTCGCCCGCCGCTTGACCCGCTGGAAGTTCGTCGGCGTGGACCGCTCGCCCAATATGATCGCGGAGGCCGTTGCGAATCTCGCGGCCGCGGGCAACGAGCTCGCTGGCCGAGTAGAATTCCCGGTAGCCGACGGAAACACTCTTCCGTTTCCCGGCGCCACGTTCGATCTGGTTGTGTGCAACTCGGTCCTGCATCATGTGGCCGAGCCGGGAAAACTGCTCGCCGAAATCGCGCGCCTCGTTAGACCTCGCGGCGCGATCTTGCTGCGCGATCTCCGCCGCCCAAACCGTTTCGTTCACTCGCTGCACGTCCGCTGGCATGGTCGGCACTACTCCGGCAAGATGCGCGAGCTCTTTCGCGACTCGGTTCGTGCCGCCTACACCATTCCGGAATTGCAGCGTCTTCTCGACGCCTCGCCCCTTCGCGGCGCCCGCGTTTTCGAGCACGGCCGCACGCACATCGGAATCGAGCGCCCCCTCGGTGCTTAACGCCGGCTGCCCGGCCCTGCGAGTTCCCGGTGCGCGTCGGCCCACCCAGCCCATGGAACCGTAAGCCCGATTGCCAGCGCGCTCAGCGCCAGAACGTGAACGTTCGGCGGTGGGGGCCCGAATGCCGATGCGAAATACAGGACGAACAGCAGTCCGAGCAGCGACGACAGCGCAAAATGCCCTGTGCGATCCTTCGCGCGTGTGGCGCTCATGTAAAGCGCGACTCCCGCCAGGAATAGCGCGAGTTCGATGACCAGCGTAGCCGGCACCGAGTTCCAGACGCCCAGTCCGTAACGCGCTCCGCCGGGAACGATGGGCATGTCCGGCCGGTGGACGATCCAATCGAGCACCCAATGGCTCGGCACGCAGGCGGCCACCACCGCGGCGCTGCGCGCGTCGCGGCGAATTGCAAAATACGCTGCGCCGAGCGCTACGCCCCACACCATCTGCATCAATAGACTGTGCGACCAGGGATACGACACGAAATCGAGCGGCGTCATCCGCGTGATTCCCGGCGTGATGCGCACCTCTTCCCGGCCGCTCAGCAGCAAGATCGGCCACAGCAGATCCGCAAACTGTGCCGCCAGCACGAGCGTCCCGAGCGAAGCCTTCGGCGCGGTTTTCTTGGCTGCCAGCGCCACCCCGAAGTGTCCGAGGAACATTTCAGTCGTTGGCTGGCGAGCCGGTCCGCTGAATCACCATCAGCGTTTGGTCGTCGGCTTGCGGCGTGCCCGAGGTGTGCTGTTTGACGTCGTCCAGGCACGCTGCGACCAGCTCTCTCGGCGCCAAGCCATGCCGCTGGCGAGCCGCGCGTGACAGCCCTCCGATTCCATATTCTTGTCCGGCGAGGCTGTTCGCCTCCGCGATGCCGTCGGTGTAGAGAAGCAAGCTGTCGCGCGGCTTGAGGTGCACTCGCTCGGCGGTGTAGCGACTCGTCGAAAACATTCCTAGCGGAAGTCCGGTCGCGTTGATCTCCTTCACGCCCTCCTCAGCGACAAGTAGCGCGGGAAAGTGGCCTGCGCTGGCTATTTCGATTTCGCCGGATCGGCTGGCCTGCCCGCAGATGAGCGTTGCGTACTGTCCCGCAAGTGTGCTCTCGCAGAAGAGGCGGTTGGCCATCTCGAGCAATTTATCCAGTTCTAGCCCGATGCGTGAAAGACTGCGGAACATAGCGTGCAAGTGAGTCATCAGCAGCGACGCCGCTACGCCCTTGCCTGCCACGTCCCCGAGCAGAAAAATCAGCTTCCCGTCTTGATTCGCAGGAGAAATAACGTCGCAGTAGTCGCCGCTCACGACTCCCGCCGGTTTGTAATGATAGTGAGTGCGCCAGTCGCGAAACCGGACGTCCGTTTGCGGTAAGAGTCCGCGCTGGACGCGCGCCGCAAGTTCAAGGTCCCGCTCGAGCGCGCGCTGTTCCTCTCCGGTCAGGTGATCCAGGCACAAGCGCACCAGCGGATCGGCAATCAACCGTTCCTTTTCTATGGATTCGTGGCAGGCTTCGCAAATTCCGTAGGTTCCCGTGTTCATTCGCTGGACCGCAGAATCCACGTCATGAAGAAGCTCGACCAGAGGAGTTGCCGACGCATGGGCCTCCGTTGCCGGGATGGACGAGATAGCCGTCTGCAGTTCTGTGCGACGTTGTTCGAGTTGCTCGCGAAGATAGGGGTCGGTTATTCCAGCCGTCATACTCGCCTCCAAGATTCTCGCTCTTTGTGCGGCCGTGCTATCCGATTCTTGCATGGAATTTGCCTCCCGCGTTTCCTGGATTAGATTCTCCCGTGGCCGCCGGGGATTCCGCCAGAAACGGGAAGGCCTCTTCTATCGAACGCTATCCAAAGTCAATGGTTTCGGTCGTTTGCCGTCGATGTCAGCAAGGCCGTAACCGGCCGCCAGTTGAGCGGCCACCAAGACTTGCCCTGTTCGTTGCACGATCTCGGGATCGCCCGCCAGAGCCGCCACCGTGCGCCCGATAAACCGGGGTGACTCTGAATTTGACAGGTCGAGGAACTGCGCAAATCTCATGACGCCCTCCGTTCTGACTAGGCCCGGGTACAAGGAAACAACGACGACATTGTAGGCGCGCAACTCCTCGGCCATATCGCGCGTCATCTTGTCTGTCGCAGCCTTTGCTGCCCCGTATGCCACATTACCGATATGTTTTTGACTGGCCCAGAAGGAGACGTTCACGATCAACCCGCTCTTCTGCGCTACCATCGTCCGGGCGGCGATGGCGCTCGCGACAAAACAGGCGCGCACACCTGCATCGAACATCGGGTCCCATCGCCAAAGCGGTTGTTTCCAGAAGGGCTGGGTCCACGTGAATTCTCCATTCTCGATCATTCCCTCGTAGCCGCCCCACGCCGCGTTCGCCAGGATGTTGATCCGGCCTGTCTCGGCAATAACTCGCTGGAAAATAGCCTTTGTCTCTTGGTCGTTGCGGTGATCGCAGCGGAGCGCGATTCCTTTGCCGCCCAGCGCAGATACCTCCTCAGCTGTTGCGTGGATCGTACCGGGCAGTTTCTCGGGGCCGTGACCCTCTTCCGTCGTTCGGCCCGTCACATAGACGGTCGCCCCGGCCTCGCCAAGCCCGAGCGCAATTCCTTTTCCCACGCCCCGGCTCGCTCCAGTCACGACAGCGATCTTTCCTTCGAGCGGTTTCACTGGTTCACCTGCGATTCCGCTTCGAGAGCGTCGAGCAGCGCCCTCCCGGCCTTCCGTTCGAGCCTTACCAGACGCCTTTCGAACCGGGCGCGCTGCCGCCGATGGACGCTCGCCGCGACGGTCCCCAGCCGGTTGGCCTTGCGCAATTCTGCGAGCGCGCTGCGCACCAGTGCCGCCGCGCGATGCGGTTCGCGCGCGCGGTGCTCGTAATAGATCGCCAGTTGCTCGTAGGCTTCGAGGCCCTCGCGCGAATTCCCGAGCATGCCTTCCCATAGCTCGCACGCTCGGGCGAGATCTCCTTCGCGCTTCGCTAACACTGCAAGCGACCGTCGCGCCGCGCGATCCGTTTCCGTCGGCAGTTCGGAGGCGATGGAACGCTCGTAAAGCCCGCGGGCGCGAATGCACTCTCCGCGCCGCTCGCAGATGCGCGACACGCCGAAAAGCTCGAGCCCGTCCTGCCCGTGTTTTTCCGGATTTCCGAGAAGCGACAGCACGCGGCTCGCCAGCGCCGCCAATCCCCGCAGGTCCATCTGATTGTGGTAGAAGATGGGGACCATCGGCTCAGGCGGCCCGCCGCGCAAAAAATCGAAGTAGATCGAAGGAATCAACTCAGACATCACGTCCGTGCCGCGGTTCCATCCGAGCACGTGACGTTCGAGTTCCGCCAAACGCACGGACCCGAGGCGCGCCCGCCAGAGATTCCGCGCCGGGTGCAGAAAATCGAGATGTGCGCGCGGCGCGGGAGGCTGAATCCTCCGCGTCATGCGGTAGCGCGTCTCGAGCAGAGGCCAGTCGAACGATTTCCCGTTAAAGGTGACCAGCACGCGACGCTCCGCCATTCGCTCTGCCAGCGCCACCAGCAGCGAATGTTCTTCGCTGTGCTCACGCATGAAAAACTGCTCCACCTCGAGCCCGCCCGCATCCCACCACGCGATGCCCACCAGAAACGCGTAGGTCCCCGAGCCCCCTGCCAGACCAGTGGTTTCTGTGTCGAGAAAAAGCCACTGCTGCGGGTCCGTCGCCTCCTGCGGCGCGCCGGGCGCGAGTAAGCGCAGCGCCGCCGAATCCAATTCGCCCTCCGGTGCATAGAAGCTCGCGGCGTCCCCCGTGCGTTCGCCGCCTATCACCTCGGAAAACCAGCGCCGCAGCGCCAGATGTTCGCCAAACCGATTGCGTTGGGGCGACGCGCCCAAAATCTGCGCGAGCCGTTCCGCGCCTTCGGGAGTATCGGCCGCATGCCCGCGCGGGGCCTCGTCCTCAGCCGCGCGCCGGCGCGCCGGTTTCAACGCCGCCAGCCGTGCGTATCGGTCCTGTGTCGTCGCACTCATCCCGATTTCGAGCACTCACCGCAGAGGAGCCGAGTGCGGAGTTCGCTGTGCACTCGATGGTTCCTCTGTGATCTCTGTGGTAACGAATTTCTCGATTTCATACGCAAAGGTGGTCGAGGATCGCCAGCGCCGCTTCTTTCGTACGTTCGCTCCTCTCGCCCGCAGGACCTACGCACGACGGGCACCCGTTTTCACACGGGCACGCGGAAATCAGCTCGCGCGTGCGTCGCAGCAGCAGGTCGTGGACACGATAGAGCGGCTCGCTGAAGCCGATGCCTCCCGGATAGGCGTCGTAGAGATACAGATTCGGCTCGAAAAACTCCTTCATCTCCGCCGGATCGCTTGTCGCACCCGGCGTTTTCTGCCACTCGGCTTCGACGCGCGCGCTCGCGGGCCGCTCGCCCACCGCCGTTCCCAGATCGCGCCGGTCGCACATCAACAGCAGCGTGGCCATGGACTCGAGAGCATGCAGCAGCCCGAAAATTCCGCTCTGCCGGTCCGAAACCGCGAAGGGCAGGCTTTCCAGCAGCGGGCGCTCGAGCGTGATCCAGAACGCCGTCGTGTGCATCTCGTTTTCCGGCAGTTCGAGCTTTCCATCGCCCACATTCTCGTTCGTGAAGAACTTGATCTTCTTGAAGCCGATCACCTGCGAGCGTACCAGCACGTCGCCATGCGCGCGCGCGGCGGGCCCCGCGATCCGCTCTTCCTCGGCAACCTCAAGCACGCGCACCTGCGTGTAGCGAATCGCGTCGGTGAAGTAGTCCACGTTCACTGGCTTGACGTAGGCCTTGCGCTGGTCGAAATCCAGCCGCTCGACGTGGTACTGCTGCCCCTGGTGCAGATAGATAGCTTTCGGATGCACGGTCGTTAGCGCCGAGGAAAAATCTACCTCGCCGATCACTTCTGCTTCGCCGTTCTCGTCGCCGTTCGTATTTATGATCACGAAATTGTCCGACGTCACCGACCGCAAGCTGACCGCATCCGCCGGGTACGCCTCCTGCACCCAGTGCCAGTTCCCGCCGCTGCGGTGCAGGAATCCGGATTCAGCCAGCCGCTCGCATAACTCCGCCACGTCCACGCTCCCGAAGTGATCCTCCGGCGCGATGGGCAGCTCGAACGCCGCGCACTTCAGGTGATTCACCAGAATTTCGAGATTGTCCGGCTGGACGTAGGCATGCTCCGGCGAGCGTCCGAAAAAATAGTCGGGGTGCTGCACGATGAACTGATCGAGCGGCGCCGACGACGCCACCAGCACCGCGCACGAAGTCCCGCTGCGCCGCCCCGCGCGTCCCGCCCGCTGCCACGTCGACGCAATCGACCCCGCATAGCCCGCCATCACGCAGGCGTCGAGCGAGCCGATATCGATCCCCAGTTCCAGCGCGTTTGTCGCCACCACTCCTCGGACGCGCCCCTCGCGCAGGCCCCGCTCGATCTCGCGCCGCTCGCCCGGCAGATAACCGCCGCGGTAGCCGCGGATCGGATCGGCTCCTCCCGGCTGCGGAGGGTTCGCTTGCTGCAAGTAGGTGAGCAGCACCTCGGTGTGCAGCCGGCTGTTCGCGAAGACGATTGTCTGCAGCTTCCGCGCGAGCAATTCTTTCGCCACGCGCGTCGTCTCATTCAAGTAGCTGCGGCGGATGCCGAGGTTGCGGTTCACCATCGGCGGATTGTAAAAGACGAACAACTTCTCCGCCGCCGGTGCGCCGTTCTCTTCCACCGTGCGGACCGCGTGTTCGGTCAACTGCCCGGCCAGTTCGCCCGGATTCGCGATCGTGGCCGAGCAGCAAATGAACTGAGGCCGCGAGCCGTAAAATTCTGCGATCCGTCTAAGCCTCCGCAGCACGTTGGCCAGATGGCTGCCGAACACCCCGCGATACGTGTGCAATTCGTCGAGCACGATATAGCGCAGGTTTTCGAACAGCCTCATCCACTTCGTGTGGTGCGGCAGGATGCCGGTGTGCAGCATGTCGGGATTTGTCAGGATGACGTGCCCGCGCTCGCGGATGGCTTTGCGCGCATCGCTGGGTGTGTCGCCGTCATAGGTGAACACGCCGAAGGAGTCATCGAGCCGCGTCGCCAGGTCGTGCAGTTCGGCGAGCTGATCCTGTGCCAGCGCTTTGGTGGGGAAGAGGTAAAGCGCCCGTGTGTCCGGATTTTCGAGGACGGCGTTCAACACCGGCAGGTTGTAGCAAAGCGTCTTTCCTGACGCCGTTGGCGTCACTACTACGAAATCTTTTGCTGCGCGCGCAAGTTCTGCCGCAGCCGCCTGGTGCGAATAGAGCTTCTCGATCCCCTTGGCTCGGTAAGCCGCCACAACTTCCGGTCGCACCCATTCAGGCAAGGGACGAAACTCCGCCTCGCGCGCCGGGATGTGCCGGATCGCTGTCAGCACTTCGTCGCCTCGATGCCTCGCCGCAAGCGCGCTCAGCGCATCCTGCACCTTATCGAGCGTCGATCGCTCGCGCATCGCCAGCACTCGCGCGGACGTAGCCATGAATCCTCCCGCACCGCTCACTTTCCAGGCTCCCGCCCTCTAATGAGGCTTCGCCTTTTGTTCGCTGAGCCTAACATGGAGGCGGCACCCGCGCAACACCCGAATTGCAGCCCCGTTTCGAGCGGAGAGCTTACTTCTGGCTTGAACGATAGAGGATTACGCGCACCTTTTCGAGCGTCACCAGCCCGCCTCCGATCATGTCGTCGAGCTGCGGCAGGATCTGTTCGATCCGATCGCTCGATTCCACCACTTCAACCACAATCGGCAGGTCCTGCGATAACCGCAATATCTTGTCCGTGTGATAGACGCTCGACGAGCCGTATCCCCCCACGCCGCGCAACACGGTCGCCCCACTGAACTTCTCGCGCCGCAGCAGTTCGACGATCGCCTCGTAGAGCGGTTTGCCGTGCCAGCGGTCGGATTCGCCGATGTGGATGCGCATCAGCGTGCGCTCGCCCTCGAATCGCTCGTGCTTCGCCGCGTGTTTTGAGCCGTGTTCCGTCCCGTGTACCATGTCCGCTCCTCCGCTCTCAAATCCGCTCGGCGAGCCGCATACCGCAGACCACGGCTACCAGCCCTCCGACGATGCTTGTCGCCAAATAGATCGCCGCCCGCCTCCACTCTCCGTCCTCCAGCATTTTCGCCGTCTCCCAACTGAAGGTCGAGAACGTCGTGAACGCGCCGAAAAATCCGACGGTAATGCCGAT